>Ga0190344_1000237_pt1 | contig 32243 bp, 24 predicted proteins | sample 48721323_MG_FD_161662 | JGI IMG/M metagenome (GOLD analysis project Ga0190344, IMG submission 161662) | Hydrothermal vent microbial mat bacterial communities from Southern Trench, Guaymas Basin, Mexico - 4872-13-2-3_MG | ecosystem: Environmental > Aquatic > Marine > Hydrothermal vents >... | reverse complement strand
GATTTTTGAAAATCCCCCCCCCCGGATGGCGCCCCCGGGTCATTGAGGAAAGAGCTTGAAGTTGGTGGGTCAGAATCAGTACTCCAAAGGTTCGCCAAAACCAAAAATGGAGGAACGGAAATGACCCACCACGAAGAGAATGCGGCAATCGGGCAGATGTTGGAAGCGGTAATTGAAGACGGCATGGAGGCTCAACACCCGTGTCGGCAAACTCTCGATGTGAGTCGCTGTGCAAGCCTGCTTGACGAAGAGCTGAAGAAATGGCGGACACGCCCCTTGGGTCACTGCGAGCGTTGAGCGGAAAGAATGAAAATGGTATGGCCATGAGCACTGGCCCGCTCATCGGCAAATTCATAGATCGCATTACCCTCGACCAGGGAGAGGGGGACATCGCCTACTTCCACGCCTTGTTACTTCAACTCGAGTACCCTGTAGTTGGGAGAGAGGCAACAGAAAGAAATCAAACAGGGAGCTTCCGATGAAAAGAACGACCGCCACGATCGCATGTGTCGGCTTCCTGATGACCGTGCTTGCCGCCGTTCCTCGCGCCGACGCTTCCAGCGTTCACGCCGCCCCGATCTCGCTGGTCAACCCCTCGCCGACGCAGTTGCTCTTCTTGCAGGCCCCGCCGGACAGGGCCCAAACCCTGCCGCGGGGCGCCGGTCGGCTCACCGTGTCCAACAGCCTCACCAACACCCTGCTCGTCGAAGAAGGTGGCCCCGCCACGGGCATCATCGACATGGAGATGCTGCGCACCACGGTGGACTTCAACTACGGCCTCTCCGACCGGTTCGAGCTGAACCTTTCCATGCCCCTGGCCATGTCCGGCAGCGGTATCCTGGACCATATGATCCTGGATGTGGAACAGGCGTTCGGCAATGCGCGCAAGGTGCGCGAAGAGGAGTCCCCCGGCCAGTATCACTTCGACATCCGCCGCGGCGGGCGCCGCATTATCGGCAGCGACGATCGGGCCACCGGCCCCGGTGACCTGGCGGTGCGCCTGAAGGCCCTACTTCTACATGAAGGCGAATCAACGCCGGCGTTGGCCACCCGCCTGGGCCTGAAGCTGCCCACGGGGCGCCGGAGCCGCAGCCTGGGCAGCGGCGGCACCGACGTCGGCCTCGGGCTGCTGCTGGAAAAGCATTTCGGACCGGTGGCGGCTTTCCTGAACGCCGATGTCATCTTTCCCGGCTCCATCGACGATCCGGAAGTGGATACGAAAACATTTTATCAAGCCATGTTCGGCTTGAGCTATCCCTTCAACGACGCCTGGTCGGCCGGCGCCCAGGTGGCCTACACGTCCCGCCCGTTTTCCGGAACCGGTCTGACCATGCTCGACCGGCGCATCGTCGACCTGCTGCTCGGCGTCACCTACCAGCGTCCCGGTGGCTTTTTCGTCCAGGCCGGCACCATGGAAGACATCATCGACTCGGTAGACGCCGGCGCCGACATCACCTTCTTTCTCAACCTCGGCTGGCATTTCTGAAGAGCAAACGTGGGCATTAGCCCGACAGCGCCAGGATGCGGGCGAAATGGGCCGGCTCCACGGGCATGACCGGCAGGCGCTGGCCCTTTCGCAGCAGGGCCATGCCTTCCAGCGCCGGGTCGGTACGCATCTCGGCCCAACTGATGAGGCGGGGAAATTTTTCCTCGAAGCAGACGTCCACCAGGAACCAGACGGGGTCGTCGGCGCTGCTGCATGAATCGTAATAGCTGCTCGCCGGATCCAGGGCCCTGGGATCGGGATAGGTGGCGCTGCAGACCCGGGCCAGCCCCGCCACCCCGTGCGGCTTGGCGTTGGAGTGGTAAATGAGCACCCGGTCATCCGGGCGCATCCGGTCGCGCATGAACCAGTATTGGGGCGCCTTGTCCTTTGGTTGAGATTTCTCGTCGCAAGCGTCCCGGAATGGCATATGCTTTTTTTCAGCCTTCTACAGTGGCCGAGAAGAGGGCCGGAAATCCGAGGGCCAGGAGCCTGCCGCCTGAGTCAAAAAGCGTCGGCCACCCCGCCGCCTGTTTTGCCCCCCCGGTCCTCCGTCCGGTCTTTCAGCAGCGATTCGATCCGGCCGACGAAATAGATGCCGATGAGGTACTCGGGCCGCCCCAGGCGGTTGGTGCGCGGCAGCACCACCAGCCGGTCGCCGTGCTTTTCCCACAGCAGCACCTTTTCCCCTTCCCGGCCCCGGTCCGCCGGCGGGCCGTACTTGTCCTCGAGCACCTGCAGAATTTCGGCGCCGGCAGCGTTGGCCAGAATTTCAAAGTAGAGAGGATGGCGGGTCTTGCCGTCAAAAACCAGGCGCACTTTTTCAAATGCCGGGCTGCTGCGGGTGGGATAGTTGTAACGCAGCGTGAGCACGTCGTACTCGACACGTTCGCGAAAATCGTTGTTGAGCCGCCGGTTGAGCCGATCGAGATCCGGCAGGTAGCGCGCCAGCCATCCGGGGCGCTGAAACCCCAGGTCCACTATCCCCCGGCGGGCCACGGCCGCAGCGCCCAGCTCCTTTCCGAGCCGATCGCGGGCGGCCTCGTCAAGCGCCGATTGGCGCCCCAGGCCGAAAAAGGTGAAAGTTTCGAGCCTCGCCTCACCGTCCGACGATCGGGAAGCCGTCTCCGGGTCCTGGCCGCAGCCGGCCACCGCAAGGCTCAATCCCAGCAGGCACAATCCGATGCGCAGCATCCGATTTGGTTTTCGAAAAAGGGACAAGCTGGACCGGATCACGTGGTTCCCCCCCTGCCGGGTTCTCTCCGTTGAGCCCACTTCCTTGATTGGCAAAAGTAAGTTTACTTTACCATACCCCTTAAAAAGCCGACAACCGGAACCCGAATAAAAATCCCCTGACGCCTCGGCATCGTCTGCCGGAACCTGATCGGTCGGAGGTCGAGCCCTTTCCTCGAACCGGCGCTCCGGCGCTCAGGCGAGGCCGGCCCCCAGGACCAGCCGCAGCAGGCCCCATGGACATGAAGCGTTCCTCCCCGTATTGAAGCAAATGGCGAAAGTGTCTACCCCCCCGCTCCCGCCGCCGGCCCGTCGGCCCGGGGGATCCGCACCACGAAGCGCGAGCCGCGGCCGGGTGCCGAATCGACGTTGATGGTGCCGCCGTGCTGATCGACGATCTGGTTGGCGACGAACAGCCCCAGGCCGGTCCCCTTGCGGCCCTTGGAGGTGAAAAAAAGGGTGAAGAGCTTTTCGCGGGTCTCGGCGTTCATGCCGATACCGTTGTCATGAACGCTGAAGACGACATCGTCTCCGTCGGCCTGGAGGCCGAAGACGATGCGGTGCTCGGACTTGGACTCGTCGCGCAGGCAGGCGTCGATGGCGTTTTCCAGGATGTTGGCCAGGGCCGAGTGGATATAGCCCGGGTCGATGTTCAAGGTGGCGCCGGCCGGATCGAAGCGCCGCTCGAAGACGATCCCATGGGCCTCGGCCTTGGGTTCGAAGCCGGCGGCCACCTCTTCGGCGAAAGCCAGGGCATCGATGCGCTCCCAGCGCAACTCCCGCTTCTTGGCGTAAAAGAGGATGTCGGCGATCATGCGCCGGATCCGCTCGATCACCTGCTTCACCGCGGCCCATCCTTCCCGGACCTGGTCGAGATCCTGGTGCCGGAACCCGGCCTCCACCAGGTAGATGCCGCCATCCAGCCCCGTGAGCAGCCCCTTGATCCCGTGGGAAATCGAGCCGAGCATCAGCCCCAGCGACGACAGGTGGTCCTGGAGTTCGATCTTCTCGCGCACCAGGGCCTCCAGTCCGGCCGTATAGTCCTTGAGCTGCTGGCGCACCAGGATCCGGTCCCTCGCCCGCTTGAGGGAAATTTCCAGGGCGTCGATGTGGATCGGCTTGGTGATGAAGTCGGTGGCCTCGTTTTTCAGGCTTTCGATGGCCAGCTTCATGTCCCCGTGGCCGGTGATCATGATGACCTCGGTTTCCGGATCGATGCGCTTGATGCGTTTGAGCACCTCGATGCCGTCCACCACCGGCATCTTGATGTCGGTCATCACGATGGCCGGCCGGGTCTCATCGAAACGGCGCAGCGCCTCTTGGCCGTCTTTTGCCAAGACCACCTCGTAGCCCATGTCCGTCAGCGACATACGCAGAACCTCGCGGATGTCCTCCTCGTCGTCCACCAGCAGGATGGTGGGCTTATCGCTCGTGTCCGTCATGATGGGAATCCTCGACAGGAAAGGTGACCTCGAAACAGGCACCGGTGCCGGGCCGCGAAACGGCCCGAATGGCGCCGCCGCACTCCTTGACGATCCCGTAGCTAATGGACAGGCCCAGGCCGGTCCCCTTGCCCACCTCCTTGGTGGTAAAAAACGGCTCGAAGACCTTGTCGGCCATCTCCGGGGCCAGGCCGATGCCCGTATCGCAGACCTGGCACACCACCTGGCGGCCGCTACGGGCGGTACGCAGGGTGATGCGGCGCTCCATCTCCGCGCCGGGCTGGGCGGCGGCCTTTTCCTCGATGGCGTCACGGGCGTTGAGCAGCAGGTTGATGAAAACCTGTTCCAGGCGCCCAGGATCCCCCATGATCGGTGGCAGGTCCTCGGCCATGTCCCGCGCCACCTCGATGCCGCGCACCTTGAGCTGCTGGCTGAAGATGTCCAGGGCGTTTTCCACCACCTGGTTGATCTGGACCCGCTCCATCGTCTGGTCGCTCTTGCGGGCGAACTGGCGCATGTGGTTGATGATCTTGCTGGCCCGGTCCACGTTGCGGTCGACCTTGCGCAACATCTCGTCGAGCACCGCCGGGTCGATCGCCCCTCCCTGCTCCAGCTTGCGCATGAAAAAGGAGCTGACCGTTTTGATCACCGACAACGGCTGGTTGAGTTCGTGGGCCACCCCGGTAGCCATCTCGCCCAGGGTGGCCATCTTGCTGGCCTGGATCAACTGCTGCTCGGCCTCCAGGCGCTTGGTGATGTCGCTGGTGGTCACCAGCAGCACTTGGCGCCCGGCGTACTCGGCCGGTGAAATGCGGATGTCGACGATGATCCAGCCGCCGCCGAAATGCCTCTGCCGCACCCGGTCCACCGTTCGGCCGCCGCGCATCCGTACAGCACATTCCTGCCGTTCCGCCTCGGCGAACAGGTCGAGAAACGAGCGGCCGATCAATTCCGCCGGCGTGCAACCGTAGACCAGCTCCACGCTGTGGTTGGCGTCCATGATCTCCAGGGTTTCGGGATCAAGGACGAAAACGGGGTTGGGGATGTTGTCGAAGATAGCGTGGTATTTTTGCTCGGATTTCTCCAGGTCCAGTTCGAGCTGCTTGCGCGCGGTAATGTCCAGGGAAATCTCCATCACCGCCACAATCTGCCCGGCCTCGTCGTAGACGGGCGAGCTGCGCACGATCCAGTGCTTCAGCGCGCCGTCCTTGTCCACGCCGCTCTCCTCGGCCCAGTGGGGCTGGCCGCTCTGAAAAGTTTTCTCCACCGGGCAGTGCTCGCACTTGTGGTCCAGGCCCTTGTAGGCCGCGTAGCAGAAGTCCCCCTCCCGGGGATGGAAAAGTTCCTCAAAAAGGCGGTTATAGCGCACCAGGCGGTAGTTGCGGTCCTGCACGGTGATCAGGCAGGGCACCCCCTCGAACAGGCGCTGGTACTCGTCGCGCTGCTTGTTGAGCTCGGCCTGTTTCAGGCTGATCTGGGTGCTCATGCGGTTGATGGCCTCGGCCAACTGCCCCATTTCGTCTTCCTGGTCCACTGCCACGGCCATGTCGTAATGCCCACGGGCGATGCGGTCGGTGCCCGCGATGAGCCGACGGATCGGTCGGTTGACGAAGCGCAGCAGGAAGACGAGGATGATGGTCGAGGTGACGAGGAAGACAAAGACCGACAGGCCGATGCTCACCCGCTGGGTGTGGGCAATCTCCCGGTCGACGTCCGCCAGGGACACAACGAGATCCAGGGCCCCGAGGATCTTCTTGTCGGCCGGGTGGAAGTGGCAGCCGCCGGTGGAGCACGCCGGCTCGTTGACGATGGGGGTGATAATTCCCAGCAGGCGGTAGCCCTTGTCCGAACGGAAGATGCGTACCCGCTGGTCGAGGCTGAGACGGTCCAGGGGCGGTTCGCTGCGGTGGCAGATGTCGCAGGCTTCGGCCTTGATGTTGGTCACCTGGTCGACTTCTTCGGGTCGGTTGGAAAACTTGATCTGCCCCTGCTTGTTGTAGATGCGGATGTTCTTTATTTCCGGCTGACGCCCGATGTTGGTGATGATCTGGGTGATGTCGTCGCGGCTGTTGAGCATCATGGCATAGTGGGCGCCCAGGCGCACCGTGTTGGTGAGCCGGTCGGTGCCGGCCACGATGTTCTCCATCACCCGTCGGCGCTGATGACGGATGTTCAACGAAGCCCACACGGCCATGGAAACCAAGAGCACGGCGCCGACGAAGAAGATCAGTTTGGACACCAGGCTGTGACGAATCCGGATCATTTTTTCCAAGCCCCGCGCGGCGTATCCACCCGCCAATGTTGCTTTTGGCTACAGCTGCCGAATATCTGGCTACACTCTGCTTATCCCACCGATTTTAATTAGAATATCATTTGTTTGCCCATATCCGTCAAGTCGGCTGTTGCTTTCGGCTACAGGTTCTCGCTTTCTCCGGCGCGTCCCGCCAAAAGGTAAGATACTGAAAATCATATTCTTTTAGAAAACCCAGCATCTTGGCACCGCCCTTGCTTTGTCTTGAAGGCAACGGATCACAAGGAGGTGACCGCCATGAAAAGCCATCGATTCCCCATTGCTCCCGTCATTACCCGTTGCCGCTGGTGCACGCTGGTCGATCCGACCGCCGACGGCCCGCTAAAGCTGTGCCTGGGGCTGGTGGATTGCAGCCGCTGCGGGTTCGCCCAGTGGCTGGAGCTGATGGACGCCGAGCGGCCGGTGGGCACCGCAGCGTGCCATGCCGAGGTGACGGCGGTCCCCGCTGCGGCGGCCTGAACCGCCGGGAAGGAGGATGCCATGAACCGCGAAAACGCCAAGCCCCGCATCGAGGGGTTCAAGGTCCTCGAAAACGAGTGCATCTGGATGAAAGCGGGGGTGATCAACTTCCGCCTCTGCGACAACGACTATGACTGCCACACCTGCCCCTTCGAAAAGGCCATGCGCCGGGCCATGGACATGGCGGCCAAGGGGGACAGCCGCAGGGAGGCGCCCCAATGGGTCAGCCATCTGCAGCGCCGCTATGACGGGGCCAACCGCCCCTGCCGGCACGTGCTCACCGGCCGCATTCCCGGGCCCAAGATCTGTACCCAGAACTACGAGTGCTACCACTGCGCCTTCGACCAGATGCTCGACGACATCGACCTGGGCATGGAGATAGATGCCCCCCGCTGCCGAGCGGTGAACGGTGTCCAGATGGCCGACGGATACTACTACCACCTCGGCCACGCCTGGGTGCGTTTCGAGCACAGCGGCCGGGTGCGCATCGGCTGCGACGATTTCGTCACCCGGGTCTTCGGCGACCTGCGTCCGGCCGAGTTGCCGCCCCTGGGGGCCCAGGTCTACCAGGGCCAGGTGGGATGGAGCATGGCTCGCCAGGACCGGATGGCAGCCCTGCTGGCGCCGGTCAGCGGCCGGGTCCTGGCCGTCAACCACCAGCTCCGGGACCATCCCGAACTGATGCGCGAGGCCCCCTACCATCACGGTTGGCTTTTCATCGTCGAGCCGGACATGCCCCGGCGCAACCTCAAGGAACTTTACTTCGGCAGGGAGGCCGAGCGCTGGATGGACCGGGAGCAGCGCGCCCTGCTGGAGATGGTGGCACCGGACTACGTCGACCTGGCCGCCACCGGTGGTCAATTGATACGCGACGTCCCCGGCCGCTTTCCCCATGTGGCTTGGGATGAACTGGTTAAACGGTTTCTTCACACCCAGCCGGCCCGGGCGACCTGACCCCTGGCGGCAGAGGCCAGAAAGTCGCGACAGTACCGGCAAAAAAGCAGACCGGTGGCGTCCAGGCCGTCCAAATCGCCGGAGAAATGCATCAGGCAGGACGGATCGGAGCAGTGGGTCAACGCAAAAAGGTGGCCCAATTCGTGAAGGGCCGCCTTGGCCGCGCGCTCCAATACGCGCTCCGGCGCTGGGCGCCGACAGGTTCCGCCGGAAGCCAGCCGGTGCAGGGAAACCACCGCAGCGCTGCCCCCCAACCGTGCCTCGCCGAACACGTGGCTGAAGACCGGAACGAACAGGTCCACCGCAGCCACCCCCACCACTTTGGCGCACCTGCCATGGGGACGGGCTTCCAGATATTCGATGATCCGCCCGGCATCGCACTGCAACCGCTGGGGATCGAGGGCGAAGTCGGGACGCGGCAACGGATCGAGCACCCGGCAATCGATCTTCATGAATCCTTCCACGTGGGCTGCGATCACCTTGGCGGCCAACCGGGTTTCCTCGCCCATGGGGAGCACACCGACGCACGCCTCACGGCCACCTCCCGACTTCATTGCCCGCCCCTTGCCCGGCCTTGCCGTCTCACAGCCCGAGCCGGTTGATCTTCTTGTGCAAGGTGACACGGTTGATGCCCAACACCCGGGCGGCCCGGGTGACGTTGCCGTCACAATCGGCCAACACCTTGCGGATGTGAGCCGCCACCACCTCCTTGAGGGTGGCGTTGGCCGCCGGCACCCCAGCCGCCGAGGCCTGGAGAAAAGCGAAATCGGATCGGCCCAGGGTACGCGATTTGGCCAGGACCACGGCCCGCTCCACGGCATTCTCGAGCTCACGAACGTTGCCGGGCCAATCGTAGGCGGACAAGACCTCCAGGGCACCGGCTGAGACGCGATCGACCTTGCGCGTGGTCTCATGGCCGAGTTTCTCCAAAAAATGGGCCACCAGCAGCGGAATGTCCTCCTTGCGCTGGCGCAAAGGAGGCATGTCGATCTGGATGACGTTGATACGGTAAAAGAAATCCTCCCGAAAAGCGCCCTCGGCGATCTGGCGCGTCAAGTCCCGGCTGGTGGCCGAAATGAGACGGAAATCCACCGCAATGGCCTGCCGGCTACCCAAACGCGTCACCTTCTTGTCCTGCAGGACCCGCAGCAGGTCCACCTGCATCTTGGGACTGATCTCGCCGACTTCGTCCAGGAAGAGGGTTCCGCCCTCGGCCACCTCCAGAAACCCCTTGCGCGCCTGCTGGGCCCCGGTGAAGGCGCCCTTTTGGTGCCCGAAAAGTTCACTTTCCAGCAAGGATTCGGCCATCGCGCCGCAGTTGATGGGCACGAACGGATAGTGGACGCGCCGGCTCTTGGCGTGGATCGCCTTGGCCACCAGTTCCTTGCCGGTGCCGCTTTCGCCCATGATCAGCACCGAGGCGTCGCTGGCGGCCACTTCCGGAATCAGGGAAAAGATCTTTTGCATGGGCGGTGAGCGGCCGATGATGTCGTCAAAGCGCGTGATCTGCTCCAGGGTCCCCTTGAGGTAGCGACACTGCTCGGACAGCTCGCGTTGGCGGACAATTTTTTCCAGCACCAGGTTGAGCTGCTCCGGCTTGAACGGTTTGAGCAGGTAGTCGCTGGCCCCTATCTTCATCGCCTGCACGGCCGATTCGATGGACCCATAGGCCGTGATGATCACCACCGAGGCATCCGGAAACTCCTGGCGCACCTGTTCGAGCAGTTCCAGGCCGCTCTTGCCGGGCATCTTGATATCCACAAAGAGCAGGTCGTAAACCTCGCTTTCCAGCCGGTCCAACGCCTCGTCAGCCGAGGCGGCGGTCCCCACCGCGTGACCGGCGTTGGCGAACCAGTGTTTGAACGACTCGCGCACGATGCGCTCATCGTCGACCACCAGGATGCGCAGCTTATGGTCCATGTTCCGCCTCCCCGGCCGGCGGCCGGCCGGCGTCATCGATCAGGGGAAAGCACAGCTCGAACTGCGTTCCCTCTCCTGGCCGGCTGTCCACCTTGACGCGTCCGCCGTGGTCTTTGACCACGCCGTAAACGATGGACAGCCCCAGCCCGGTTCCCTCGCCAAAGGGCTTGGTGGTGAAAAAGGGATCGAAGATATTGTCCAGGTCTGCAGCCGCGATGCCGGTGCCGGTGTCGCTGATGCGGATACAGGCGCTCCGGCGGAACCGGTCGGGGCGCGAGCTGATGGTCAGCCGCCCCCCGCCGGTCATGGCCTCGATGGCGTTGAACACCAGGTTCAAGAAGCACTGCTGCAGGAGATTCTTGTCGCCGCGGACGGCCAGCCGGGTGTCGGCCAGATCGGTTTCCAAAGCGATCCCCTGAAGCTGCATCTTGTGCCGGGTCAGGGCGATGACCGATCCGAGCACATCGTTGAGATCCGTTTCGCGGTAAGCCCTGGGAACTTCGCGGGAAAAGGAGAGCAATCCGGAAACGATCTTGCCGCACCGGTCCAGCTCCTCGCACATCAGATCCACGTACTGGCGCATCTCCTCGAGCTGGGCCGGCGCCACCGTTTCCTGGGCCAGCGTCTGGCGCATCAACTCGGAAAAGGTCAGCAGCCCCTGGATCGGATTGTTGATCTCGTGGACGCAACTGGCCACCAGCTTTCCCAGGGAAATCATGCGGTCTTCCTGGACGAGGAGCTTCATGTCCGACTTGAGGTCGGCCACGCGCTTCTCCCAGCGCTGGGCCAGAGCCTCGGTGATGTCGCGCCAGATCTCGATGACGCGCACCACTTCGCCGTTGCTGTTTTTCACCGGATAGGTAACGATGTCCGAGTAGGCCGGCGCCCCGTCGGCGGAGATTTCCTCGCGAATGACGTGGGCCGACTCCCCGGTGCGCAGGGTCTCGATCATCGGGCATTGGAAGCCGGTCACGGAAGTCTCACACGGCGCCTCGAAGCCGTGAATCACTCGGTAGCAGGGCTGCCCCAACACTTCCTGGCGGCCGTGCTGCAACGCTTCGAGAAACGGCGCGTTGACATCCTCGATGGTAAAGTCGTTGCGCAGCACCACGATCTTCTGGCGAGCCTGTTGGATGAGGAAATCGGAAGTCATCCGTTCGCCCGCCAACTGGGCCTCGGCCGATTTGAGCCGCTGCTCGGTGAGAAAGAAATTGCGGATGAAACGGCCGATGTTGTGCTCCAGGATCCCCATGCCCTTGGGCCGCAGGTTGACCAGCTCCATGAGCACGTCCCGGCGGTTGGTGAGCTCCAGGATTCCGTCAAGATTCGGCAGTTTGAAAAAATCCCTGAAATCGGCGGTGGTGTAGATCCCCTTGGCGGCGGCCAGCCGCAGTCCCTCGGCCTCCGGGTCGATGTCGCAGACCCCTACGATGCGAATGTTGAGCCCGGGCAAGGGCTCCTTTCCCAGCAGCTCCAGAAAAAAACGGCAGGCCCGGCCCCCGCCCACGATGGCCAGGTTCAGCGGCAGCCGGTTGGCGGAAGAATCGTTGGGAGTCTCTTTGGTCATGTCGGTGGCCTCGTCGGCGAGGCGTGTTCAAGCGCCGGTTGCTGGCAGGCTGGCCGCCATTGGCGGCGATGTTCAGGCGGCCGTTGCAGTCCGCTCGAGTTTTTCCAGGAAAGCGCCGGTGAGCGCCAGGTTCAAATCAAGCCGCAAGTCCTCGGGAGAAAGGCCGATGGCCAGCCCGAGCAATTGGGGCAGGTAGAGGATCGTCATGGTGCTGTCGACGCCGGTCTGCCGGGCCACCTGGCGTTGGTAGGCATCCAGGTTCATCTGGCACATGGGGCAGACGGTGACCACGACGTCCGCCCCCCGGGCTGCTTCGAGGATGGCCCCCACCAGCTTCAGCCCCACTTCCATCTTGGTGTTCATGTGCGAAGCGCCGCAACACCGGCCGCCCATGGTCCAGGCGTGTAAATCAGCCCCGGCGGCGGCAATCAGCGGCTCCATGGACCGCGGCGCCTCCGGATCGTCGAAGACGGTATAGGGCCGCAGGCACTGGCAACCATAGTAGGGCGCCACCCGGATCCCGCTCAACGGCCGCACCACGCGGCGGGCGATGCCGGCGGCGCCCAGGTCCCGGCTCACCACGTCGAGCAAGTGGCGGGTGCGAGTCCGGCCGTGGTAGACGAGGTCTTCAACGGCCAGGGCCTCGTTGATGCGCTCTTTCAGGGCGTGGGAAACCCGGGCCTTTTCCTCCACCCGCCTCAGGTTGAGATAACAGGCGCTGCACGGCACCAGGATGTCGCGGCCGGCGGGGGCCATCCCTTCGGCCAGGGCGAGATTGCGCGCCGGCAGCACCAGGGTGAGCAGCTCGCTCACCGCCTCGGCGGCGCTGGCGCCGCAGCAGGTCCACCCCTCGATCTCGGCAAGATCTGCGCCCATGGCTGTCATGAAGGCCCGGGTGCTGATGTCGTATTCACGGGCCGTGCCCTCCAGGGAGCATCCCGGGTAGTAGAGATATTTCATGACCGGTTCTCCATTTCGGCGACTTTTTCAAAAAGCTTGACCAGACGTCCGCTGCCTCGGGACGGCAGTTGCAGCGCCACCTTGCCCCGGCGCATGAGCCGCCCCCCCATGCCCGCGTAGCGCAGCGGCAGCCAAGGGTTCATCATCTGGGCGAAATACAGGCCCATGAACTCCATCTCCCGCACCCGGCCGTGACGCCGCACGCTGGCGATGAAATTCCGGTAGAATAAGTCCCCCGAGCGCAGGTGGGGCAGGTGCCGGCGGGCGGCGAGCTGCTTGAGCCGGCCGATGGCTTCGGTGAGCGGCAGGCCGCGGGGGCAGCGCAGGGTGCACATGTAGCAGGCCGAGCAGAGGCTGAAGGTCCGGGAGGCCAGCACCTCTTCGGCGAGGCCCAGCAGCACAAGGCGCCACATGTGGCGCGGGGTCAGGTCCATGGCGAATTCATTGGGGCATGACCCCGTGCAGGTGCCGCACTGGATGCAGGGCTGGACCATCGCCCGGATCTCGGCCAGGGCCGCGGCCTCTTCGGGCATCGTACCCAGGTCAATGGCGGTTTTTTCGGCAAGCGCCATGCGCTCCTCCCTTCGGGAATTTCAAATTTCAAAGTTGAAATCTAAAATCTTCTATGCGAGCGCCTGATCGAGCATGCCGAACACCTGGGGCATGCTCAGGCCGTTGAGCACGGCGGCGCCGTTGGGGCATACCGCCTCGCAGGCGCCGCACCCCTGGCACATGGCCGGGTTGACCAACACCCGGTCCAGCTCCTCGTCCAGGCGCCGGGCCTCGTAGGGGCAGGCCTCGATGCAGCGGCCGCAGCGGGCGCAGAGGCTGTGGCGCACCACGGCGGTCAGATGCGCTGCCGGCAGGCGCTCGCGTTCCAGGATGCGCAGGGCGCGCTGGGCCGCCGCCCCCGCCGTGGCGACGCTCTCTTCCACGTTGCGTGGCCCCAGGGCCAGGCCGCAGGCAAAGACCCCCTCGCGCAGGCTGTCCACCGGCCGCCACTTGCTCTCGGCCTCGGCCAAGAACCCGTCCTGGTCCAGGGTTGCCCCGTAGGCGGCCGCCAGGTCCGCCGGCAGACCGGGAGCGATGCCGGTGGCCAGCACCACCGCGTCAGCCGCCACCGTCAGCGGGCGGCCGAGCACCGCATCGGTGACGGTTACCGTCACCGGCCGGTCCGGGCCCGCCACCTCCACTTTCGGCTTGTCGTCCAACCGATAGGCCACGAAGATGACCCCCGCCCGGCGCGCCCGGGTAAACCAGGTTTCGGCAAAGCCGTAGGTCATCAGGTCGCGGTAGAGGACCACCACGGTGGCTTCCGGGTTGTCCCTTTTGAGCGCCAGGGCCTGCTTGAGGGTGGTGGGGCAGCAGACCCGGCTGCAAAAATTGCGCGGCTCCTCGCGCGATCCCACGCACTGGATCATCACCACGGTATTCAAGGCGGCCGGATCGAAGCGGCCCTCGGCCAGGGCCTCTTGGAACCCTTTTTGGGTCACGATGGCCGGGTGGCTCCCGAAGCCGTAGGCGCTGGCGGCCGCCTCCCCCCCGCCGGTGGCCAACACCACCACGCCGTGTTCCAGGGTTTGGGCCGCACCGTCAGCGGCTTCCAGGGTGGAATAGAAGTGCCCCACCTCGCCGAAGGCCCCCCGGACCCGGGTGTTGGCATGTACCGTGATCTTGGGATGCTTGCCCACCCGGGCAATCGCTTCTGCCAGCAGCGCGTTGAGATCGTGGCCGTCGAGGGTGTGGCCGATCCACCGCAGGTTGCCCCCGAGCCGATCCCCGGCTTCCACCAGGTCCACCGGGTAGCCGCAGTCGGCGATGGCCAGGGCGGCGGTCATGCCGGCGATGCCGCCTCCCACCACCAGGGCTTGCCGGCTGACCGGCGTCGCCTCGACCTGGGGCAGGCATGTTCCCTGGAGCCGGGCCACCGCCATGGCCAGGCGCCTTGGCAGGTCGCCGGAGCTGGATACCGCTTCGGCGTTTTCGCCTGAAGCCGCCATTCGAGGCCCGAGCAGGTCCACCACGTCCATCAGGGCCGGATGGAGCCGGGTCGCCCGGCCCAGTTCCCGCAGGCGCCGGGTAAACACATACGGGTGGCAGGCGCCGATCAAGACCCGGTTAGGCCGGCGGGCCGTGATGGCATCGGCCAACGCCTGCCAGCCTTCCGCCGTGCAGACCCGGTCGATAAAAATCGTCTCCTGGACCACAGGGTCCCTTTCGAGCCGGTCGATCCATTGGCGCCGGTCGTTTTGCGACAGAATGCGGTCTCCGCAGGTGCAGACCGCCACCAGCACCTCTGGCGGCTGCCGGGAGACGTCTCGAAACTCGGTGGCCGCCTCCTCGATGGCGGCCAGACTTCCGCCGGTGCCGTGCAGCACCCGGCTGGCTTCGTTGGCCGCGGCGGAGGCGAAAATCACCGACTCACCGATGTCCCGCAAGCCGGCAAAAGAGCCCCCCGCCACGATGCCGGGGCGCTCGGTGCGCACCGCCGACAGCGGCGAGGTGGCCAGGAAGCCCCAGGGATTGAGCGGCAAATCGACCATCTGGGCCAGCTCGGCAGCGCCCCGGGCCGGCCGCTGCCCCACCGCCAGCACCACCAGGTCGAAGGTCTCCTCGCGCACCGTGCCGTCCAGGGCGACGAAGCGCAGGGTGGGATCAGCGGTGCCTGGCGCCGGGGCCAGCGAATGGATCCGGCCGCGTTCAAAGCGCACCCCCTCGGCCTCGGCCCGGTCCCGGTAGCGTTGAAACGGCTTGCCGAAACAGCGCATGTCCATGTAGAAAATGGCGGCTTCGACCTCGCCGGCGCCTTTTTCCCGCGCCAGCATCGCCTCCTTGACGGCGTACATGCAGCAGATCGAGGAGCAAAAATCGGCGCCGCACTGGATGTCGCGGGAACCGACGCACTGGAGCCAGGCGATCTTGCGGATCGGCCGGCCGTCGTGGGGCCGCACGAGCCGGCCCGTCGTGGGGCCGCTGCCCGAGACGATGCGCTCGAACTCCAGGCTGGTCACCACGGCGGGAAGGCGGCCGTAGCCGTAAGGATTGCCCGCCTGCTGGCGGGGATCGAAGTAGTCCGTGCCGCCGGCCAGCACGATGGCGCCCACCTCCACCTGCCGGTCCTTGGCGGCCAGCAGTTCCTCGTGGACCCGCATCACCATCGGCACCAGGGTTTCCGGATCGAAGGGTTTGACCAGGTAGTCCAGGGCCCCGATCTTCATGGCCTCCACGGCGGTTTCCACCGTGGCATAGGCCGTCATCAGCACCACGGCCAGATCCGGGCACGCGGTCTTGGCCTGGCGCAGCAGCTCGACGCCGTCCATGCCGGCCATCTTGATGTCGCTGAGCATAAGCTGGTATTCGCTCTTTTCCAGCGCCTCCAGCGCCTCCGGCGCCGAGGCGGCCGTGTCTACCGCGAAACCCTCGTCCTCGAGCCAGGACTCGAGCGATTGGCGCACGATCGGCTCGTCGTCGACCACCAGGATGCGAAAATCCTTGCGCTCGGCCGTGGACAAGGCGATGGCCCCGCAGGGGCAGGCGTCCACGCAGGCGCCGCAACGGGTGCAGGCCGCCGGATCGATGCGGTAGGCATTGGGCACTTGGTGGGGCACGGGCAGGTAGATGGCCTTGCGCCGGCCAAGGCCGGCATTGAAGGCGTCGGGCACTTCCACCGGGCATACCGGCACGCAGGCCCCGCACCCGGTGCAGCGCTGGGGATCGACCCAGGTAGGGCGGGTGCGCAGGCTCACCGTGAAGCGCCCCGGCTCTCCGGCAACGGCCGTCACCCGGGTGCCGAGCAAGATCTCGATATTTTCGTGAAACAGCCCCTTGCGCAGGCAGAACTGGCTCCCGGCGTCCCTTTCCACCAACGGCAGCATCCGGCACATGCCGCAGTGGTTGGTGGGAAACTGGTAGTCGAGCTGGCTCAGCACGCCGCCGATGTGCTCGGCCTTGTCGATCAACACAACGCCGTAGCCGATCTCGGCCAGATCCAGGGCGCTGCGAATCCCGGCGATACCGGCACCGACCACGAGGGCCTTGCCGATTTTTTTCTTCATGGTCTCTTCCCTTTTTTTGAAGAAACTTTAGCCCACTTTCATTTGATTCCCACAACCTCCTCGAACTCCTCCTCGCGGAACTCCGCCAGGGGCGGCTTTTCATCAAGGCTGCGGCCCGGATGGTAGTCAAAGGCCTCTTGGAGCGGCGCGCTGGCGGTGATAAACAGCTCCGCCAGGGGGATGTCGTTGGGACAGGCATTGGCGCACTGGCCGCAGCCCACGCAGGCCGTGCCCATGTGGGCCAGGCGCGTCAGGTGGTAAAAGACCGTGTCGGTGGGCATCTTCACCGCCCCTTTGCGGCCGGCCCAGCCCAGGTACTGGCACGGTTCGTGGTCGAAGACATCGGTGACGAACACGCATTCGCGGCAGTAGCACACCGGGCAGGCCACGCGGCAGTTGTAACAGTTGATGCAGGTGGCCAGGTAGGCGGTGAGCTTCTCCAGCGAGTCGGTCAGCGAGCGGGTCGCTTCACCCATGGCTTCTCTTTTCGATCGACGCCTGTTGACCCAATCCGTCATGGCCGCCTCGCGCGCCTCGGGCATCTTTCCCCCGGGCAAATCGAGCTGTTCCAGCAAAGATGCGCCCTTTTCGGTGGCGGCGGCCACCGGCAGGGCGCGGCCGGTGTCGGCACCCAGGAGACCGATCACCAGGTCGGCGCCGTTGGGTATCGGATCCGTGCATACCTGGCAGGCCGGGGCCAGGACCACGCCGTCCACCTCGCCGTCCCGGCCGTCCAGTGCGCTTTGCACAAACCGTCCGGTGAAAGCTTCGACATCCTCGTCCCCGATTCTGAAAAAATCCTTGTTGGTATAGGCCCCCAGGCAGTCGATCCCCACGATGATCAACTCCTCCCAGCGGGCCTGGCGCAGCTTGACCAGTTCGATGAAGGCGCGAATCTCGCAGGCCCGCAGCACCGCCACGATGGTGCCGCCGGCCTCTTTGCGCGTCAGCCGCGAGACCATGCGGGCCGCATTGAGGGGAAAAGCCGGGGCCAGGGGATTGGCCGCGGACAGCCGCTCCGGGTCGCTGACCAGCGTGGGCATGACCATGGCTTTCATCGGCAATTGACAAGGCACGAGCACGGCCGCGATCTCCGGCCGCGCCAGCACCTGGCGCAAAAATTGACGCAACCCGGCCAGCAGGTTGCCGTTTTCGATGGGAATCATTGCAGCCTTGGCCATGAAAGAGACCTCCTGCTTCAGTTTCAAGTGTCCAGTTTCTCAAATGACCATTTTCATCTTGGCCTCGCTGGGCCCCAGTTCGCGCACCTGTTCCACCAGTTCCTGCATCACCCGGGCGAACTCGATGCCGTCGGAGGCCCCGATCCAGGTGAGGCGCAGCCGCTGGGGGGCGAAGCCGAACTGGGGCAGCAGGGCCTTGAGCAGCTTGATGCGCCGGCGGGCCTTGAAGTTGCCGTTGATGTAGTGGCAGTCGCCCGGATGGCAGCCGCTGACCAGCACGCCGTCGGCGCCTTCCAGCAGGGCCTTGAGCACGTACTGGGGATCGACCATGCCGGTGCACATCACGCGCACCAGGCGTACGTTGGGCGGGTAGCTCAGCCGCGAGGTGCCGGCCAGGTCGGCGGCGGTGTAGGTGCACCAGTTGCAGACGAAGGCGATGATGGTCGGTTCGAAATCGTTCATGGAAGATCCCTCCGGATATTTCAAACTTGAAATCTCAAATCCTCATCTCTTTCAATTTCAAAGCTGAAATCTCAGACTTGAAATCCCACTACCGGCCGACGGCGCAAATCGTGTCGATGATGCCGTCGATTTCGGCGAAGATCTGCTGGGGCTTGAAATGCATGCTGCGGGCTGCCCCGCTGGGGCAGAACCCGCTGCAACTGCCGCAGCCCTTGCACAGGGCGGCATTGACCACCGACACTCCGCGGCGGTCATCGAACTCGATGGCCGTGTACGGACACAGCCCAATGCAGACCTGGCAGCCGATGCACACGTCCGGATCGATCCAGCTGATGGTCGGCGCCACGTCCACCTTGCCGCGGACGACCAGGGCCAGGGCCTTGGCCGCGGCCCCCGAGGCCTGGGAAACGGTGTCGGGAATGTCCATCGGCTTCTGGCAGCAGCCGGCCAGAAACACCCCATCGGTGGCGGTGTTCAGCGGTGCCAGCTTGGGGTGTTCCTCCAGGAAAAAACCGTCGCCGCCCTGGTTGACCCCGAAGATGCGGCCCACCCGGGCGGTATCGGCCCGCGCCTGGATGGCGGTGCACAACACCACCATGTCCACCGGCACCTTGACCTTGCGGCCCAGCAGGGTGTCTTCGCCGATGCACACCAGCTCCGGCGGTCTTCCCTCGGCGCCGGGCTGCTCGTGGATCTCGGCCACCTTGCCGCGGATGAAAATGGTCCCCTCCTCCTGGCAGCGGCGGTAGAACTCCTCGTAACCTTCGCCGAAACAGCGCATGTCGATGTAAAAATCGTACACCGCCGTGTCATGGCCGACCTTCTCCTTGATCAGGTGGCTGTACTTCAGGGCGTACATGCAGCAGACCCGGCTGCAGTACTCATGATAGCGCACGTCGCGGCTGCCGATGCAATGCAGCAGGGCCACCCTGCGCGGCGGCAGGGTGAACTGCCCGTCGGCGTCCCGGATCAGGATCTCGCCCCCGGTTGGCCCGGTGGCGTTGCTGAGCCGCTCGAACTCCAGGGCGGTGTAGACGTTGCGGTAGCGGCCGTAGCCGTAGGGCTGCATCGGGGTCGGATCCAGGGTATCGTAGCCGGTAGCCAGGATGATGCTGCCCACCTGGATACTGCGCTCCTCGGGTTTCATCGCGTGGTCGATGGCGTTGGCCTCGCAGGCCTCCACGCAGGCCATGCACTCGCAGCAGACCCCGCAGTTGAGGCACCGGCCGGCCTCCCGTTGGGCTGCTTCCTCTTCGAAGGCCAGCGCCACCTCTTCAAAGTCATCGGCCCGCTGTGCCGGCTCCCGCTGGACGACCGCGGCCCGGGGCTGAAGCTTGACGGCTTCGGGAATCGGCGCCCACTGCCGGCCCGGCGCCGGCGCACTTGCAAGCTCCGCCGCGCAGGCAGCCATGTCTTCGCCGGCCACGAAGCGTTCCATGGCCGCCACGGCCCGGTGGGCCGCGCCCACCGCCTCGATCACGGTGGCCGGACCGCTGACGGCATCGCCGGCGGCAAACACGAAGGGAATCGAAGTCTGCAGGGTGGCCGGGTCGACCTTCAGAGTGCGCCGCGCCGTCCACTCCAGGTGCTCGAGGCCTTCGGCCCAACCGGTGTCGGTGCGTTGGCCGATGGCGGGGATAACGCAATCGCAATCGATGACAAACTCGGAGCCTTCCACCGGCACCGGCCGGCGACGGCCCGAGGCGTCGGCCGGGCCGAGTTCGGTACGCATGCAGGCGAAGCCGACCACCCGATCGTCCTCGGCCACCACCCGTACCGGGGCGGTGAGATACTCGATGACGATGCCCTCTTCCAGGGCCCCGGCGATTTCCTCGGCGTAGGCCGGCATCTCCTGGCGGCTGCGCCGATAGACGATGGTCACCGATTCGGCGCCCAGGCGGCGGGCCGTGCGGGCCGCGTCGACGGCCACGTTGCCTCCGCCGACCACCACGACCCGGCGGCCGGGCAGTTCGCGGCTGCCGAGGTTGACCTCCCGCAAAAACCGCACCGCATCCACCACTCCGGAAGCGGTATCCTCTCCGGGAATGTTGAGGCGCAGCGAGGCGTGGGCCCCAACCCCGAGGAACACCGCCGCGAAGCCCTCCGCCCGGAGTTGATCCAGGGTGAAATCGACCCCGAGACACTTGCCGGTCTGCACCTTGACGCCGAGGCTCAGAATTTGATCGATCTCCTCGTCAAGAACCTCCGGCGGCAGGCGGTAGTCGGGAATCCCCACCCGCAGCATCCCGCCGAGCTTGTCCAATGCCTCGAAGAGGGTGATCTGGTAGCCCTTGAGGCGCAGGTAATACGCCACAGTAAGGCCGGCGGGCCCCGAGCCGACCACGGCGATTTTTTCCGGTCGCTCGTCGATGACCGGCGGCGCCGTGGGGCGGCCGCGGACCTGGTCGGCGGCAAAGCGCTTCAGGTCGCGGATAGAAACGGCGCTGTCCACCTCGGCGCGCCGGCAGCCCGCTTCGCAGGGGTGGGGGCAGACCCGGCCCAGCACCCCTGGCAAGGGCAATCGTTGGCGGATCAGGTCCACGGCCGCCTGGTAGCGTCCCTGTTTGATGAGCTGAACGTAGCCCTGGACGTTGATGCCCGCCGGACACGCCACCGTGCATGGCGCCCGGTCCATCTTTTCGATATTGAAGGTGATGGGAATCGCCTGGGGAAAGGTGCGGCCGATGGCCTGGCGGGTGCCGAGGCCCACGTCCCACGAGTTGGGGATGGTGACCGGGCAGACCTTGGCGCACTCTCCGCAGCCGGTGCATACCCCCTCCTTGACGTAGCGGGGCTTGCGCTTGATGCGGACGGTGAAGTTGCCGATAAAGCCGGTAACTTCCTCCACTTCGCTGTAGGTCAGCAGCTCGATGTTGGGATTCTGGGCCACCTCCACCATCTTGGGGGTGCCGATGCAGGCCGCGCAGTCCAGGGTGGGAAAGGTCTTGTCGAACTGGAGCATGTGCCCGCCGATGGTGGTGTCCCTTTCCACCAGGTAGACCTTGTGGCCCGATTCGGCGATGTCCAGGGCTGCCTGCATGCCGGCAATGCCGCCGCCGACCACCAGTATGTCCGGATGCACCGGGGCCTGGCGGCCCTCCAGGCGGTCGTGGAAGTTGACCCGGTAGATGGCGGCGGCCGCGAGGCTCTTGGCCTTGTCGGTGGCCTCGTCCATGTCGGCGGTGACCCAGGAGACCTGTTCACGCACCGAGGCCATCTGGAAGTAGTAGGGATTGAGACCGGCCCGCTGGCAGGCCCCCATGAAGGTCTTTCCATGGAGCCGGGGCGAACAGGAGGCCACCACCACCCGGGTGAGCCCCATCTCGACGATGTCCTTTTCGATCATTGCCTGGCCCGGATCGGAGCACATGAACTTGTAGTCCCGGGCCACCACCACGTGAGGCAGTTGACGGGCAAAGGCCGCCACTTCCTCCACTCGCACCCGATAGGCGATGTTGATGCCGCAGTGGCAGATGTAAAAACCGATTCGCGGAGTCATGGAAAAGCTCCTAACCGTTGATCGTGACAGTGCGGTCAAGTCCCCGGGACGCTTGCCTCCCCCTGCGACGTTTCGGTCTTGCCCCTCGGCCCCGCCGCCCGCAACAGGCGCCGAACCCGCCGCAGCAAGTCCTCCGCTTCGGGGGGCTTGGCCAGGAACGCCTCCGGGGCCGGCAGCCGCTTGCCATGCCGCCCGTCCTCGACCTGGCGGCAGTGCAGGTAGGTCTTGGGCGACAGCAGCGACAACATGATCACCGGGATGCCGCACAGTTCCGGGTCCAGCTTGAGCTGGCGGTATACATCGGCCCCCGGCCGCACCGGCAGGCGTGCTTCGAGCAGGATCAAATCGGGTTTGCAGACACCCGCCAGACGCAATCCCTCCGGGCCGTCAGCAGCCACCACCGGCTTGAACCCCCCTTCGGTGAGTACCGTGGCCAGAAACACCCGCATGTCCGGGTCGTCATCCACAACCAATATGCGAGGACAAACATCAGGCAAGGTCGGATGCTCCTGAATGTCTGCCGAGCAGGGCCGCGGCCACGATGGGAAGCGAAAATGGGCGAGGCGTGGGTAAAAAATGGTGCGGCAGCGGATTTGCTTGGCATTTTCGGTCAAGATTCTGACAAACACAAACCGTGCCAAAAGATCGAGGCCGACAAGCCATCAAAACCTTTGGGGCCTCTTTCCCGCCTGTTCGGGCAGCATCGGGGCGGCCCCGTCCAGGACGGCCCGAAACCGGCATGCAACAAGTCCGCGTCCCCGGCTCGGCGAAAAAGAGATATTTTACTTTTTATTTCAGATAGCTGAATGTTGCAAAAACGTTGCGCAACGCAAACGAAACATCGTGCAACGTTTTAGGGACGCTCGCCGTCCAAGCCGAGACGCTTGATGCGGCGCCAAAGGGTGGTGCGATCGATACCCAGCAGGCGGGCCGCCTGGGCGCGACGGCCGCCGCTGCGTTGCAACGCCTCGTAGATACGCGCCCGCTCCTCGTCTTCAGCCCCCGCTTTCGGCGCGGCGAGGGCGGCCGGGGATGAAGATAGGCGACGGTCGGCGGTCTGGACGTAATCGGGCAAGTGCTGCCGTCGGATCTCCTCGCCCTGACAGACGATAAGGGCGTGCTCGAGGATGTTTTCCAGTTCGCGCACGTTGCCCGGGTAGGCATGGTTCAGGAGAACCTCGAAGGCAGCCTTGGAGATGCCGGTGACGCGGCTGGCGCGCGCCGCGCTCAAGCGCCGCAGGATATGGCGGATCAGCAGTGGAATATCGGCCCGGCGTTCGCACAGCGGCGGCAGTTCGATGCGCATCACGTTGAGGCGGTAAAAGAGATCCTTGCGGAACCGTCCCTGGGCCACCATCTGATCGAGTCCGAGGTTGGTGGCGGAAATGATGCGCACGTCCACCCGTACCGTCTGCCGGCTGCCCAGGGGATAGAACTCGCGGTCCTCGAGCACCCGGAGCAGTTTGGCCTGCAACGACAGGGGGAGGTCGCCGATTTCGTCCAAGAAGATGGTGCCGCCGTCGGCGAGTTGAAAACGGCCGGGCTTGTTGCGCTCGGCACCGGTAAAAGCCCCCTTGACATAGCCGAAAAATTCGGACTCGAGAAGGTTTTCCGGCACTGCAGCGCAGTTGACCTTGACGAAGGGACGCTCGGCGCGCCGGCTCTGGGAGTGGATCACCTTGGCCAACAGGTCCTTGCCGGTGCCGGTGGGCCCCTCGATGATCACGGTGGCGTCGGAACCGGAGACCATCCGCGCCAGCTCGAAGACCCGCTGCATGGCCGGCTCCCGGCCGATCATGTTGTGCAGGCTGTAGCGATCGCTGATCACCTCGTTGAGCTGCTGGACCAGGGTGAGATCGTGGAGCGTGGCCAGGCCGCCCACCACCTGGCGCGACTCGTTGCGCAGCGGCAGGTAGTCGGCCCGCACCGGCACCTTGACGCCATCGCGGGTGGTCATCATCGATTTGACGCTGTGGCGCAGGTCCTCGTCGGCGGCGGCCTGGTGCAGCAAGTGGGACACGTTCAGGGGATTCTGGCCGAAGAGATCCGCCGTGGACTTGCCCAGCACCTCGCGCCGGCTGTAACCGGTGAGCTGTTCGGCCGCCTTGTTGAAAAAGGTGATGTGCCCCCCGCGGTTGACGGTAAAAATTCCCAGGTCCAGGTTGTCGAGGATCAACTTGAGGCTGCGTTCTTCGTAGTCGATGCGGTTGATGAGGTCGGCCAGCGGCGACTGGTCGTGGAGCACGGTCAAACAGCCCACCAGCGCCCCATTGGGCCCGTAGAGAGGCGTGGAAACCCGCACCACCAGCTCCCCGTCGGCGCCGGCCTCGGCCCGCATGCGGACGGCCTCCACCTCGGAACAGTCCTCCTTGGCCGGATAGCAGCGCATCAGGCAGGGCACGCCGAGAAACACCTCGGTGCAGTCGCGGCCGATCAGGGCGATCTCGTCGAGCCCCATCATGGTCCGGGCCGCCTGGTTGATGGCCGTGATGCGACGCCGCATGTCGATGGTGAAGGCCCCGATGTTGAGCCGGTCGAGCAGGTCGAGCCACTGGCCGCTGGAGACCATGGCGGCGCTCATGTTTGGGGCGTGCTTGGAAGGCATCGGCTTAAAAGTGAGCCAACGTTACCGGTGATTAAAATTTTCAATAACCGAAACAGATAAAGACGCTCCTGTCTCTTAAGGATTGGATTCCTTACTTATTTTGCTTCACTTTAACCTTCGGGCAGATCCAGGACAAAGGTCGTCCCCCGGCCCGCCTGGCTTTCAAAGCGCACGCTGCCACCGTGGCGCCGCATGATTCCATAGACGGTGGAAAGCCCCAGTCCGGTGCCATAGCCCTCCTGCTTGGTGGTGAAAAACGGCTCGAAAATGCGCGCCTGATGCTCGGGGGCGATTCCGGCGCCGGTGTCGGACACCGCGATTTCAATGCGCCGTTCCCCGGCCCGGCGGGCGCCGATGGTCAGCCGTCCGCCGGCAGCCATGGCATCGAGGGCGTTGAAGATCAGATTGATCAGGCACTGCTTGAGCTGGTTGACATCACCGCGCACCGGGGGCAGCCCCGGATCGACCTGGAGCGACACCTGTACCCCGGCCAGCTTGAGCTTGTGACCGGTGAGCGCAATGCAGCTTTCCACCAGGCCGGCGACCTCCACGCTGGCAAAATTCGCCGGCGACTTGCGCGAAAAGGCCAGCAGCGACGAGACGATCCGGCTGCAGCGAGCGCTCTCGCCTTCCACCATGGCCAGGTACTGGCGAAATTTTTCCTGCTGGGCGCCGGTGAGCTCTCCGCGGTCGAGCACCTTTTGCATCAGGCGGGCGTAAGTAAGGATGCCGGCCAGCGGGTTGTTGATCTCGTGGACCACGCTGGCCGCCAGGTGCCCGAGGGACATCATCTTGTCCTGGTGAAGAATTTTCGCCTGTTCGGCCACTTCGTGCTCCAAGCGCCGTACCTGACGCAGATCGTGAACAAAGCACACCAGCCCCTGCTCCCGCTGGGGGTCGGCGAGGCGAAAGGCGGACACCTGCACCGGGATCGCGTGGCCGTCAGCGTCGATGAGGCGCGTCTCGTAGCGAAAGAGTCGACCACTGCCGCCGTGCCGGCCGCCATCCAGGGCCGCCTGAAACCCGGCCCGCGCCTCGGGGGCGATGAAGTCCTCCAGGCGCAGGCGGCCGACAACCGCCTCCCGGGGGTATCCGAGCAACCGCAGCAGGCTGGGGTTGCACAAGTGCACGGTTCCGTCGGTGGCGCAGCCGAGAATTCCGTCCATGGAGCTTTCGATCAGGTTGCGCTGAAACGAGAAGGTGCGCTCGAGTTCCTCCAAGCTGCGGGCATTTTCGCGTTTAAGGAAGGCGTTTTGTTCGGCCAGCCGCCGCCGGGTGGCCAGGCGCTCGGTGGCCCGCCGCAAGGCCAGATGCAGCGCCTCGTGGTGGATCGGCTTGGTGATGAAATCCGAGGCATCGCCCCGCAAGGCGAGAATCGCCGTCTCGATGTCGCCGAAGGCGGTCACCACGATCACTTCGATGTCCGGATCGAGGCGTTTGACCGCCTCCAGCAGCCGCAGCCCGTCCATGCGGGGCATGCGGATGTCGGTGACGATGATTCGAATCCCTCCCTGCCGGCAAATCTCGAGGGCCTCATGACCGTCGGCGGCCGTCTGCACGCCGTAGCCGACGTCCTTTAGCGACAGGGCCAACACCTCGCGGATGTCGCTTTCATCGTCGACGATAAGGACGGTGGGCAGGGGAAGGGTCATGTTGTTTCCAAGGCAAAGGAAGTTACGAGGGCCTAAAGTCAGGGACCGTTAACGGTTTCTGAAATCATGCGGCAAGATTTGGCCGCCAGGTTCACGACAAGTCACCGAAGCGGCACTACGACCTTGATCGATAGTTATTTCAGTTACTTATTTTGCCTCACCCGGACCGCACGGGCGTGGGCCACCAGCCCCTCCACTTCCGCCAGGCGCACGATATCGGCCGCCTCGTTCTCGAGGGCACTCCGGTTGTAATGGATCACACTGGTCTTCTTGGTAAAATGGTCCACGGACAGCGCCGATGAAAAGCGGGCCGTGCCCGCCGTGGGCAGCACGTGGTTGGGCCCGGCGATGTAGTCGCCCACAGGCTCGGGGGTGTAAGCTCCGAGGAAGACGGCCCCGGCGTTACGGATGGCCCCCAAATGGGAAAAGGGTTCGGCCACCAGCAGCTCCAGGTGTTCAGGGGCGATGCGATTGGCCAGCTCGAGGGCCGTGTCCAGGTCCGGGACCACGAGGATGGCGCCGTAATGTTTCAGGGAAGCCGCGGCGATCTCGCCCCGCGGCAGAGCGGCAAGCTGGCGCTTCAGGCTGGCGGCCACCGCCTTGGCCGTCGACTCATCATCGGTGACCAGCACGGCCGAGGCCAGCGGATCGTGTTCCGCCTGGCTGAGCAGATCCGCGGCAGCGGCTTCCGGGTCGGCGGTGGCGTCGGCGACCACCAGGATCTCGCTGGGCCCGGCGATCATGTCGATGCCCACCGTACCGGCCACCAGCTTCTTGGCCAGGGTGACGTAGATGTTGCCCGGCCCGACGATGGTCTCGACCCTGGCAATGGTTTCAGTGCCGTAGGCCAGGGCGGCGATGCCCCAGGCGCTGCCGACCCGGTAGATCTCGTCGACGCCCACATCCCGGGCCGCCACCAGCAGATGGGGATCGATGCCGCCGTCGGCCCTGGGCGGGGTGGCCATCACCACCCGCTCGACCCCGGCGATCTTCGCCGGCACGGCCCCCATGAGCACCGACGAGACCAGCGGGGTAGCCCCGGCCTTGCCCCCGGGCACGTAGATGCCGGCGGCATCCACCGGCCGCACCAGTTGGCCCACCAGGGTTCCCGGCCGCGGGGTGTCGATCCAACTGCGCGGGGCCTGCTGGCGATGATAGGCCTCTATCTGACGGCGGGCGCGGTTCAGGGCCCGGACAAAGGCGCGGTCCACCCGTCGGCCGGCCGCCCGGATCTCATCGGGATCGACCCGCAGTTGGGCCGTCGTCAGATGGGGGGCGTCGAAGCGGTTGACATACTTGATCAGGGCGCCGTCGCCCCCCTTTTGCACGTCCGCCAGGATGCGGCGTACCGCCTGGAGATCCTTCTGGCGGAAGGCGAGGCTGCGGCCGGTGATCTGTTGCAGGCGTTTTTCCGCCGCCTGGGACGGATAGGTAAAAATTTTCATGGGTACGGCTCCTGTAAATCGCATTGTTCCCTTAGGTATGGTATGAACCGGGGCTTGTCAATGCCGCCCCCCGCAAGCCAGCCGACGTGACCGCCGGCCGACGCGGCCCGCTGCGTCATGCAACGACGGACGCTGACCGTCAAGAAACAAATGCCCATTGACAAGCAGTGAGATTTTGCTCAAGACTGCGGCTTTCATTTCTGCCTTCCAGCCGTGCCCCGTATCGACGTTTTGCCACGGTTGCCAAAAGATGGCAGCCTCCGGGCCGCCGGCGGATGCCAACCGCAATGGAGGATATCATGACCGAACAGCGTATCCACAACTTCAACGCCGGGCCCGCCGCCCTGCCCCTGCCCGTTCTCAAAGAAGTCCAGGCCGAGTTTCTCAACTACCACGGCAGCGGTATGAGCATCTGTGAAATCAGCCACCGCTCCAAGTGGTTCGACGACGTCATCAACGACGCCGTTGCCCGTGCCCGGCGCCTGCTCGGGCTCGACGAGCGCTACGCGGTGCTGTTCATCCAGGGCGGCGCCAGCCTCCAGTTCGCCATGGTGCCGATGAATTTTCTCGGCCCCGAGGACACGGCGGACTATGTCAACACCGGCACCTGGGCCACCAAGGCCATCAAGGAGGCCAAGGCCCTGGGCAAAAGAGTGGCGGTGGTGGCCTCATCGGAAGAGGAGAACTTCTCCTACATCCCCAGGGCCATCCCATTCAATTCCGGGGCGGTTTATGTTCACCTGACCTCCAACAACACCATTAAGGGAACCCAGTGGGCCGAGTTTCCGGACACCGGCACCGTGCCCATCGTGGCGGACATGAGCTCCGATTTTCTCAGCCGCCCGCTGCCCATGGAACGCTTCGGGATGATTTATGCCGGCGCGCAAAAGAACATCGGCCCGGCGGGAGTCTGCATGGTGATCGTACGCAGGGACCTGCTGGAACGCAAGGCAGAGGGTCTGCCCACCATGCTGCGCTATGCCACCTATGCCGAGAAGAACTCGCTCTACAACACCCCGCCGTGCCTTGCCATCTACATCGTCCAACTCGTGCTCAAGTGGCTGGAAGAAACCGTGGGCGGCCTGGCGGCCATGGACGAGATCAACCGTCGCAAGGCCAAGCTGCTCTACCAGGTTATCGACCTGAGCGAATTCTACCAGGGAACGGCGGCAGCCGACAGCCGCTCGCTGATGAACGTCACCTTCCGGCTGCCCAGCGAAGCGCTGGAGAAAAAATTCGTGGCCGAGGCCCTGGACGCGGGCCTGGGGGGGCTGAAGGGCCACCGCTCGGTGGGCGGCTGCCGTGCCTCGATCTACAACGCCACCGGCATCGAGGCGGTGGAAACCCTGGTGGATTTCATGAAGGACTTTGAAAAGCGTAACGGTTGACCGGCCGGCGGGGCCGCGCGGCACGGGCCTGAGGCCCGAACCGCCGGCCCGGATCAAACCCGGTCAAAGCGGGAGAACTGCATGGTGAAAGTGCCGCGGCCCTGGGTGGCAGAGCGCAGGTCGGTGGAGTAGCCGAACATCTTGGCCAGCGGGACTTCGGCCCGGATGATCTGGGCCCCGGTGCGGTGCTCGATGGCCTCGATCTTGCCCCCCCGGGCATTGAGATCCCCGATGACCTCGCCGATGAGGGCCTCGGGGACGAACACTTCCACCGCCATGATGGGATCCAGCAAAAAGGGCGCTGCCGCCGCCATAGCCTGGTTGCAAGCCTGGGCCGCGGCCACAGCAAAGGCCAGCTCCGATCCCTGCCCCTCGCGAAACTCGCCGCCCACCACCACCGCCTGGACATCCACCATCGGGTAGCCCATGAGGGGACCGGTCTCGAAGGATTCCCGGACGCCCTTTTCCACCGCTGCCAGGTACTCGGCGGGAATCTGCTCTGGCGGCGCCTGGTTGGCAAACCGGATCCCCTCTCCCCGATTCAGGGGGGACAGGCGCAGGCGCACCTGGCCGTAGTGCCGCTGGCCGGAGACTTCCTTGTCGAAAACCGCCGCGGCCTCGGCCGGCCGGGCCACCGTTTCGCGGTAGACCACCTGGGGCTTGCCCACGTTGACCCGGGTGGAAAATTCCCGCTCCATCCGGTTGACCACGATCTCCAGGTGCAGCTCCCCCATTCCCGACAGGATCGTCTGGCCGGTGTCCGGGTCCTGTCGCACCCGCAGGGTCGGGTCCTCGGCGAGCAGCTTTTCGAGCACCTGGTCCATCTTCTCCTGGTCGGCGTGGGTCCTGGGTTCGACGGCAAGGCTGATCACCGGTTCGTAGACCTCGATGTTTTCCAGCAGCACCGGATGATCGGCCCGGCACAGGGTGTCGCCGGTGGAGCCGGCCTTCAACCCCATGACGCCCACGATGCTCCCGGCCCCGACCTTTTCAACGCGGTCACGCTTGTTGGCATGCATCTTCAGCAGCCGCGACAGCCGCTCCTTGACGTTGCGCGACGGGCAGTAGACCTCGTCCTTGACGCCGAGGGTGCCGCTGTAAACCCGCACGAAGGAAAGCCGCCTGCCTTCCATCATGGCGACCTTGAAAATCAGCGCCGCCAGGGGCGCCGAGTCCTTGGGCGGGCAGGCGACGGACTCGCCGGTCTGCGGATGGACCCCATGGATGGGGGGAATGTCGGCCGGGCTGGGCAGGTAGTCCACGATGGCGTCCAGCAGTGGCTGGATCCCCTTGTTACGCAAGGCGCTGCCGCAAAGCACCGGCACCAGCTTCAGCCCGATGGTGGCGCGCCGGATGGCGGCCGTCAGCACGTCGCTTTCGATGGGCGCCTCGGCGAGAAAGGCCTCCATGATCTGATCGTCGTAATCGGCCAGCTTTTCGAGGAGTTTCTCACGGTAGGGAGCCGCCATCTCGGCCAGTTCCGGTGCCAACTCCGACTCGACAAAGGTTTGGCCCAGGGAATCGTCGTCCCAATAGATGGCCCGCAGACGGATCAGGTCGATGACGCCGGCGAACGTCTCTTCACTGCCGATGGGCAGCTGCACCACCAGGGGATTGGCGTGCAGGCGTCCTTCGATCATCTCCACGGCGCGAAAGAAGTCGGCGCCGATGCGGTCCATCTTGTTGACGAAGGCGATCTTGGGCACCCGGTACTTGTCCGCCTGGCGCCACACCGTTTCCGACTGGGGCTCGACACCGCCCACGGCGCAAAACACCCCGATGGCCCCGTCGAGCACCCGCAGTGAGCGCTCCACCTCGATGGTGAAATCCACGTGCCCCGGGGTGTCGATCAGCTGGATCTCGCGTCCCTTCCACTGGCAGGTGGTTACCGCCGAGGTGATGGTAATGCCGCGCTCCTGCTCGTCGGGCATCCAGTCCATCACCGCCGCCCCGTCGTGCACCTCGCCCATCTTGTAGGTCTTGCCGGTGTAATAGAGAATCCGCTCGGTGACGGTGGTCTTGCCCGCGTCAATGTGGGCCATGATCCCGATGTTGCGGATGTTGTCAATCCGGATGCGATCGCTCATGGATCCTCTCGCCGCACCGCTGCCGCGCGGCGCTTTGCCTGATGAAAAAATGTTCGAAATTCGAATGATTTGAGCGAATCTTCTTAAGTCATCGCCCCTCGGATGTCAAGGCGGCCCGGGGTGACGGGCCGAAGCATCCCGGATACCTCCGGCCCTTGTTCCGCCGGCACCGAGGCCGGATACGCCCAGCGCGGGCGCTGATCAGCCGCCCGGGTTCATCGCAATGAGACGGCCGAACACCGGCCCGGTGGCGCCGACCGAAACCTTTTCCGGCACTAAAAACCGAGGGACCGGCGCACCAGGACGACCGCCACGGGGGTCGTCATCGGGCAGCGGTGCAAGATGGTTGTGATGCGGCAGATGCGCTGGGGGGCGTTGCAATCGGTGCACAAGCCGGTCTCGGCGCAGGGAGTGGCCATGTTCAGGCTCCGCGCCCGCATTGGCGCCGCCTTTTCCTTCACGCGCTGCAGGGCGGCGTTCAGGTCCGGCGCCACCTTGTTCATCCCGGCCACGATCACCACCTGCCGGGGGCCGAAGCTCATGGCCGCCGTGCGGTTGCCGGCGCCGTCGACGTTGACAATCTCACCGGTGAGCGATACGGCGTTGGCGCTGCAGAGGAAACAGTCCGCCCGCCCCTGGGCCAGACGGACCCGGTGAATTTCTTCGAGGCTCAATCCCGGCTGCCAGTGATCGTAGATCGTCTTGCCCATCTGCTTGAGCCGTTCGATGAGGCCGAGTCGGCGCACGGTATCCGAGCCGCCGAAGCCAAAACTCTCGAAATGGCCGGCCAGCTCCAGGATCCAGTCCCGGGCCGCATCGATGTCGTCCACCAGGCGGGCTTTGAACCCGTGCTTGCCGAGGTTCTCGACGCAGTGCTGACCGAGCTTTTCCCAGAGCCATTGGGGGTAATCGGTGGGTTGGCCATCCATCGAACCATTCCTCCTGCATGAGTGTTGCCGTTTCTATCTGAAGGCCTGCACCCTACAAGGCCCTGGCCAGGGTGAGAACATCCACCCGCCGGGCGCCGCTGCGAGCCAAGGCCTCGGCGCAGGCGGTCACTGTCGTCCCGGTGGTCATGACGTCGTCGACGACGAGGACCGAGCGTCCTTTCACCGCTTCGGGACGGACCACCCGGAAAGCGCCACGCATATTGCGCCGGCGCTCCTTCCGCTCCAGCCCCGCCTGGTAAGCGGTGTGGCGCACGCGCACGAGGATCCCGGGAGCCATTTCTGCCGCCTGCGGCCCCCGCCCGAGGCGGGGCCAGTGGCGCAGCATGGACTGGACCTGGTTGAAACCGCGCTCACGAAGCCGCCGACGGTGCAGGGGCACCGGAATGACCAGGTCCACCGGTCGATGGTGCCAGTAACGCCGGAAAACGCTGAACAGGATTTCCCCCAACGGCCCCGCCACCCAAAGCTGGCCGCGGTATTTTAACCTGTGGATCAGAGTCTTGAGCGGCGGCCCGTAAATTCCCGCCGACCGGGCCATTTCATAGGCCGGCGGGTGGTCAAGGCAGGCGCCGCAGAGGTGGTCGCCCACC
>Ga0190344_1000236_pt1 | contig 32461 bp, 22 predicted proteins | sample 48721323_MG_FD_161662 | JGI IMG/M metagenome (GOLD analysis project Ga0190344, IMG submission 161662) | Hydrothermal vent microbial mat bacterial communities from Southern Trench, Guaymas Basin, Mexico - 4872-13-2-3_MG | ecosystem: Environmental > Aquatic > Marine > Hydrothermal vents >... | reverse complement strand
CCTCTGCCGGAAATTTCTCTGCTGGCCATAGGTCTGGTTCATGGCTACCATGATCAGGCCTGCAAACAAAATGGTCAGTTTTTTACAATTCATCATTTCAACATATTAGGTATTTCATGTTTTCCAAGACAGGTATCCGGTGCTTCCGGATACCAACCGGCCGGAATCATCCTTCGGTCATCAGCCGAAACCACCGGCTCATAAATTTCCCCTTTCTCCACGATTGACGAGCTGCCCCATGGTAATTTTCAAAGGATACACCGGCCAGGCCGGTGTATCCTTTGAAAATTTACACAATTTCCCAGTCAATTACAACTCGAGCTTCTGCACCTGGGTATACAGGTACTCATTCACACCCTGTGTTTTCACACCGATCCGCACAAATACATAGTCCCTGTCGGCCATGTCGGCATCGAGGGTAATGCTGTGATTCACAGGCTGTGAAATATCGGGCGACGACAGAATATGACGCTGCTCATAATACCTGTGATCCAGGATTTTATTGGTCCCCACAAACAGAGTCACGTTATCAACATTTACAGGCTGTGTGCTCACCTGAGACACATTACAGGAAGAAGTAACAACTCCTCCGCTGTAGTTGAACGATTCGCCGGTAATAACAAAGAAAGGAACCACCGGAACATCCAGGGTGGTGGTTCCGCTTACCGTCACATCGATGGAATCGGTATTTACTTCATAGGGTCCTCCGGCCAGTCGCACCAGCTTGTAATCGCCGTCAAACAATCGGGCGGAATAGGATCCGTCCTGGGCAATGTATACGGGTATTTTGGAATACAATTCGTACCCGGGTTGCCACAGTTCGAGTTGAAGAGCATTCGACCTCACCCCGATGGAATTCCCGTTATACACCAGGTTCCCTTTTAAAAACGAGGTGGGTTCGTCGTAGTTATCTTTTTCGCATCCGGCGATAACCAAGATCAGCGCCAGGAAAAAGAATGATATAGCTGTTCTTTTCATAATCGTAGATTAATGGAATGGGTTTTGAATGATCAACGGGTTGTTATCAATCACGCTCTGCGAAATAGAACTGTAATAGTTCTGCATCTGGAAGAACCTCGGGCTGCGGAAGCGCGGGGCCACCATTTTTTCAAACACATACTTCCCGTCTTTGGTCGGGTCGGTCGGATGTATCACCCGGTAAGGATACAGGGCATACAGCATGGCATCGGGATTGGAAGGATCGCCGTTCCACACTTCGTGGGCAATTCTCCAGCGCTTGAGGTCCCATACCCGATGGTCTTCAAAAGCCAGTTCCACCCGGCGTTCGTTGATCAGATCTTCCAGCGTAAGAGAGCTAAGACTGTTGGGCGGGAAACCGGCCCTTTCACGGAGCCTGTTCACGTAATCCAGTGCTTCGGCCTCGGTGGAAACTTCCAGAGCGGCCTCGGCAGCATTCAGGTAGATCTCTCCCAGCCTGAACCATACCCACCAGTTATCGCTGCGGATACCACGGGTACTGGAACCGGGATCAGAGTCAATTAACTTCCTCAGATAGAAACCCGTGTTGCTCACTTCCTGCATGGAACGGTGAGGCCCTGAACTTCCGGTCAGTAAACCTCCGTCGGAGTGCTTGGTAGCCAGATCGGATCCTTCATAGGTAATGTATTCACCGGCTATCGGATCCCATTCCTTCACACCGGCCTGTATCTCCACCGGAAGTCCTTTAAAGGAAGTACCCGGATAAATCACAGTGCCGTAAAGTCTCCAGTCTTTATTCGCAAATATGTCTTCCAGATTATCATAATATATATAATCACTTTCATCCGGAAGATGGGTAACCAGTTCTCCGGAGGAATTATCCAGATACTGGAAAGCTTCCACCAGGTTCAGCACCGGGGTGACGGAAGAAGAAGCCAGATTGTCTTCACGGATACCGCGGGCGATGTTGTCATAGGCAAACCAGTGCCTCTTGTCCACGGCCGTGGAAAAATCTTTCGCAAAAATCACTTCCGGGTTGGCTGATTCATTGTAGGTAACTTCATAGAAGTTCTCACCCAGGTGGGGATTGATTTCATACAGTTCGTAAGGGCTTTCATTAATGAGCTCCCTTGAAGCTTCCAGGGAAGCGGTGTAATAGGCATCGGCCATGGAAGCGGGTATCCCCACCTCACCACCGTCGGTCTCGATAGGAACAGGCATCTCGTTGTTGTATTTGGCCAGGGAAGCGGCATACAGCATGGCCCGGCTTTTCAGTGCCAGACAGGTGTATTTGTTGGCACGGGTCTGGCTGCCTTCATTACCGATCACGTCCATGATCTCATCCAGTTCGGTGGCAATAAAGTCGTACACTTCATGCTCCTTGGCTCTCGGATGGCGCAGATAACTCGGATCGCCGCTGAAATCATAGATCAGCTGCTCGGTGATCAGGGGGACACCCCCCATCCTTTTGACCAGCTCGAAATAATTCATTGCCCGGATGAACCGGAGCTCGGCGTTAAAGGCTAATTTTGTGTTTTCATCGAGGTCGACAGCATACTCTTCCAGGCTTTCCAACGCCAGGTTGATGTCCCTGATCAGGTCGTAATTCCACAGGCGCCATTCATTGCCTGCGTAGGAAGCCATATCATTGTAATAGCCTTCGTTGTTCATCTGGCCTGACCACATAGCATCGTCATAAATGGCCATGCGCCGCCAGTTATCGTCAACACTCATGTCCACTTCCAGCCTGTTGTAATAATTGGCCAACAGACTGAGGATCATATCGGGATCGTTCCAGACCTGTTCTTCGAGGACAAGGTCCTTTGGTTTCCTGTCCAGCCAGTCTTTTTCACAGCCGGTGGAAAGAAAAACGAACAGGCCGATCAATAAACCGTATGTTAATTTTTTCATCATCTCAGTCATTTAAAAAGTTAGATTAAAGCCAACATTGACCAGTCTCTGCTGCGGATAAACCAGGCCGCTCGAGGAAGTCACTTCAGGATCAATCTCGAACTGTCTCAGGTTATCGATGGAGAACAGGTTGGTCCCATTGACATATACTCTGAGTCTGGAAATTCCGATCTTATTGAGAACCGATTCAGGTATATTATATCCAAGTTCCAAATTCTTCAGTCTCAGATAATTCACGTTGGTCACCCACCAGTCGTTCTTCCAGAAATTGGCATGTCCGCGGTCAGTACGAACGGCCGGCCATTCGCCGGGAATCCATTCGCTTTCCGGATCATATACGTCGGCTTTTCTCCAGTAATCATCCAACATATAGTGCGGCGCATTCCCGTTACTCTGGAAAGGCACCATAATCTCCCACCGGCGGCGGTATGACTGCAGGTGTCCGCCGGCAAAATCAAAGGCCAGGGAGAAGTTCTTCCAGGAAATGTATCCGTTGATACCGGTCGCCAGATAGGGGTTGGCTCCCTCGGCATACCCGATAGGAACTCGGTCCATACTGTTGATTACACCGTCCTCATTGGTATCCTGGTATTTGAAGTCACCGGGCAGCATCGTGGTGTTTCCGCGTCCGTCGTTGTTGATCTCATAATTCTCGATCTCCTCTTCCGACTGGAAACGCCCGATCACATGGTAACCCCAGTTCACGTCGGCCCAGCGGTCTTCCACCGAGTAGCGGTATTCATCCCAGGAATTGCCGAAACGGGGCTTGTAAGTATACAGGATCCGGCGCCTTGACAGAGTGGCGTGTGCGCTCAGGCTGTAAGTGAAATCGCCCTTGCGATCTTTCCAGGTAAGAATCCCTTCCACCCCGCGGTGGGCATCGGCATTCAGGTTTTCGTCGGGTAATGAATAACCCACTTCGCTGGGAAGCAGCACGTCGTAACGAGCAGCAGGCAGACCGGTACGGCGACGCTCGAATACGTCGACGGTACCCGAAAGTTTGCTGTCTAACACGGCAAAGTCAATTCCCAGGTTGATGGTCTTATTGTGGGTCCATGACAGGTTGGTAATAGGAAGCCCTTTGGGTTCCAGACCGATAACCAGGTCGCCGTCCAGCAGGGCATCTCCCCTGAAGAAATTGTATCCGGCCATGTAGTCGAAGGCACCTACACCGGTTTCACTTCCGGTTTCGCCATAGGATACCCGGATCTTCATATTGTTGAATACATTCCCCAGGGAATTCTGGAAGAAACCTTCCTCAGAAATCAGCCACCCAGCAGTAATGCCAGGGAAGAATCCCCAGCGGGTATCAGGCGGGTACAGGTAAGAACCGTCATAACGACCCAACACCTCGAGCAGGTATTTCTGCCGGTAGTTGTAATTCACCCGACCGATATATCCGGCCCTAGCTTCCGTGCGCCAGCTGTCGCCCAGATAATCCTGTTCGGAAAAGTCCATTCTTTCCACATAATTGGTGGAAGGTACCGTATGGATGGCAATGTAATGGTTGTCATAATCCGAACGTTCATAGGCCAGTGTTGCGGCAATGTTATGATCACCGAATGATTTTACATAATTCAACTGAGCCTGTGCAAAACGCTGCACCACATTCCTCTTGTGGTACTCCCTCCAGGGGTTCTGGTTTCCCCAGCCGGGTTGGGTATAATAGGTATCGGTGGCAGCATCGTAACGATAGGCATCATAGGTGTACTCGAAGCCGTCGAAGTCTTCATTCCTGAAGTTGTAGGCGCCGGCCACCCGGGCAGTCAGTCCGAAATCGAAATCGTATTCGGCAAACACGTTCGCGTTCAGGGTATGAAAATCATTGTCCACCCATCCTGTAATATCCCTTGTATAGGTAGCCGGGTTCACGTTCACGTTATGTGACTGATGCACATAATCCGGATTATCGTTGGCATACGGTGGTTCGATGGGCCAGTTGTTCAGCACCGAGTAGAACGGGTTCCAGTAATCGTCCAGACCGGGAACCCCCACATTACGGACCTTGATGAGGCCGGCGGTCATTTTTCCTCCCACCGTCAGTCCCTTGGTCAGTCCCGACTCCAGGTTCAGCTGCACATTGGTACGGTCATACGAGTAATCCTTGATGATGGCGTCCTGATGCATATCCGTCAGTGAGAAATAATAACTGGTCCTCTGCGATCCTCCGGTGGCATTCACATTGATGTAGGATTGCGGTACGTTGGGACGCATGGTAAGGTCGAAGTAATCGTAGCTCTTATAGCCTGGCTCCGTACCGGCTTTCCACTTCTCGAATTCTTCGGGAGTGTACAAAAGGGCAGGGTCCTGATTCCGCACCACGGCAGCCTGCATTTTCCCTTCCACAAACTGGGCAGCATTGGCCGGTTGCGGGAAACGGGTGTAGTTCTGCCATCCGTAGTAGCCGTTCACATTGATACGGGTTTTCTCGTTGTATTTACCGCTTTTAGTGGTGATCAGTATCACCCCGTTGGCAGCCCGCAGACCGTAAATGGACGCGGATGCATCCTTCAGGATGGTTATGCTCTCGATGTCCTCAATGGAAAGTTCATTGAAGATATCCTTACCCGATCCATACGTGAAACCGAAGGCATTCTGCCATGTGGGACCACCGTAAGGAATCCCGTCTACCACGTAGAGAGGATCTCCCAGGTTACGTATCTCCAGGTTGGTGGCATTCCCCGGCCGGGCATCACCGCGGCGGGCCGTCACCCCCTGGATTTTACCAACCAGAGCTTCACTGGAAACCGTTGAGGGGGTACGAACAATATCTTCAGAACTAACACTGCTAACCGCACCGGACAGGGTCCGCTTGGTTTGCTCCCCGTAGGCCACCACCACGATCTCGTCCAGCCCGATGGTTTCGGTCTGCAAAACGACATCGATCCTCTGGCGACCCTGAACGGGAATGGTCTGGCTTCTCATCCCAACGAATGAGAAAACCAGTGTGTCATTCGGATTGACAATGTTCAGGGTATAATTACCGTCCAAATCGGTTTGAGTTCCCGTAATGGTACCTTTGACCACCACGCTCACCCCGATAAGGGAAGCCCCCGATTCATCCACGACCTTCCCGGTCACGGAGTGCTGCTGGGCATAAAGAAGGCCTGAAGCCATCTGCCCCCAGCAGAACAACAGAAGAAGCAAGGCATGCCTTAATAGCCGGAAGCTATTGAAAACCGCCGTGTTCTTCCCGGAATTTTCCTGATTTTTTTGATTTTTCATGGTTTAGGTTTAATTGGGATCATTTTACATGTTAGTTTCTCCTGTAAGAAAAGAATACTTTTTTTAATCAAAATGCTCGTTTCCGGTTCACTGACCAGTATACGAACCACTCATAACATTTTGCAGGGTTATGTTTTCATAGGCAACTGTTTTGGTTTTGGATTCGACATATAAGTTTTCGTCTATTTTTTCATTATCGTAAAAAAGAAAACGGCCAGCACATTATTATAATGCTTCCGGCCGTCAACGGATTTTGTGATTAACCTACTAATATTCAAATTGTTATTACCTTGCCACCAAGTCATTAGAAAGAATAAATGTTAATTCGACATTAAATTTATATGAATGTCGAGAAACGGCAGGTAGAATTTTGTGGAATAAAGGTGGAATTTTGTCGATTGGTCTGAATATGTGTTTTAAAACATACATTCATGCCCTGATCCGGTCAGGTGGTCATGCCCACATATTCCCTGGGAGAGACCCCGAATTGTTTCTTGAACGAACGGCTGAAATATTTCGGGTCACTGTATCCGGTGGCATAGGCAATTTCAGAAATATTCATCTTATTTTCTTTCAGAAGGAGTGCGGCTTTCTTTAAACGCATGTTGATAATGAAATCACTGGCATTCACGTCGGTATAGGCAATCAGCTTCTTGTGAAGCAGGCTGCGGCTGATACACAGCATCTTTGCCAGTTTCTGTACGTTGAAGGAAGGATCGGCCATATTGTCTTCAATGGCTTTCAGTACATTTGACAAAAACTCCTCATCGGGACGTGTTGTGGTCAGTTCTTCCGGTACAGGAACCAAATTATGAGAAAACAAACGGCGCAGCTTATTCCTGTTTTCCATCAGGCTTTTTACCTTCAGTTCCAGCAGATCCAGATGAAAGGGCTTGGCTATATAATCGTCTGCCCCGGTACCATACCCCTCGAAATAGCTTTCCGTTTCGGCCCGGGCCGACAGGAGAATTACGGGAATATGGGAAGTGTTCAGATCGTTCTTCAGGCGGGTGCATAATTCCAGCCCGTCCAATTCCGGCATCATCACATCGGAAATGATCAGATCAGGTGAATGTTTCAGGGCTTTTTCCCAGCCCTCCAGTCCGTCATATGCCGTGATCACATGAAATGAACGGGACAGAACATTCAGGATATACAGGCACAGGTCCCGGTCATCATCCACAAACAGCAGAACCGCCTTGCCGTGTTGTTCTTCCTTCGGCAACATCATCCCTCCACCTAACTCCTCCGTCATTTCGCTGGTATACAGTTCACGGGTTATTTCATCGGTCATTCCATCCACCATGCCGTCCAGGACCTCACCCGGCTGGTAAACTTCCCTGTCCATAGGCAGGAATACCGTAAATGACGTGCCGGCACCCGGTTCCGACCTGACATATATTTGTCCCCTGTGCGCCCGGGTCATCTCCCTGGCCAGGTACAGGCCTATGCCACTTCCTCTGATATCCCGCTTCCCTTCATGGGGTAACCGGTGGAATTTTCTGAACACATCTTTTATCCTTTCACCGGGAATGCCGGGCCCAGTATCACTTACCCTGATCCAGGCATATTTACCTGTTACCGACCGGTTTTCAGGAGGTTCTTCCATGACATTGATCCCGGCGTTTGCCCGTTCGGCTCCGGTATCGACCCCCATGGCCAGGGTAACGGTCCCCTTTTGCGGGGTATATTTAATGGCATTCGAAAGCAGGTTATATACTATATTCTCCAAAACTTCCCGGTCAAAGTACATGTCAACCTGCCCGTTTGAAGAAAATTCAAACCGTATCTCTTTCTGCCTTGCCTGAAGGGAAAACGAACGGGAAACATTTTCCAGGAAAGGAGCCAGGTCACCCCGGATCACCTTCATTTCGATCTCTCCCGTTTCCACTTTCCTGATCTCGAGCAACTGGTTGATCAGTTTTAACATCCTCTGTGTGTTCCGGTAAATAATCTGGAGATTGTTTTTGATCCCTTCATCCAGCCCGTTTCCTTTCATCATCTGTTCAACGGGCGAAATGATCAGGGTCAGGGGAGAACGGATTTCGTGCGAAACCTGGGTAAAAAAGTTCAGCTGTTCCTGCTGGATCTGGCCAATTTTTTCATTCAGCTTGATGAGCTTATCCCTTTGTTCTCTGATCTGCACATTCTGATCCTGCAACTGTTGTTTCTGCTCCTCGATCATTTCCTTCCGTTTCTCAAGCTGATGATAAGATTCCCGCAGATCGGCAGCCCGTGATTCCAGCTCCACCTTCTGTCCTTCCACCTCGGACGTTCTCTTCTTCACCAGAGCCTCCAGCTTTTTCTTCTGCCTGTTCAGGGAATAGGTCCTGTATCTGATGATCAGCAACACGATGGTAAATAATGCGAGAGCAAGTATGATCCGGAACCATGTCTGCTGCCATACTGGCGGAATAATGGTTACTGCCAAAGCAGCGGGTTCCCCCACCGGCCGTCCGTCCAATACAGCCTGCACGTAAAAGGTATACTCACCACCCGAAAGATTGGTATAGGTTGCCTGCCGGCTGCCGGTGGCATCCCTCCACCGGTTGTCGAATCCCACCATCCGGTAGCGATAGGTAATCCTTTCCGACTGTACATAATTGAGCGCTGAAAACTCAAAGGAAAATTCCTTGATCCGGTACGGCAGAACCAGATGATCGGAGGTGAGAATAGACTGAAGAAGAATGACCCGTCTTTCATATTTTTCTCCCACTCCCACGTGGATATTGAAAACCCTGAATCCGGTAATGACAGTACGGAATACCTGGGGTATTTCACGTATACTGTCGGGATAAAAACTGATCAGTCCGCGCATGCTCCCGAAATGCAGCTTCCCTGACTCCCCCCTGCCACTGGCCGACCAGTAAAACTGATCACTCAACAGGCCGTCTTCCACATAGAAATTCCGGAAAGTTTCTTTCTCCGTATCAAATTCTGACAAACCGTTATCGGTACTCATCCACAACCTGCCTTTCCCGTCTTCCTGAATGGCGTAAATCACATCATTGCACAACTTATCCTCTTCACTAAAATGAGTAAACACCCAGTTTCCCTTTTCCAGGTCTCCCCTGCGCAACAAATTCAAGCCCTGCCCGTATGTCCCTATCCATAAATCCCCACTATTGCCTGACAGAAGAGATATCACATAATTCCCGCTGATACTTTCAGGATCGTCCGGATCACTGATAAACCGGTCGGCACGAATTTCTTTTTCATCAACCTCCTGCAGGTTTTCACCGCCAATCCGGTAAAGGGCATGACGGGTCCCCACCCAGAGATTTCCGTATACATCGAATGCCAGGCAACCCACCGATTCCATATTTCCGTCATCATTGGATAACCGCACCGGAATAAACTCTTCCTTTCCGGCATCATATTTCATCAGACCGTCAATGGACCCTATCCACAGATCCCCTGCAGAATCTTCCACAATGGAGGAGATGTAATTACTGATGGGTTGTCCGGGAACAGATGGCTGTCTGAGGTATCTGATAAATTTCCCCCTTTCCATACTCCCGGAGGTAAGCATGTGCAGCCCGCCTCCCCATGAACCCACCCACAAATTTCCATTCCCGTCCCTGTGAAGCACCGAAATAAAATCGGAAGTCAGTCCGTCCCGGTCGCCGGGAGTATACCTGTAATGTCTGAAATCACCGGTGGCTTTTTCGTACCTGTTTAATCCGCCACCGGCTGTCCCGATCCATATGTATTTTTCATCTTCACATACTGAATTCACGGTGTTATGACTCAGGCTGTTTTCGTCCCAGGGATTCCATTCAAAAAAGTCAAAATTCCTGCGGTAAATGTTATACCGGTTTATTCCGCCCCGTTCAGTCCCTATCCATACATTACCGTCTTCTGTATATAGCAGACAGTTGACAAATTCATTGTTCAGCCCGAAATATGAATCGGCAGTGGCGGTATAATTCCTGAATTTGTCGTTCGTTTCATCGTAAACACTCAAACCACCCAGGGTTCCCACCAGTATATTCCCTTCCCCGTCAGAGGTAATACTCATAACCACATTATGCACCAGACTGCCGGGGTCAGAAGACCGGCTCATGTAACGTGTAATCCCTTTCCCCTCGAGATCATACCGCAAAATCCCGAATTGGGTTCCAATCCATAAATTGCCCGACGAATCCATCAGGAAAGCACGGGCGGTATTCAGCCTGGATACAGCCCGGGGAACAAGATCATTTACCTCCGGAAGAAACACATCATTTTCCGTATGGTACATATATACGCCATCAGAGGTTCCAACCCATATTCTTCCCTGCGGGTCCTGGTAGATCTCATTCACCGACAAAGGAGATGATGTCAGGCTGCTGTCAGAAAAGAACCTCTCCACACGCGATATTTTCCCGTTTTCATCTTCCGGTCTGATCCTGTCCAGCCCCCGGTCTGTCCCCACCCACACATACCCGTCGCTGTCGGTCATAACAGTTTGTATACGCCGCGCACTCACAGAGTAACCTGAAGACTCCGGTGTATATGCCAGGAACCTGTCCTGCCTGTAGAGATAAACATTCAATCCGTTTTCCGTACCGATCCAGATATTCCCATAAGGACCTTCGGTCATATCGAGTATAAAATTATCGGACAGGGTGGCGCGATCGGTGTCATCGTGTTTGAAGACCGTAAATGAATATCCGTCATACCGGTTCAGTCCGTTCCATGTACCGAACCACATGAACCCCCGGCTGTCCTGCAATATGCAGTCGACCATATTCTGGGAAAGGCCTTCCCTGATGGTTAAGTATTCGAAACGGATCGTTTCGGCCGGGTTCCCTGCCAACGAGGGAAAACCCTGCAGTAATACCGCCATCAGCAAAAACAATCCCTCGGGAATTATCCTTTGCATTTTCCGGGACTTGGTCATGATTTTTGCACCCTCTTATTGAACACATAAAGATAACACCGGTTTTTCTGGAAAAAAAAGAATATGCCCTGAGAAAAGCCTATCCGGCACACTCTGCCGGTCACTTCCGGTAAAAAGCGGGAGAAAGAATGATGATCACGGTAAACAGCTCCAGCCTTCCCACCAGCATCAGGAAAGAGAGAAACCATTTCCCCACATCGGGAATGTGTGCATAGGTTTCAGAAGGACCCACAGCTCCCAGGCCCGGGCCGATATTTCCCAGCGAGGCCGCCACTGCCCCGAACGAAGAATCCATGTCATATCCCATGGCCGACATCACAGCCACACTGCTGATGGTAAGGATTAGGTAAAAGAAAGTAAAGGCAAGCACATTGGAGATCACCTGTGCAGAAACCGGCTTCCCGTTATATCTCACAGGGATCACGGCATTGGGATGGATCAGCCGTTTCAGCTCCAGGAAGCTGTTTTTCACCAGCAGAAGGATCCTGACTATTTTCACTCCTCCTCCGGTGGAACCGGCAGAGCCACCGAAAAACATCATAATAAAGATCAGAACGGTGAGGAAAGGCAACCAGGTAAGGTAATCGGCCGTCACATAACCTGTGGTGGTAATAATGGATACCACCTGAAAAAGTGCTTCCCTGAAGCATTTTTCAGGAGCACACTCCATGGTCAGCCATAATCCTACAGATACGACCAGAGTAAAAAACAGGACAGAAACCAGGTAAAACCTGAATTCCTCATTCCTGAATATTTTACCGAACCGGAAATGAAGGGCAAAATACGATATCATAAAATTGGTGCCTGCCAGGAACATAAATACCGTAATGACATAGTGAATAAAGGGATTATTCCAGTGCGCAATGCTTGCCTGCTTTGTGGAATATCCACCGGTGGCCATGGTGGTAAAGGAATGGCAAACGGCATCGAAAAGGTCCATCCCTCCCAGGGTAAGCAAAACAGCTTCTAATACGGTATAGATCAAATAGATAGTCCACAGACGCCTGGCTGTTTCCCGTATCCGGGGATGCAGCTTATCGTAGGTCACACCCGGCACTTCGGCAATGAAAAGCTGCATGCCGCCCACACCCAGCACCGGAAGAATGGCCAGGGTAAGCACAATGATCCCCATTCCTCCCAGCCACTGAGTCAGGCTGCGCCAGAACAACAGGCCATGGGGCATGGATTCGATATCTGTGAGAATAGACGCTCCCGTGGTGGTAAAACCCGATATGGTTTCGAAAAAAGCATCGGTAAAACGCGGAATGGAGGCGGAAAGAAGAAAAGGCAGGCTTCCGAAGAGGGAGAACAGAACCCATCCCAGGGTCACGATGAAATATCCTTCCCGTTTCCCCAGATCTCTGCTCGAGCGCCGGCTGGAAGACCAGGCTATGGCACCCGTGGCCGTTACGATACCGGCAGATATAACCAGGGAAAGTTCACCCCCGTCATGATAAAAAGCTCCTACCATTGCCGAAAGGAGCATAAAAAAACCCTCAACCAGTAAAAGAATCCCCAGAATGTGAACTATGATCCGGTAATTGATCATATATTAATTGAAGAAGTTATCGATTTTTCCGATGGCACTGGGCAGGGCAAACACCACCACATGATCGTTGGGTTCAATTTGAGTATCCCCCTTTGCAATAAATGCCCGTTCTCCCCTGACAACCCCTCCAATGATGGAATCGCGGGGAAATTCCAGTTCTTTCAGGGGAACCCGTGTGGCCCGGGCACCGGGTTTTACCACAAATTCCATCACCTCGGCATCGGTTCCCGTCAGGCACTTTATCGATGTCACCTCGGCACTCATGGTAAATCGTGAAATACGACTGGCAGTGATCAGTTTTTTGTTGATCACCGCATCAATCCCCATGCGTTCGGCCATTTCTATATAATCCAGATTCTCTATTTCGGCAATTGTCTTGCGTACACCCATTCGTTTAGCCAGCATGCAGGCCAGGATATTTGCCTCCGAATTCCCTGTCACGGCCACAAAAGCATCCATGTTTTTCAGGCCTTCATCCATCAGCAGGTTGATGTTCCTGCCATCTCCCTGGATCACCAGGGTATTGTCCAGAACACCGGCCAGTTGGATACTCTTCTCCTGGTCTATCTCAATCAGTTTCACATTGATTTCATTCTCCAGGTCCTTGGCTGTACGCAAACCGATGCGGCTCCCTCCGATGATCATCAGATTATTGATCTCGAAGTTCTCCTTTCCCGAATACTTCAGCAGGCTGTTTACCCCTTTCCTGTTGGTAATAACATATACCACATCTTCCGCCTCGAAAACATCATCTCCCCGCGGAATAAGGGTGTCACCGTTTCTGGTTATGGCCACCGCCCTGTAATCCAGTTCATTACGATTTTCAGTGGCCTCCATCAGGGTTTTGTTAATCACCGGCGCATCTTCATCCAGCTTCAGAGCGAAAAGGGACAGTTTCCCTCCGGAAAAATCAAAAAATTCACTCGTCCCTGTCTGGCTCAGCAAACCTACGATTTCCCGGGCGGCTATTTTTTCTGGATAGATCAAATGGTCCACCCCCAGACTCCGGAAAAACTCCTTGTTGTTCGGAAGAAGGTATTCCTGATTGTCAATGCGGGCAATGGTTTTTTTGGCTCCCAGTTTTTTACCCAGGATGCAGGCTGTAATATTGGTATCCTCCAGGTGGGCTACCGAAATAAACAGATCGGTCTTTCTCACACTGGCTTCCTCCAGGGTGGAGATGGAAGTAGCCGAACCATGTACGGTCATCAAATCCAGCCGGTTATCGAATGCCTGAAGCAATGATTCATTCGGATCGATCACCACCAGATCATGATTCTCCTGACTGAGCATTTTGGCCAGGTGTGATCCTACCTCTCCTGCTCCTGCCACAATAATCCTCATATCGTTTCTCGATTAGCGGTGACAAAGTAAATCATAATCCGTTTAATTATGCAAATATTTGGCAACACCCTGATAACAAATGTATGAATTTAAAGAGAACATTGATAAGCTCCGTCCGTGTAAACAGCATGATAAGATATTTTTTTCTCCTGGAGATATTCCACCCACTCACGGGTTCTGTAGTATCCCAGCGATCCGTCCAGTACCACCAGCACGGGATCAAAACACTGTTCCAGAATGGCTGGAGATACTCTGATGTTCCCGGTCAAAACCAGCACATCGAGGTTCAATTTACGATCACACCGGCCGTACCGGGGAAAATCTTCCTCCAGGATCCCGATCCTTTTCTCTTTTCCCTGTATATAACCAGCCAGGTCGGTTTGTAAAATACCGAAATCTTCTCTGGCAGACGCTTTCTCCCACCTCATCAAATTTTTTATTCCCTTGCCGATCCGGTGGTTCAATGTATAATAATCATACCATCCGTTTTCGGTCAAGGGTCTGATCCGGGCCACATACGTTTTCCCCCGGGTCAGGCTGATCATACTGCCACCGGGGATCCGGTACACCGTAAAATCGTGCTGCCTGTTCCATTCATCAGCCAGCCTGGAGCGGTCGGTAACAAAGATCATGGTCATTGCCAGAAAGGCCCACCTGAATACTTTCCCGTACCCCTTCACGGCAAGGACCAGGGTCACCAGCATGCCATACAGTAAAACGGCATGAAAAGCACTCAGGCATATTCCTGAAACGGTGGCACCCGGCAACGAACCGATCAACTGTACCGATTCGTTCATACACCAAGCAACCTTCCCTGCAAACCAGGCCATAACTCCTCCCAGCCAGGGGAAAATGGACCCTGCCACAAAAAATACCAGGCACAATCCCAGCAAAACCGCCACCAGAGGCAGAACCACCACGTTCGATACCGGGAAACAGACGGGGAAAATATGAAAATAATACAGGGTAAGGGGAAAAGTAACCAGCTGGGCAGCCAGGCTCACACACACCAGCTTCCACAGCCAGGAGGTAATGATGCCTGATGGATGAAGTAATCGGAAAATACGGGGATAAAAATACACGATCCCGGCAACGGCCAGGTAGGAAAGCTGGAATCCTACATCCGCCAGGAGGAACGGATTGACCAGCAACATAATAAAGGCCGAAGCCGCCAGGATGTTGTATGTATTCACGTGTCTCTGCAGTGCGCTTCCTGCTGAAAAGAAACCAAACATGGTCACGGCACGGCATACGGAAGGAGAAAGACCACTCAGCACCGCATAAAAGACAAGCGCCAGCAGAACCAGGACGGTTCTGAGAAGGCGGCCACCCGGTACACGAACAAGAAATCCCAGCAGGGCATGCAGAAAAAAATACAGGATCCCGACATGAAGCCCTGAAATGGCCAGAAAATGCATGGCGCCGGCACCTGCATATCCCTGCCTGAGAGCAGGATCCATCTCGTCACGGTATCCAAGCGACAGGGCCGACAATACCTGAAACTCACGTTCCGCCATCCTGCCGGCCCGCAGTTTTTCAATCAAATCATAGCGAAGGGAATGAAAAAATACGGGCCATCTGCTCCGTCCCTGAATTCCGGTTTTCATCCAGTCATCCCCTTCCAGGTAAATTTGTCCGGTAATCCCATGGCGAAGAAGGAATTTCCTGTAATCGAACTCACCGGGATTCATGGGGGGATTTACCCGGTTCAGCCATCCCCGGCAAAGGATCCGGTCACCGTATGCCAGTGTGGGAATCACCGTATCGACAGCGAGGGTGGCATACACTTTTTGCCAGGCACCTGCAGACCTCTCCTGCCCGTCAGCAGCCCTCACCGCCAGCAGAACCCGGTAACTCTTTTCCTTTTTTACCGGCCTTTCCAGTACTTTTCCCAGATACGTGCCATATCCCTTATCCATTCTCTCCTCCAGCATGCTGTTACGCAGCCGTACATGGCACATCCCGGCCAGGATAAGGAAAAGATAAAGAACGTTCCCGAAAAGAACGAAACCGAATGGTTCGATGAAATAAAGGAAAAACAAAAGAATAATCATAAACAGCGAACCAAACACAAAAAGATGCATATTCAAAACCTGCAGTGGCCACAGCATTCCCACAGAAATACCCGCCATGAAGGGGATCAACATGCGTAGTAACGGATATTGCTTCAGACGGCTCATGGATTATTGTATCCAAACCGTTGGAAATATCAGGAATGAAAATAACTATTCCTTTTGAAAATTCCTATCATACGATACATCCGGTAAAACACCGCCTATTTTGAAAGGTGCAGGAAATTCGTTACATTTATTATCCCCGTCTGAACAAAGAACAGGGAATATTGGTTATTCTAAAAAGCAAAAAATTATGGCAAATCTGAGAACAAAATACCTGGGTATTGAACTGAAAAATCCCATCATCGTAGGTGCCAGCAATCTGGTCACCGAACCCGACATTGTAAAAAAACTTGAAAAAGCCGGTGCTGCCGCCATTGTGTACAAATCGCTCTTTGAAGAACAGATCCAGCTGGAAAGCTATGAATTGGAAGATCAACTGGAAGAATACAATGAGCGCCATGCGGAAATGATCTCCCTGTTCCCGGATATCAAACATGCAGGACCGGCAGAGCATCTCCACCTGCTCGAAAAAATGAAAAAATCGGTATCCATACCGGTCATAGCCAGTCTCAACTGCGTATACCCCGAAACATGGACCGATTATGCCAAAAAACTGGAAGAAACGGGGGTAGATGCACTGGAACTGAACTTTTATGCCGTTCCGAGAGATTTCCAAACCGAAGGAAATCAAATCGTGGAAGAACAGATCCGGGTGATCGGAGAAGTGAAAAAAACAGTGAATATCCCTGTCAGTGTGAAACTCAGCCCCTTCTATACGAATATCCTGAAAGTAGTGGCCGAAATGGATAAGGCCGGTGCCGACGGTTTTGTGCTGTTCAATCGGCTGTTCCAGCCGGATATCCATCTGGAAAAAGAGGAACATCACTATCCCTACCATCTCAGCCATGAAGACGACAACCGGCTGTCTCTGAGGTTTGCCGGCCTTCTGTATGATGAGATCATGGCCGATATATGCAGTAATACGGGAATTTATTCCGGGCTGGATGTGATCAAGATGATCCTGGCAGGTGCCGATGCCGTTCAGGTGGTCAGTACCCTTTACCGGAACAAGCCGGATCATATCGCGGTTATGCTGCAGGAAATGGAACAGTGGATGGATAAAAAACATTACGAAAAACCCGGCGACTTTAGAGGGAAACTGTCGAGAAAGCACCTGACAGACCCGTTTGCATACAAACGGGCACAGTACGTGGATATCCTGATGAAATCGGGAGATATCTTCAAGAAATATTCCATGAAGCAGCCATAACCGGAATATACTGTATTCTCCCCCGGGAAGCCGGAATACTTGCGTTCGGATCTTTTCGGACACGTTTCACAATAAATATTTATCTTTGTGCTTTCAATTATCCGATAAAGGCATTGGGAAGGATCCTGGCTATCGACTACGGGAAAAAACGCACGGGAGTGGCGGTAACCGATCCGCTGCAGATCATTGCGGGGGGGCTGGTAACGGTCTCTACAGAAGGAATATGGAATTTTCTGGATGATTACCTGAAAAGGGAAACGGTGGATACCATTGTGGTGGGAAAACCGCTGACATTGAACAATCGGCCTTCCGAATCGTTCAGTTTTATTGAGCCCTTTGTCAGGAAGCTTGAACGCCGTTACCCCCGCATCCGGGTGGAGCGAATGGATGAGCGTTTCACCTCATCCATAGCGGGCCGTGCCATGATCGAAGGAGGAATGAAAAAGAAAGACCGGCAGGAAAAGGAAAGGATCGACCGCATCAGCGCATCCCTTATCCTGCAGTCATACATGGAAATGAAGAAGAACAAAACGTTAAAGTAAGAGATTATCATGTTATATCCTGTTGTTGTATACGGACATCCTGCCTTGAGGAAAAAGGCTGCCACCGTGCAACCCGATATACCCGGACTGCAGGAATTCATCGAGAACATGTGGGAAACCATGTACAAATCGGATGGAGTGGGTCTGGCTGCTCCGCAGGTGGGGATTCCCCTGCGTATTTTTGTGATTGACGGATCGGAATTCGCCGACGATGATCCTTCTCTGAAGGAGTTCAGGCAAACCTTTATCAACCCCGTAATCCTGGAAAGGACAGGAAACCCGGTGCTTTTCAATGAGGGTTGCCTGAGTATCCCGAAACTCAGGGAAGATGTGGAACGGGAATCATCCATCAAAATCACATTCTATGATGAACATTTTGAATTCCATGAAAAGAATTATGATGGAATTGCCGCCCGCATTATTCAGCATGAATACGATCACCTGAACGGCATCCTGTTCACCGACAGGTTAACCCCCCTGAAAAAACGCCTGATCAAGGGAAAATTACTGGCGATCATGAAGGGAAAGTTCGATGTACACTACCAGACCATTCTGCCGAAACAGCCGGTACCCGACCTGTTCCCTGCCGGGATCAGAAAAGAGATCGTCGCCCCGGCAGGCTGATCCAGCCTCGGCAGTACAAAAAATAACCGCCGGATGGTTGTCCATCCGGCGGTTTTCTTATACCCCTGAAAAACTTCAACCTTTCGAGTAATCAAGTGAAGCAAGCCTCTTGTATGTCTCGGTCCTCCAGCGGGCATTTTCTTCTGCTTCCTTAAACAGCTTTTCCGCTTCTTTCGGGAAGGTTTTCTTCAGCGAACTGTACCTTACCTCTCCTTCCAGGAACTGCTGGAACAGTTCCCATTTGGGTTCACCCGAATCAAGTGTGAACGGATTTTTCCCTTCTTTCTCAAGCAGCGGGTTATAGCGGTACAAATGCCAGTAACCGGCTTCCACGGCCCGTTTTTCTTCTTCCTGGGTTTTTTCCATCCCTGCCTTCAGTCCGTGGTTGATACAGGGAGCATAGGCAATGATCACGGAAGGTCCGGGATAGGCTTCGGCTTCTTTTACAGCCTTGAACAGCTGCGACTGGCTGGCACCCATGGCCACCTGGGCAACATATACATAGCCGTAACTCATGGCCATCATCCCCAGGTCTTTTTTCCTGATCTTCTTACCGGAAGCGGCAAACTTAGCCACGGCACCAGCCGGGGTAGCTTTGGAAGACTGACCTCCGGTATTCGAATATACTTCTGTATCAAGAACCAGTATATTTACATCATCCCCACTGGCCACCACATGGTCCAGACCACCGTATCCAATGTCGTAAGCCCATCCGTCACCGCCGATGATCCATACCGATTTCTTCACCAGGTACTGCTTTAGCTCAAGAATTTCCTTCGCTACCGGATCCTTTTCGTTTTTCAGAGCTTTCAGCACCTTTTCAGAAGCTGCTCTGGAGGGTTCGGCCTCATCTTTTGCTTCCAGCCATTCTCCAAAGGCTTCTTTTGTTTCAGGAGCGATCGAACCTTTCTCCATGGCTGCCTGCATTTTCAGGGCAATTCTCTTTCTCATTTTTTCCACTCCGGTAGCAATACCGTATCCGTATTCGGCATTGTCCTCAAACAGGCTGTTGGCCCATGCAGGTCCCCATCCTGTTTTCTTATGAGTGGTATAGGGAGTGGATGGAGCCGTTCCCCCGTAAATAGACGAACAACCCGTAGCATTGGCAATGATCATGCGCTCACCGAACAGCTGGGTTACCAGCTTGATATAGGGAGTTTCCCCGCAACCGGCACATGCCCCCGAGAATTCAAACAGTGGTTGTGCAAACTGACTGTTCTTCACCGTCTTGTTCTTTGGAACCACATCTTCCTTATAACCGATCTTCCGGTCAAGATAGTCCCAATTATCCTGTTCAAACAGCTGGCTTTCGAACAGTTCCATTTTCAGGGCTTTTTCCTTGGTGGGACATACGTCCACACAGTTACCGCAACCCGTGCAGTCAAGCGGGCTCACCTGCAACCTGTAATGGTATCCTTTCAGCTGAGCTTTCCCTTCAATGGTTACCAGTCCCTCGGGTGCCTTCTGCAGTTCCTTATCGGTAAGCAGGAAGGGCCTGATGCAGGCATGGGGACAAACCACCACGCACTGGTTACACTGGATGCAGTTTTCGGGGACCCACTCCGGAACATGAACTGCAATCCCGCGTTTCTCGTATGCAGTGGTTCCCTGGGGGAAGGTTCCGTCTTCCCTGCCCAGGAAAGCGCTAACAGGCAGATCGTCTCCTTTCTGCAGGTTGATGGGTTCGGCCACTTTGACAATGAATTCGGGCACATCCTTTTTCTGCACTTTTTTCTCCTCCTCTTCTTTCAGGTTTTTCCATTCTTCAGGCACTTTCACCTCGGTTACCTGCGATCCGCGGTCAACGGCTGCAAAATTCATTTTCACCACTTCTTCTCCTTTTCTTCCGTAGGTTTTTTCAATGGCCTTTTTCATCTCTTTTACAGCCTGCTCATAGGGGATCACGTTGGCAATTTTGAAAAATGCTGCCTGCATGATGGTATTGGTGCGGCCGCCCAGCCCGATCTCATCGGCTATCCTGGTGGCATTGATAAGGAAGAACCGGATGTTATTCTCGGCCAGGTACCGTTTCATGGAAACCGGCAGGCGCGCTTTCGTTTCTTCCTCATCCCAGATGCTGTTCAACAGGAATGACCCACCTTTCTTGAGCCCTTTCAGCATATCGTACTTACCGATATAGGCCGGTACATGGCAGGCCACAAAATCGGGGTTATTCACCAGGTAGGTGCTGCGGATGGGGTGATCACCAAAACGAAGGTGAGACACCGTAAATCCTCCTGATTTCTTCGAGTCGTAGGCAAAATACCCCTGGCAGTACTTGTCGGTGGTATCGCCGATAATCTTGATGGAGTTCTTGTTGGCTCCAACCGTCCCGTCGGAACCCAGTCCGTAAAACTTGGCCTCAACCATGCCCTTTTGCACCAGCATAAAATCTTTCGGCTCAGGAAGCGACTGATGGGTCACATCATCAACAATACCGATGCTGAAACGGTTTCTGGGCTTATCGGCTTTGAGGTTTTCAAAAACGGCCATGATCTGGGCCGGTGTTGTGTCTTTCGAGCTCAGTCCGTAACGCCCGCCCACGATCAGGGGACGATTCTCGCGCTCATAGAAAAGATCCCGCACATCGAGGTACAGGGGCTCGCCGTTGGCTCCCGGCTCCTTGGTTCGGTCCAGTACGGCTATGCGTTTTACCGTTTCAGGCAACACCTTGAAAAAATACTTGGCCGAGAAGGGACGGTACAGGTGGCATATGATCAGACCCACCTTTTCGCCTTTTTCCACCAGGTAATCTACCACCTCTTTGACCGTTTCGGTCACCGTGGTCATGGCCACAATGATGTGTTCTGCATCTTTTGCCCCGTAGTATGTAAAAGGATGATATTCCCTGCCGGTAAGTTTGGAAATTTCCTGCATGTATTCTTCCACAATATCCGGAACAGCCTCGAAAAAGCGGTTGGCCGATTCCTTGGCCTGGAAGTAAATATCGGGGTTCTGGGCGGTACCGCGCGTCACCGGATGTTCGGGATTCAGGGCACGGTCACGGAATTCCTGCATAGCCTTCCAATCCACCAGAGAGGCCATGTCTTCGGTTTGCAGGGCTTCGATCTTCTGAATCTCATGGGAAGACCGGAACCCGTCGAAGAAATGCAGGAAGGGAACCCTCGATTTGATGGCAGCCAGATGGGCTACTCCGGCCAGGTCCATTATCTGCTGAATGCTGCCGCTGGCCAGCATGGCAAACCCTGTTTGACGTGTGGCATAAATATCACTGTGATCTCCGAAAATACTCAGGGCATGTGCTGCAACGCTCCTGGCTGAAACATGAAAAACACCTGGAAGCAATTCACCGGCAATCTTATACATGTTGGGGATCATCAGCAACAATCCCTGCGAAGCGGTAAAAGTAGAACAAAGCGCGCCCGCCTGCAGCGTGCCGTGCACGGCTCCGGAAGCCCCGCCTTCCGATTGCATTTCCTTTACCTCCACAGTCTCACCGAACATATTCTTCCTTCCGTTGGCAGCCCATTCGTCCACATATTCTGCCATATTCGATGAAGGGGTAATGGGGTAGATACATGCTACTTCACTGAACATATAGGCTATATGAGAAGCAGCCATGTTTCCGTCACAAGTAATGAATTGTTTTTTCTTTGCCATTTTTCTTGATTATGTTTTTTTGATAGTGTTTTATATTGAATGATCAGAATCAGAGGGATAAAAATAGAACTATTCCCTGTTTCTTCCCCCCGTTATCTAAGCAAAATTCGCCATGAGCCGTTTATTCATTTTGTTTTTAAATTAAACGCCATCTAGAACAACGCAGTGTTATTCCGGTAACAGACATTTTTGCAAATGTACAAAGAAAGACAGGAAAAAGCATGAATTTTATCAGGCGATGATACAGCAAAGGCTGCCCCGAAAGGACAGCCTTTCTGTATTATTCACTGTTCATGGATATCAGGAATTCTTCGTTCGACTGGGTTTTCATCATCCGGTCGCGCAAAAATTCCATGGCCTCCAGGGGATTCATATCGGCTAAATAATTCCTCAGAATCCAGGTCTTATTCAGAAAATTCTTGTCAAGTAACAATTCTTCCCGGCGGGTGCTGGAAGCATTGATATCCACGGCAGGCCATATCCGCTTGTTGGCCAGCTTCCTGTCGAGCTGTAATTCCATATTGCCTGTTCCCTTGAATTCCTCGAAGATCACATCGTCCATCTTCGATCCCGTTTCGGTTAGAGCAGTAGCCAGAATGGTAAGGGAACCCCCGTGCTCAATATTCCGGGCTGCTCCGAAAAAGCGCTTGGGTTTATGCAGGGCGTTGGAATCAACTCCCCCTGACAATACCTTGCCCGAAGCGGGAGCAATGGTATTGAATGCCCGGGCCAGCCTGGTAATGGAATCCAGCAAAATAACGACATCGTGGCCGCATTCCACCATTCTTTTGGCTTTTTCAAGTACGATATTGGCCACCCGTACATGCCTTTCGGCAGGCTCGTCGAAAGTGGAGGAAACCACTTCGGCTTTTACGTTCCTGGCCATATCGGTCACCTCTTCCGGGCGCTCATCGATCAACAGAACGATGAGGTACACTTCGGGATGATTATCGGCAATGGCATTGGCAATTTCCTGCAAAAGAACCGTTTTCCCTGTCTTCGGCTGGGCTACAATCAAACCGCGCTGTCCTTTTCCAATGGGAGAAAACATATCCACCACTCTCACCGACAGGCTATTGTGTCCGCTACCCACCAGTCTGAATTTTTCATTGGGAAAAAGCGGAGTGAGATAATCGAAAGGAACCCGGTCACGAATAAAATCAGGATCCCTGCCGTTGATCTCTTCGATCTTGATCAGGGGGAAGTATTTCTCGCCTTCCTTGGGAGGCCGGATGGTCCCTTTGATATAATCTCCCGTTTTCAGTCCGAACAATTTGATTTGCGATTGAGACACATAAATGTCGTCGGGAGAATTCAGGTAGTTGTAATCGGCCGAACGCAAAAAGCCATAACCGTCAGGCATGATTTCGAGCACACCTGAATTGCTGATAATACCGTCGAAATCATAATAATCGTTCTGTTTTTTCTCATGCTGGGCTTTTTTCTGATACCCTGTGCCATAGGATTCAGCAGCAGGCTGCCTGCGTTTCTCATCGGTCTCCTGTTTTCCAGGAGCCACTGTGTCGGCAGTGGCTTTTTCCGGCTGTACCCCTCCGGGTTTTTCTTCCTCCACATCCGCTGGTGAAGCAACGTAATCAAAATCGTCCAGCACAGGAGCCTGCCCGGAATCAGACCTCGATTTCCTCTTATTCTTATTCCTCTGCTCAGTTGACTGATAGCCTCCACCGACCTTCGACTTCCGGTCGTGTGACTGAGACTGAGCCGGCTGCCTCTGATGTGGCTGCTGCTGGGCAGAGGATTGTTGCTGCTGCTTTTGCTGCTGCTGTTGCTGCTGTTGCGGTGATTGCTGGTCTGATGCCGGCAGCTGATCAGCCTGCTGCCTGGGAGAATCTTCCGTTTTCCTGGGCCGTCCCCTTTTCCGCGGACGGCCGGGACGGCGTTTTTCCTGTACAGGCTGTGTTTGCTCGGAAGAAGACTTTCCCCTGATTCCCTTTTCTGTGGCCACAATGGCCTGCTGGTCAAGGATCTTATAGATCAAATCCTGCTTGCGCATTGCCTCAACCCGCTTAATGTTCAACTCCTTGGCAATATCGCGGAGTTCTGAAACAAGCTTCTTGTTCAGTTCAAGAATATCATACATAGATACGGTATAATTAAATAATAATAAGTAGAAATGTTAAAACATCGAATTCTGAAAGAGACTTCAAAAATTATTCTGGATGTTGGAAATTACTAAACTAACTGGGGGGATAGAAAATCCACTGCAAGTATATGAATTTAACTTAATAATCCAAAATATTTTGTGCAGATTATTATTTTACAACACAAATAATGAACCCATTCCAATGGTCGTCCTCCGAAAAATCCTTGCGGCATTCCATGCTTCGGACTCCCGGGCTATTTTGCTTGATTTTTTTGCAACTTTTTTGCCGTCATTTCGTATAAACAATGACCGACCCTAACCCCCCAGCCAATGAGACAATTAAAAATCAGTAAACAGGTAACTAACCGGGATACTCCCTCACTGGACAAGTACCTGCACGAAATAGGTAAGGTAGAAATGGCCAATGCGGAAGAAGAAGTAGAGCTGGCCAGAAAGATCAAAAAAGGAGATGATGAGGCTCTCAACCGGTTGATCAGGGCCAACCTGCGATTTGTGGTTTCCGTATCCAAACAATACCAGAACCAGGGTCTTACCCTGCCCGACCTGATCAATGAAGGGAATCTGGGACTGATTAAAGCGGCACAGCGATTTGACGAAACCCGCGGATTCAAGTTCATCTCCTACGCCGTGTGGTGGATCAGGCAGTCCATTCTGCAGGCTCTGGCCGAACAGGCCCGTATCGTACGCCTTCCTCTCAACAAGATCGGATCTATCAACAAGATCAACAAAGCCTTTGCCGAACTGGAGCAGAAATTCGAACGCGAACCCTCCGTATCGGAACTGGCCCAGGTGCTGGAAATGGCACCGAACGATGTAAAAGAGGCCCTGCGAAATGCCGGAAGGCATGTTTCCATGGACGCTCCCATCGGGCCGGAAGAAGAAGGAAACCTCTATGACCTTATGCTGAGCAAGGATTCCCCCAGTCCGGAAAAAGAACTTCTTACCGACTCGCTCAGAAAGGAAATTGAACGGGCCCTCTCCACCCTTACGTACCGGGAAGCCAATATCATCAGACTGTATTTCGGCCTGAACGGCAAACATCCCCATACCCTGGAAGAAATCGGGGAAGAATTCAACCTCACCCGGGAAAGGGTACGACAGATCAAGGAAAAAGCGATCAAACGGCTGAAACACACCACCCGCAGCAAGATCCTGAGAACCTATCTGGGATGAGCAGGTAAGTGAAAAGCCCGGTTCGGAAGAAAAAGAATTCCCCTTTTCCCCGCTCATTTTTCATTTCATTTCTACTACCTTCTTTCCTGTATTTCATATTAATTTATTTACTTTATTGCCTTGATCAATCATTTTAACCTGAATCTCTATGGTAAAAGAAATCCTTGCCGAATCATTGAATCCCGAATCATTTATCGATGAAAAAGTAAATGAAATCAAACAGGCCGTTGGAAAAGGCATGACCATCAACGCCCTGTCGGGAGGAGTCGACTCCTCCGTGGTGACATTGCTCGGACACCGGGCTCTGGATAAACGGCTCAGGACCGTTTTTATACAGAACGGACTGATGCGCGAAGGTGAACCGGAACGGGTAGCTTCTTTTTTCAGCAAGCTGGGTGTCAGCGTGGAGATTATCGATGCCGAAGAGGCCTTCCTCTCGGCTCTTAAAGGCATTACCGATCCCGAAGAAAAAAGAGAAGCCATCACCCAGACATTCTATAAGGATGTCTTCGGCAAACTGGTAAGGGAAAGCAAAGCCAGGTACCTGCTGCAGGGGACCATACTCACTGACATTGACGAGACCGTGGCGGGGATCAAGCGCCAGCACAATGTCTTTGAGCAACTGGGAATTGATCCTCAGGAGGCATTCGGGTATGGTATCATAGAACCCCTTATCCAACTGAGAAAAGACGGAGTAAGGAAGGTAGGCAAAGCCCTGGGATTAACCGAAGAATTCTATAACCGCATTCCATTCCCGGGACCAGCCCTGGCGGCACGGATCATCGGGGAAGTAACCCGTGAAAAACTGGATATGGTCAGGAAAGCAACAGCCATAACCGAGGAAATTCTCAGTAACAGCGGAGCATTCCAGTACATGGCCATATTGCATGATGACCGGGTTACCGGTATGCGAAACGGAAAAAGAGATTTCGGCCACCAGATAGAGATCCGGTGCTGGGACAGCGTGGATGCCCGCACCGCCACACCCACCGAACTGCCTTTCGGTATTTTGAGAAAACTGGCTGCCGAGATCGTTGAAAAAGTGCCCGGCGTGGTAAGTGTAACCTATAACATTGCTTCCAAACCGCCTTCCACCATAGAAGCTGTATGAAAATACAGGCAGAACAGGCAAAATAAGAGAATACTGCTGATATTATCAGGAACTGATATGACTTTGAATCTACGTAGATAACTACGTTGCAAACTACGTAGATATCTACGTAGACAACTACGTAGTTCTTATACTGGAAACAATGCCCCGTTTCAGTTTCCCTTCGGGCATCTGAAGACATTTCCTCTTTGCTTGTATTTTTTTGTTATTTTTACACTTTCAATTATTAAACCAAGCGGTATGAACCATCTGGTGGCACCATCCCTGTTGGCTGCAGATTTCGGAAAGCTGAACGAAGAAATAGACATGATCAACCGCAGTGAAGCCGACTGGCTTCACCTGGATATTATGGACGGTGTATTCGTCCCCAATATTTCATTCGGATTCCCCGTGCTGGAAACCGTTAGCCAGCGGGTCCGCAAACCCATGGATGCCCACCTGATGATGGTACACCCTGAAAAGTACCTGGAACGGTTTGCAGGTCTGGGCATTTACAATCTTACCGTGCATTACGAAACCTGCCCTCATCTTCACCGAACCGTACAGCAGATCAAAGAACTGGGCATGAAAGCCGGGGTAACCCTCAACCCGCACAATCCGGTACACCTGCTGGAAGATATCCTTCCCGAAGTGGACATGGTGCTGGTGATGTCGGTTAATCCGGGTTACGGGGGGCAGCATTTTATTCTCCACACCTATGAAAAGATCAGGAAACTGCGTTCCATGATCGAAAAGGCCGGTCTGCAGACCCTGATCGAGGTAGACGGCGGGGTGGATCTGGATAATAAGAACGATCTGCTTATAGCAGGCGTGGATGTGCTGGTTGCCGGGGTCACGGTTTTTCACTCACCCAACCCGCCGGATACCATCCGGAAACTGAAAGAATAACCATTCCTCCCCGCCATTCACCGACTGTCCGGAAGAAAAGAACGGCAGACGGATATCGCTCACAAACCCCGCTATCCTTCCACATAATCGCGCAGGTACGCAAAACCTTCGGTCAGTTTTCCCTCTTTCACGATCGTAGCCCGCCGTATCATGCCTTCCGGGTCATCCGACAACAGGGCCGGGAAGAAATGTTCGAGCAGGCTGTTCCCGAAATCCTCACTGGCATCGCGTGGCAGTTCGCCGGGCAGGTTATCCACCGCCATCACGGTGATATGATCTTTGTCAAAAGCAGGACCTTCCTTCCCGGTCTGCGGATGATAACCGTAAAACGGTTCTTCAATAGTGGAAGGCCGGAGCGTGGAAGCAACGGGTTTCCCGATATCACAGCTCACATCGGCAATCACCCGGACAGGAAACCCGGGGTGAAGATAATCTTCCGGCCGCAAAAAGACGGGTGACCGCGGATCCCAGTAGTGACATGGAATGTAAAGGTCGGTCCTCAGGGCATAGGGAAGAAAAGCCGACTCATACCGGTCCGGATGTTCAATAAAATCCTTCATGCTGAATGGCTGTCCGTCCCGCCGTCTCACATAATCGTCCGGATCCAGCTGGCAATATACCGGCCTGTCGAAAGTGCCTGACAGATATTCAGCCGGTGTCACTTTCGTCAGATTCAGGGCGGCCAGTATTTCCATGGCCCCGTGTGCCACGCGGCCTCCGCCTGTGATCAGGATCCGGACGGATGGCACACTGATCTGCCTTACCTGCTCCAGCAGTTCTTTCATGTTGAAGCATTCATGGGCCGGTTTCAGCCGGAACGAGCCATGTCTCAGCCCCCAGCCCCTCAATCCGTTATAGGCTCCGACAATTCCCGCCCAGCGACCAAAAGCCACCAGGCGGTTTCCGTCGGGTGTGGTCAGGTATTCATAATCCACCAGGGTGATTTTTTTTCTGATGATTTCCCGCAGCAAGTTCCGGTTGTAGGGCTGCATTTTCCCCGTATGGGAAAAGAACACATAGGTACGTTCGGCGATCAGAGCCGGGATAGCCACTTCCTTCACTCCCATAAGCACTTCACATGCCTCGGGTGATTGCACCACCCTGATACCCTTTCGGGCATATTCCTCATCGCTGAAGCAGCGGATGGGACTTAATTCGGCCACCACTTCTGTTCCCGGGAATTTTTTCTGAAGTTCCGCAGCCTGCCAGGGCGTAAGGGGTACCCGCCTGTCGGGCGGGGTTTTGGTCTCTTTCAGCAGTCCGATTCTCATCATCTTTTATTTTTTCACTGTCCTTCAGGCACGAAATTAACGATTCCGGCCCGTTTTTTGTGCATTTTTTACAACACATGGTACCGGAATATTTTGTACCTTTGTGTTCCTTCGGGGCTGACATGGAATTGACAGCAAGCCGAGGTGGTATGTAAGCATGCAGAGCAGGGTGACAGTGCTCTATAATATTCTGTTGCAAAACAATAACTGGCGAAAACAATTACGCTCTCGCCGCCTGACCGAAGTTAAGTAAGTCAAGGCTTAATCCCGTCACCAGGTGACGGGACGAGACGTCTTGCGGGCGGACGTTCCCCGTTCCAACCCGGTTCCAAGACGCACGCAATTCGGGGATAACTTCCGGGAGGTCCCGGTCCGGAAGTGAAATATAAGGGACTAAGGAAAGGTTTGGTTGCACCGCGCCTGGCCTTTCCCGACAAACAAGCGGTACTAAGCATGTAGAAAGCATACGGTCTCCTTGTCTGGACGCGGGTTCGACTCCCGCCAGCTCCACAATCAAGCAGAAAACAAACACCCCCGCAAGGGGGTTTTTGCATTGAGGAAACCGTTGAAAACTTGCTTTCATAAGGTTTGCGAAAAGACAAAAAACCATGCAACGCATGTTGTTTCCGTCACTTAAAACCATACCGCTATTTCACTTCAAAAGTATACCACTTTTATGCAAGGTTAATGCACCGGGCAGGATTTCTACGTCTTCACCGGCCATGCACAGGAAGCCACATAAAAGAATGCCGTTTCATTAATTATTGAATTTCCTTCCCGTTTTCTGTAAATTTATATGCACCGAACCCATATGTGTTACTGTCATGCTGGAACATACAAATATACACACCGGAAGCAGCGCAAAAAGCAGCTACCACATCGTTAACCGGGAGCTCAATGTCCTTTTCGGAGTTACCCTGTTGGTATGCCTGCTGGGGATGCTGACCTACGGCGAGAATATCGTAATCCGCGACCATGCCGTAAGCCATTTCGGCCGGTTGTACACCAGGAGAGGTGATCCGAATTACCTCAGCCTGCTGATCTTCGCCCTGGGCATGACCGCCAGCTCCATGATCTGCTTTCATATCAGCCGTCACCTGGGAAAACCCCTTCATCAACTCTTCTTCCGGTTATGCGGGGCGGGATACATCCTGCTGATCGTTCCCTGCGACCTGTATAATCCGGTGCACACCCTGGGAGGTACCCTGGTGGTCGGGTCCCTCTGGTTCTTCACCGTGTTCAACCTGCACGACCTGTACCATTTGATCCCCAGAGTCAGGTTTTTCCTGTACCAGTCTATCCTGCAGGGCACAGTACTGCCCTATGCCTTCCTGTATGCCATCGGCTCACCCGACAAGCAACTGGCCCAGAAATTCGCCCTGGCCGGACTGATCCTGATACTGAAAGCGGCCATGATCGAGCAAAAAAAGAGGGAAGAGCGCCTCAACCGGCAATAAGGAATTCAAACCGGCTATTATCACCGGCATGGCTATGGCTGTCTTTTCAGAAACCGACCGCATATTTTTTTCAGACGGATACCGGCTTGCCTCCCATGCCCTGCTGAAGGGGAAATCATGGAATACCCTGGAAAACATGTACTCCACCCTGTATGAGCAGACCGATCTGTTGACCGACAGTTTTATCAGGCGTTGCCGTGCAGAAGGAAAAAGGGTGGATTGCCACAGGGGTTGTTCCTGGTGCTGTCATCAGGCCATATTCGTCAGTGCAGGAGAGATCCTCTTTCTGGAGAATTACCTCCTAAAACACACGGACGGACAAACCGTTCGGGAGGTGACCGGAAAAACCCGCGAAAAAAGCCGGTTGACCTCAAAGATGAACATCCGCGAAGTTCTACGGCACAGCTCACCCTGTCCCCTGCTGCAAGAAAACTGCTGTGTGGTGTATCCGGTTCGTCCCCTGGCATGCCGCATTTATCTTTCCTCCAGTGAGCCATCATGCCGCCGGCAATACCGGAATCCGCAAAACACCGGAGGCTTTCCGGAATTATATGCCTTTCCGCTGAGGGCGGGGAGAATGATGCATGAAGGGATGAATGCCCGCCTTCGTGAGGAAGGGATCATTAACACGGAATGGTTGCTGGAAAGCATGCTGACCGATATACTCACGAATCCAGCAATCAAACCGGCATGGATCAGCGGGAAGGAAGTGTTTTACTCGCCGGTGCTGGAAGAAGAAGAGCGAAAGCTGCTGAATAACCGGAATCATGCCTGAATATCCCACGGAAACCGCCCTGTGCCGGCAGGAAATTCTGCCGGCTTACGCTCGGGAAAATTCCGTATATTTGTTATACAAACACAACAATCCATCTCATGAAGACAAAACACAGGTTCCGTTACGCGTCTGTTTTCGCCGTTTTGCTGGTTGTCAGCGCAGTGTTCTTTTCCTGTGAAAAGGAAGAGGATCCCTTTGCAGGGAATACCCACCTTCGTTCTGCCGAAAAATTATTTTCCCGTACGGCGGATTATTTCAGTAACCTAATCAACACGGCCACCATCATGTATCCCGATATCTATGTTCTTCATGACTATGTTAACGACGGTGCCGACATTTACCGCATCAGGTACCGGACAAATTTCATGGGAGAAAGCATCACGGCATCGGGCCTTTTATGTGTACCCGCCACCCCCGGTCAATATCCTATTCTCAGCTTTCAGAACGGAACCAACACCCTGCTGGATAATGCCCCCAGCACCAATCCGAATTACGAACTGTACCAGTTGCTGCAATCGGTTGCCTCCATGGGGTATGTAGTGGTGATAGCCGATTACATCGGGTTCGGGGCAAGCGAACAAATCTTTCACCCTTACCTTCACAGGGAATCCACCGTACAGTGCCTGGTGGATATGCTCAGGGCGGTGGACGAATTCTGGGAAGATGTTTCTACCGAAATTACTCCGTTGAACAGCTATTATCTGATAGGGTATTCCCAGGGAGGATGGTCAACCCTGGCCCTGCTCAGTGCACTGGAAAACGAATACAGCCAGGAATTTCATGTGGCAGCCTGCGCTTGTGGAGCCGGACCATATGATATGCGTTATTTCCACGACGAAGTGATGTCATTGGAGGAATACCCTTCCCCGGGATTTCTGGCCTACGTCTCCAAAGCCTATATTGACCACGGGATTATTAATAAAAGTCTGGACGGTCTTTTTCAGTCGCCTTATGCAGCAAGTATCCCACAATTATTCAACGGTTACCATTCCATCGATGAAATCCATTCAGCCCTGACAAGCCACCTGGACGATCTGTTTATTCCCGCCTACCGGGAAGGATACCTCACCGGACCTGATTATGCAGATATCCGTTCTGCCATGGAGGAAAACAGTGTTCCTGCCTGGCACAGTGAAGTCCCCCTGCTGCTGGTTCACGGAGGGGAAGACGATTGTGTTCCCACTATACTTACCCACAGGCTGTATGAACAGATGATCCAGGAGGGAACCAGCCCCACCACATGCAGTAAGATCATCCTGGAAGGGAAAACCCACGGGGAAGGGATCATCCCTGCGTCGGTCGAGGGTTTGCTCTTTTTTCAGGAACATTAACCGCATCATGTTCACTGACAGGTCTTGTTTGTTAAAACGAATGTTCCCAAAAAAATCCCCCTGACGGGGGAAATTTTTTCTGAGACTGTGTAAGGAAACCGGTGATCTCGTGCATATACTCCCTGTTCACTCCGGTAATCAGCCTGTTTGGCCCATAACCTGAAGCGTGCCCGGGAGGCAGCCTGTGGGCTACTCTACCAGATTATACTTGGGCGGACTGAGCCTGTTTTCCACCAGTCCTTCTCTTTTCAGTTCTTCCATATATTTATATCCCTTGCTGTACGAAAGGGACAGGCTTTTCAG
>Ga0190344_1000235_pt1 | contig 32674 bp, 30 predicted proteins | sample 48721323_MG_FD_161662 | JGI IMG/M metagenome (GOLD analysis project Ga0190344, IMG submission 161662) | Hydrothermal vent microbial mat bacterial communities from Southern Trench, Guaymas Basin, Mexico - 4872-13-2-3_MG | ecosystem: Environmental > Aquatic > Marine > Hydrothermal vents >... | reverse complement strand
GGAAAAAGTATTTGTATAGCCGTTGAAAGTGGTTTAGATACAGATTGTAATGGTGCAACAGTAGGCTCTATTATGGGAATAATGCTTGGAGCTGAACACTTGCCAGAAAAATGGATTGATCCCTTGAATGATACTTTAGAATCGCTTGTTCCTGGGTTCCAAACTGTTAGAATTTCTTTCCTTGCGGAAAGAATTTTGAAGCTTTTAACTTAATTTTACAAAGAAAAAAATTAACTAAGCATATAATTTAATTAAGGAACTCAAAAAATTATAAATTTAATTGGATGATATAACGAAACATATTTTTTAATATTAAAAAAACGTTCAATTTTTGATTTTTTTCGAAAGTAGGTCATATAAAAAGACATTATTGACTTTTCAAATAACATGGCTTTGATTGTATAAACAGCCTCTTGTCGAGTAGATTGGCAAATTAATTAAAATCAAACAAATAAAGTGCTTGATTCCGATACTCTCTTGGAGTCAAGCACTTTTGTCTTTTTTAGAATCTTGGGATTTTTTTGTTGTAAAAAGATATATATTTTATTATTTAATCCAATATTTATGTGTCAAATCACTTTTAATCAAATGTTTCTTTCTTTGGCCTTTCTCTTTTTAATTTTCCTTTTCCATGAGAAGAGTAATAAGTTTTTTATCCTAAATATTATTCTACTTTCATTAATGCCTAAAAGAAATAAAATTTTTTTGAAAGATATTCATCAAAATAGAATCTAATAACTTCTTTCTTTAGAAGAATACTTCTTAAATTTTTGTCTTTTCTCTAGCAAAGAAACCTCTTTCGTTGGTTTTATTTTTCCACTTCTGGGGTGTATTTTTTGTTTTTCATTCTTGGGGTTCACTGTAGTAAATTATTTTCAATCCTTAAGGTATCAAAATTTTTTAAAAGTTTGATTTTAAGTAATTTTTACTCAAAAAATGTGTTTAATATTTTGTTTTCAATAACTCTACTTTCATCAAAATCATCTAATTGTAAATACCACATCATAGTATTAATTGCAGCTTTTAATGGGATCATTCCAATAATTTCGGAATTTATAACTGGAACACCATAACGTGCAGCTTCACGTTTAATAGTTTCAAATACTCTGAAAATGGGACTTTTCTTGTAATTAGTTAAGTTCATAGAAACTTGAACCATCCCTTTTTCTTTAAGTTCAACACCTATTGCCTTAACATATCTGAATCCACCACTAATGTGTCTTACAGCTTTAGCAATTTTATTAGCAATTTCAATATTTTTTGTTCCGAGGTTTACATTAAATGCAATTAAATATTCTCTTGCACCAACAGCTACAACACCTGCAGTTGGATGGACTTTATCAGGTCCAAAATCGGGTTTCCATTTTGGATTTTTAATTTTTTCAAAAAATCCTTCAAATTCTCCTTTTCTAATATTTGCAAGATTTTCTCTTTCAGAAGAAGTTGCTGATTTCTCATAAAGGTAAACTGGAAGATTTAATTCTTCAGCAATTCTTTTACCAACTCTTCTGGAAATTTCAATGCATTCTTTCATATCTATATTCATAACAGGAATAAACGGAATAACATCTACAGCCCCCATTCTAGGATGTTCTCCTTTATGATCCCTTAAATCAATTAATTCAACAGCTTTTTTAGCCATATCAAATATAGCTTTTTCTATTTCTTCTGGCTCTCCAACAAGTGTAACAACAGACCTGTTATGGTCAAAGTCCATTGACCAGTCAAGAATCTTTACACGACTATATTTCTCAGCTTCCGCCAAAATTTCTTTAACAATATTTTCTCTTCTTCCTTCACTAAAATTGGGAACACTCTCTACTAGTTTCATCTTATCCCTCCTAAATCATTGTAAATTCTAAAATTTTATTGGAAATACCTGGATTGGCAAAAATAAAACTTCCTTTTTCTAATGGATTTGGTTCATTACCGGATAAATTTAGAATTTTACCTTCTGCTTCTTTAACAATCAAGAATGCTGCTGCTATATCCCATGGATTTGCATTTTTGGAAATAAAAAAATCAAATTTTCCTGCACCAACATAACAAGCTGAAATAGCAGCACTTCCTAAAATTCTAATTCTCCTAACTTTATTCTCAATTTTGGAAATAAATAATCCTGTGAAATTGTTTGAAAAACCAACACTTCCAACAGTTTCTTCTAATTTAGTTTTACTTTTTATTCTTAACTTTTCACCATTTAAATATGAACCCTGATTTTTAATTCCGACAAACATCTCATTTAAAACAGGCGAATAAACAACACCAAAAACAGGCTTTTTTTGTTCAAAATAAGCAATTGAAATTGCAAAATTAGGGAGTCCATGAATGTAATTTATTGTTCCATCAATTGGATCAATTACCCACAAATTTTCTGCATTTTCAAAAACTCCCTCTTCAGCTAAAATACCATCATTAGGAAAGTGATTTTTAATACTGTCAATAATTATTTTCTGAGCAATTTTATCGTGTTGAGTGACAAGATCTGAAAAACTTGACTTTTGTTTAACTTCTTTAGTGTCTCCCCAATGCTGCATCAAATAATATCCTACTTTTCTTGATATTTTTATAGTCAGATCTAATTTAGTCATTTTCCTTATTTCCTTTCATTAAAAATTCCAAAACTTTTCTTGCAAAAGGAGCTGCTTTTTCTGAGCCACTTCCTCCGTTTTCAAACATAACTATAATTGCGTATTTTGGATCTTCAGCTGGAGCAAATCCTACAAACCATGAATGGGGTAATTTTCCATTTCCTACTTCTGCAGTACCAGTTTTACCAGCTACTTTAATGTCAAAATCTTTAAAAATTGTATATGCTGTTCCTCTTTCTGATAAATCTCCACTCACGCTTGTAACTTCAATTAACCCTTCTTTTACTGTTTTCCAAATACTTTCATCAATATTAACAACGTTAAAATATTCAGTTTGTTCTTTTTTCAAGAGATGTGGAACAGGTGCCTTGCCATTATTTGCAATTGTTACGTATAAATTTAACAATTCTAATGGGGTTAATAAAATATATCCTTGACCAATTCCAGTTATAATTGTATCTCCGGGATACCATAATTCGTTTAATTTTTTTTCTTTCCAGTTTCTGTCGGGAAATAGTCCTTCTTTTTCAGAAATATCAATTCCAGTTTTTCTGTCAATTTTAAACATATCAGCTACACTTTTAATTTTATCAATTCCAAGATTTAAAGCAAGATTATAAAAGTAGACATTACATGAGACACGGATAGCTTTTATTAGATTAGTTTCTCCATGACCACTTAAAAGCCAATCATTATACGTAGCAAGAACTTTTCCGGATTTACTGGTATAAACAAAATTACCTTTACAATTTATCGTTGGTAGATTTTCTGAATAATTTAATAACCCAGCAATAGCAATTAGGGGTTTTATAGCAGAACCAGGAGAATAAAGTCCCATTGTAGCTCTGTTTAATAAAGGATTTTGCTTATCGTTAACTATTTTTCTCCATTCATATGTATCAATTAAATTTATTGATTGCTCTACATAAGGATAAGAAACCAAAGCTAAAATTTCCCCATTTGTAACATCTTCAACTATTACTGAGCCAGGATTATTAATTTTTTTAAGTTCTTCAGAAATAAATTTTTGCAAATTATAATCAATTGTTAATTTTATGTCTTGTCCATTTTCTGGAGGGACTTTTAAGATTTTTTGTTTTATTTTTCCGGATGGAGATATCAAAACTAATTCACTACCGAATTGACCTTTTAAAATTTCATTATAAGTTTTTTCAATACCGTATTTCCCCTCATTACTTGAATCAACATAACCAACCACATGGAAAACATAAGGTGCATATTTTCTCAATTCTTTATATTGAATATCATAACCTAATTTTTCCAATGATATTGATTGGTCTGAAGAAAGTTCCACTGTTCCAGAAGTAATCAATTGATTAACCTGATCTGCACTTAAATAATTTTTTAATTCATTGAAATCGTAGTTTCTATTGTAATTAATAAAAGGAATTTTTATACTCCAAGCAAGTTTTGTTCCATTTCTATCATAAATAATACCTCTTGTTCCTTGAACAAGTCTTGTTTTTTGCATTAACGAATCAATAAAAACTCTATACTTTTGGTAATCTAATACTTGCATTTTAAACAAAGCTATAAATAAAATTGCAAACATTGTTCCAAATATAATTGTTATAGTTTTATTTCGCATAGTTGCTCCTGAAAAGTAAAGTTTTGTTGAGCCTTTCTAATGTTTTTTTCTTTCCTAAAACTTTAATTGATTCAAATAAGCCAGGTGTAACAAGTTTTCCCAAAATAGCTCCTCTAATTGTTTGAAAAACTTTTTTTGTTCCCATATTTAATTCTTCGGCAGCTGAACGAAGAATTTTTTCTATTTCTTCTAATGTAAAATTGGCACTTTTACTGAGTTTTTCAATAGCAGTAGTCAAAATAATTTCTGTTTCATGTTTTAACATATATTTTTTTATATAATTTTCATCATAACTGTAATCTTCAAAAAAGAATGGATATGAAATTTCATATAATTGTTTTAGAGTATTAACTTTTTCACGACAGATACTAATAACTTCTTCAAAATATTCATGATTGGTGTTAGGAATTCTGAAATTTGCAATCCTTAAATAATCCAAAAATTCTTTCTCAACTTTATCTAGAGGACTTCTTCTTAAATGTTGTCCATTAATCCATTCTAATTTTTTATAATCAAAAATTACAGATTTATTTGAAATTTTAGAAGGCTCAAAATTATTAATTTCATCAAACACATTGAAAATTTCTTTTTCAACTGACCAACCAAGAATTGCTAAATAATTCAATAAAGCATCTCTTAGAAAACCGTTCTCTTGAAAAAAACTAACTGAAGTACCTCCATGCCTCTTACTTAAAGGTGTTTTGTCTTCACCCAAAATTAAGGGTATATGCATAAAGATTGGAGGTTCCCATTCAAACGAATTATAAATCAGGACCTGCTTCGGAGTATTTGATAAATGATCTTCTCCTCTAAAAACATGAGTTATATTCATTAAATGATCATCAACAACAACTGCAAAATTATAAGTTGGGTAGCCATTGGATTTTATTAATATGAAGTCTTCAAAAAGTTTATTATCAAATTCCATTTTTCCCTTCAATAAATCATTAAAATATGTTTTCCCTTCTTTTGGAACAATAAACTTTATTACAACTGAATATCTATCCTCATTAAAATTTAAAGGTTTTTCAAAACTTTTCAAAATTACATTATTATTGTTATCGTAGACTGTAAAATAGGCTTTTTTCATAGCAACTAATTTTTCAGCATATTTCTGGTAAATGTCTAATCTTTCACTTTGACGATATGGCCCAAAATTGCCACCAATATCTGGGCCTTCATCCCAAGAAAGCTCAAGCCATTTAAGAGAATTTAAAATGATTTCTTCGAATTTTCTACTTGAGCGCTGAGTATCAGTATCCTCGATTCGTATTATGAATTTTCCATTATTTTTTCTAGCAAAAAGCCAATTAAATAACGCAGTTCGTGCGCCCCCAACATGTAAATATCCTGTTGGGCTGGGAGCGAATCTTAGCCTAACCAATTCAATCAACCTCCTAAATAGTGAGACTCTAAGTAATGATAGCTGTAATAAGAGATTTAGGTACAATTTCAAAAATAGAATCTTTTGGCAAACTTCCGTAAAATTTCGTTTTATCAGCTAAAACAAAAAATGGTTTTTCAAAATAATTTGCTGTTATAGCTAAAAGTTTTGTCCCAATTTTATTTACAATATCTCCATTTTCTAAAACACCATCAGCACTAGTAAGAACAAAATCTGATATTTCTATATATTTATGAATTTCGAAATCGTTAATTAATTTCACATTATGATTCAGATTTGAAACCTTTTCAAATAATTCAAAACCTTCTCCTCCAGGTTTGGATTCTGGAATATAAATATTCATTTTGTGTTGGGATTCCTTAAAAAAAGAGAATAATGTTAAACTATTACTAATTGTAACTAAAGAAGCATCAAAATTAAAAATTTTTAAAGCGTTGTCAATTGTTTCTTTTAACGAATTTTTAAGTTCTTCTTTAACTTGTTTTATTGGTGTATTTTGCTCTAACTTTTTTTCAATCCATTTTATTACGCTCATATCAGGTTTTATGAAAGCAAAATCTTTTATAAGTACTTTTGCTATTTCGTAATCAAATGATTCAAATTTGTCTAAAATCCAATTTGCAATTTCAATAGATCCTTCTTTAACAAGGTTCGCAAATTCATTAATTAAAGCCAACCTGTCCATATTTTTATTTCCTTTCTTTTAAATTTTTAAATATAGACTTGAAGCTTCTGTAAGAGAATAGCTATCAAACATTAAATCACTTTCTGTGAGTATTCTTTCAATTTTTAGATTTTTGTTTCCATAAGCAAAAAACCAGCTTTCGTATTTTTTGGGATAGAAAACCTTTTTAATTTTCAGTTTTTCTATTAATTTTTTAATAGCTCTAGTTTTGACCATATCACCAAAACTTGGGTGATAAGGTCCAGCAACAATTTGAGATTTTTGAGATTCTGGAACAAAATAACCTAAACGAATAATTAATACATTTTTAGCAAGTGAAAGAATTAATTGTTCAGAACATATATCCACAGCATCTTCAATTTCTAAAGGTTTAAATTTACCTAAAACAAAATCTTTTTCAAGTTGTGTGTTTTTAAAAATAATTGTTGGATGAATTCTAAAAAATTTTACATCTAATTCTATGAGTTTTTTTAAAGAATTAAAATCTTTTTGAAAGTTATCTTCCGGTAATCCTACCATTAAATGAGCAGAAACAATAAATTTTTTTTCTAAAAGAGTTTTGATCGCATTGATGTTATCATAAACAGTATGGCCTCTTAAAGATGCTTCTAAGACATCATCATACATACTTTGAATTCCAAGTTCAACAGTTTTTACATTGTAGTTTTCAAGTATTTTAACAACTTCATCACTGATTTCATCTGGCCTTGTAGAAATCCTAATTGGAATATCAGGAAAATATTTTCTTACAAAACCTAAATATTCAATTTGTTTTTTCAATGACATACCTGTAAACGTTCCACCATAAAAAGCAATTTCGGATGGAAGATTATGTTTAAAATATTCAAATTGATTTTTTAGATCTCTGAAAGAAGGCATTTTTTCCCCAGTCATCGAAAATTGGTTGCAAAACTTGCATCTGTGTTTACAGCCAGCATTAGGGAGAAAAATAGGTAAAATCACGAGAGTAGTTCCTTCACCACCTTGCTAACCAAAGAACCATCTGCTTTTCCTTTAACTTTTGCCATAACTTCTTTCATAACTTTACCAAAATCTTTTGGAGTTGCATTAATCTCATCAATTGTTTTTTTGACGATTTCTCTTATTTCTTTTTCAGAAAGCATTTTGGGAGCATATTCTTTTAAAATTTCTAATTCCTCTTCTTCTTCTGCAGCTAAATCTTCACGATTAGCATTTTTATATGCTTGTATCGATTCTTGTCTTTTTTTCATTTCTTTTAAAATAATTTTTCCAACTTCGTCATCGGTAGCAATTCCCATTTTCTCAACTTCAAAGTTTTTTATTGCAGAATTCAATAATCTAAGAACTCTGGTTTTTATTTCATTTCTTTCTTTCATTGCCTGTTTTAGATCTTCAGATATTTTTTCTTTTAACAATTTGATTACCTCCTTTCAAAATTTTTAAATAAATTATTAGCAGCTTCAAAATTGGCTTCTTTGTTGTATCCTCCTTCTTGTACAAACAAAATAGGAATATTGATAGCAATCAATTTTTCACCTATTTTTTTAAAGGCATTTCCATCGAGATTAAAATAACCCATATGATCATCAGAATGAATGTCATATCCTAATGAAACAATTAAAACTGATGGCAAGAATTTGGAAATGATTTCTAAGGCTTTATCCAGTGTAGGTTCATATTCTTTCCATGTTATATTTCCTTTTAAGGGAAAATTAAAATTAGTTCCAGAAGCTTTTCCAGTCCCTATTTCATCTTCAAAACCACTAATCCATGGAAAATATAACTCAGGACTTCCATGAATTGAAACATATATTATATTTGGATCTTCATAAAAAATACTTTGAGTTCCGTTTCCATGATGAAAGTCTAAGTCCAAAATGCATATTCTTTCTTTTATAATTGAAAAAATATATTTTGCAGCAATTGCAGCATTATTGAAGTAACAATAACCACCAGCCAAATTACTTGTTGCGTGATGTCCAGGCGGTCTGGTTAAAACATAAACATGTTCTTTGTTTTTAAGAAGTTCATCTGCACCTGTAAGGGTGGCATAGAATGCATTAATTGCCGCGTCGAAAGTGGAGAATGTGATTGGGGTACCTGAATCGAGAATTCTATCTTTGAGAAAAACCTCAGGCAAGTATTCTCCATCTTTTGCCTTTTCAGAAAGTTTTTTTAAATGTTCTACATACCATTTAGGATGAACAAAATATATATAATTGAGAGGGTAATCTTTTATTGAAATCTTTTCGTGATTAGTTTCCATGTATTCAATAACTTTTTCAAATCTCGAAGGAATTTCAGGGTTTTTAACAATTTTTCCGTGATCAATTTCTAAAGTAGGAACATAAAATTCGTTAAGTTGGGAAATGAATTTCATATTATTCCTCCAAAGTTTTTATTTTGTTGACTCTTCTTTCGTGTCGGCCACCTTCAAAAGTTGAGTTTAGAAATGCATCCAGAATCCATGTTGCTAATTCAAAACCAATTAATCGACCAGGTAAAACCAAAACGTTGGCATTATTGTGTTTTCTTGCTAATCCGGCCATTTCTGGCATTAAACAAAGAGCTGCTCTAATTCCCTTTATTTTATTTGCCGCAATTGACATTCCAATTCCAGTTCCGCAAATCAATATTCCAAAGTCAACTTTATTTTCATTAATTAATTTTCCAACTTCAATAGCAAAATCTGGATAATCAACACTTTCTGAGCTATTAGTTCCAACATCTATTAAATCGATTTTTTTAGAAATAATATGTTTTTTTAAAGATTCTTTAAGTTCAAATCCTGCATGATCAGAACCGATTGCAAGTCTCATTTTTCAACACCTCCATGAATTAATTATTCGTAAATTCTTATAATGCCAACCAACTTTCCAATAACTCGTACTTCCTTAGCTGAACAAATTATTGGTTCCATACTTTTATTTTCTGGAACTAATATAACCTTATCATCTTTTAAATAAAATTTTTTTAAGGTAATCTTATCTTGATAAACAACCGCAGCTATTTGGCCATTTGAAACTTTATATTGTCTTTTTAATATTACAAAATCACCATCTAAAATATGGGCATCTATCATACTATCTCCTTCGGCCTTCAAAGCAAAGTAATCTCCAAACCCCTTAATCATTCTTATGGGAATTTCTATTTCTTCATCAATTTCCTCAAACATTTCAATTCCTTGACCTGCAGCAATTTTTCCTTTTACAGGAACACTTATACTTTCAGGTCTTTTAGTTAAAGTTATAGAGCGCGATCTATTTGGGTTCCGTGTTATATATCCTTTTTTCTCTAAAGCCAGCACATGAATATGAGCTCCTCTTGGTGTAAGTTTAAAATGTCTTGCGATATCTCTAATGGAGGGAGAATAACCATTTTGTTGAATAAAAGATGTAATAAAATCCAATACTTTTTTTTGTTTTTTAGTAAGATGTTGCGTCATACATCAAACACCACCTTTGTGTATAAATAATCATTAATTTTCTCAATTTTTAATTTATGATATGTTAGAGCCTTAAATTTTTCGCCTTCTAGTTCTTTGTAAGAGCAAAATTCAGTTATGTAAAAATTATCATCTTTCCAAATTTTCACAGGGAAATATCCTAAATCAATCGCAGCAATCCAATCATTTACTATATCAAAAACACCATCCTCGTCCTCATTTATTAAATAATTTTGCGCCGATTTATTGTCGCAATTAATGTTTTTTGGCTTATAATTTTTCTTGAGTATTTGTAAAATATCTTTTAAAAGTTCCTCGAAACTTTTTGCTTTAATCTCAAAAGCTACATCAGCCGTATGATTTATTTCTTTGAACATTATTCTCCATCCTTTATTATTGCGAAATCTGCTATTTCGTCTCCTTCAGCAAGGTTAACCAATTTTACCCCTTTTGTAACTCTTCCCAAAACATTGATTCCAGAAACATTTATTTTCAATGTCATTCCATTTTTAGTAAAAATCATCATATCTTCATCACCATTTACATATGAAACACCGACTACCATTCCGGCTTTTTTAATATCTGAGATATTTTTAATCCCGGTACCAGCTCTTTTTTGAATTCTATATTGAGAAATTTCTGTTCTTTTTCCATATCCCAGGTTTGTAACAGTAAGAATATATCCATCTTCGCCAGTAAGTAAGGCTGAACTAACGACAATATCATCTTTATGTAATTTAAGCCCTGTCACTCCTCTAGCGGTTCTTCCCATCGTTCTTACATCTGAAATAGGAAATCTAATACTCATACCATTTTTAGTTGCAATAAATACTGTTTGATTGTCATTTTGAATTTTTAAAACAGAAACTAACAAATCATTTTCTTCAAAAGTTATTGCTCTCATTCCTCTGGAGTTAATATTTTTAAATTCTGAAAGCCTTGTTCTTTTTACTTTTCCGCATTTTGTAACAAAAAATAGTTCACCATCAAAATTATCGACTGAAAGAAGAGTTAATATCTTTTCATTTTCGTCAATGTTTATGTATCTTGCAATTTGTTTACCTTTGCTTGTTCTAGAATTTTTTTCAATTTCATAATTATTTAAAACGTAAACTTTCCCAAATGAAGTAAAGAATAAGGTTTTTCCATGTAAGTGTGTATAAATAACTTCCATAATAGCGTCATCATTCATCAAAGAACCGCCAGTAACTCCCTTTCCACCTCTTTTTTGAGTTCTAAATTCTTTTAAATCCATCATTTTAAGATAACCTTTTTTTGTTAGAGTGATTACAACATCTTTATCTGGTATCAATTCTAATTGGTCAAAATCCGTTGTTGCTTCTTCTTTTGAAAGAATTATTGTTTTTCTTTCATCACCGTATTTAGATTTAATATCGAGTAATTCTTCTATGATTTTTTCATAAACCTTGTTATCATTTTCTATAAGTTCTTTTTCTATTTTCATCTTCTGGATCATGTCTTCGTATTCCTTGATTAAATTGGATAATTCCAATTTAGTTAATTTTCCAAGTCTTAAATCAACTATTGCTTTGGCTTGTTCATTAGTAAAACCAAACATTTCAATTAATTCTTGTATAGCTCTGTTTTGATCTTCACTGCTTCTAATTACCGATATTACAGTGTCAATTGATCTTGAAGCTTTAATTAGCCCTTCTAAAATATGCGCTCTTTTTGAATACTGCTTATAGTAAAATTGTGCTCTTCTTCTTACGACTTCAAATCTATGTTGAACAAAAGCCCACATTAAATCTTTTAAATTCATTAAAACAGGTCTTTTATCTTTATCAATGACTAATAATTGAGAATGAAAAGAGGTTTGAAGTTGAGTGTGTTTATATAAGTTGTTTATAATTATTTCTTCATTTACATCTAAAGGTATTTCAATAACAATTCTCAACCCCTCTTTATCAGATTCATCGCGTATATCTTTTATTGGAAGATTTGATCTTTCAGCATATTCAACAATTTTTTTAATTAAATCTGCTTTGCTTATAGAAAAAGGTATTTCAGTAATTACAATGTTTTTCTTTTTCTTTTTTTCTTCTACATCAACTTTTCCTCGGATAATAAAACTTCCCTTACCAGTGGTATACATTTCCCTAATACCAGCTTTACCAATGATTTCACCACCAGTAGGAAAATCAGGTCCTGGAATATATTCCATAAGTTCTTCAATTGAAATTTCGGGATTTTTAATTAGGGCAACAAATCCATCAATCAGTTCATTTAAATTATGTGGTGGTATGTTGGTTGTCATTCCAACAGCAATTCCAGAAGAACCATTAGCAAGTAAATTAGGAAATTTTGCTGGTAAAACTTCTGGTTCTTTTAAACTGCCATCAAAGTTGTCCATCATATTTACTGTATCTTTATCTATATCTTCAAGTAATTCTTCGGCAATTCTTTGCAATCTTGCTTCTGTATACCTCATTGCTGCAGGTGGATCTCTATCAATCGAACCAAAATTTCCTTGCCCCTCTACAAGTTTATATCTCATTGACCAATCTTGTGCCATCCTTACTAAGGTATCATAAATTGCTGCATCTCCATGAGGATGGTACTTACCCATTACCTCACCAACAATACGTGCGGATTTCTTAAAAGGTTTTGTGTGGGTAACGCCCAATTCATACATGCTATATAAAATTCTTCTTTGCACGGGTTTGAGGCCATCCCTTACGTCGGGGATAGCTCTACCTATAATAACACTCATTGAATAACTTAAATAAGATTCTTTTAATTCTTCTTCAATAGGTCTATAAATCTCCATTTAATTCCCTCCAAATTATGAAATCTTAGCACCGGGTTCTATATCATTATCAACGGTTAATAAAGTGAGTTTGTCATTAATTTTTGCTGCTAGCAACATACCTTGAGATTCTACGCCCATTAATTTAGCAGGTTTGAGGTTCGCTACAATAACAATTTTTTTGCCAATTAATTCATTTGGATTGTAATATTTAGCAATCCCTGCAACAATTTGTCTTTTTCCAAGTTCTCCTAAATCTATTAACAATTTTATAAGTTTTTCAGATTTTTTAATTTTTTCAGCTTCAAGTATTTCTGCAACTCTTAAGTCAATTTTCTTAAATTCATCAAACGAAATTAGAACAACACCTTCTTCGGTATTTTGTTTTTGTAAATCTTGTTTTTCCTTTTTAACAGCAATTTTTTCAAATTTACTTAAATCAATTTTATTAAATAAGGGTTTCCCATGTGTTACTTTTTGACCAGACTTCAGAACATTCCATTTTTTTTCAAATACTTCTGAAGGTTTCACATTTTGTGAAAGTCTTTTATATACCTCGTTTGATGAATCCGGCATAAATGGCATAAGTAAGGTGGCAACTCTCAGTATAGCTTCAAGGGTATTATATAATACTGTAGCTAATCTTTTTTTATTCCCTTCTTTTGCAAGAATCCATGGCTTATTTTCATCAAAGTATTTGTTTATGTTGCCTATATAGCTCCATATCTCTTCCAAAGCATAAGTTAATTTAAATGAATCCATATATGCATAATATTTGTTTAAAAGATTTTCAAAGTGTTCGATTAAGATTTTGTCTGTTTCTAAAATTTCTTCTGGTTTTGGGATGATTGAATCAAAATTTTTAACAACCATTGCAACAGTTCTATGTAAAAGATTCCCATAATCGTTTGCAAGATCAGAATTTAATCTTTGAACAAGATTTTCTTCAGAGAAATCTCCATCTTTTCCAAAAACAATGTCTCGTGTTAAGTAATATCTAATAACATCATTGCCATATTTTTTAACAAATTCTCTAGGATCGATAGCGTTTCCAAGAGATTTGCTAATTTTTTGACCATTCACTGTTAGCCAGCCATGAGCAAAAATTTTCTTTGGAAGTGGTAATCCAACAGACATTAACATTGCTGGCCATATTATACTGTGAAATCTGTTTATTTCTTTTCCAATTAAGTGAACGTCTGCAGGCCACCATTTATTGAAAGTTTCTTCATCTCTTTCATAGCCAATAGCAGAAATATAATTTATCAAAGCATCAACCCAAACATAAATAACATGTTTTGGATCGTTTGGCATTGGAATTCCCCAATTAAATGTTGTTCTTGTTATTGAAAGATCTTTTAAACCACTTTCCAATATTTTTAACATTTCATTTTTTCTGAACTCGGGTTCTACAAAATCTGGATTATTTTTAAAATGGTTCAATAATGGTTCAGTGTATTTAGAAAGTCTAAAAAAGTAGTTTTCTTCTTCAACAAAATTTAAAGGTCTTCCACAAGAAGGACATACTTGTTTTTCATTTTCATCAATTTCTATTTCTTCTTCGTTCCAATAAGTTTCACAGGGTACACAGTACCAACCTTTGTAAATTCCTTTATAGATATCTCCATTTTCAAGCATTTTTGAAACAAAGAGTTGGACTGTTTTCATATGGTTAGGATCAGTAGTTCTGATGAAATAATCGTTTGTTATATTTAAATCTTCCCATAATTTTTTAAATTTTTCAGAAAGTTCGTCGCATAATAATTGAGGATCTTTTCCTTTTTCTTTTGCTGCTTGTAAAATTTTCTGCCCATGTTCATCTGTTCCTGTTAAATAAAATACATCATATCCTGTTAATCTTTTATATCTAGCAATAATATCTCCTATAATTGTTGTATATGCACTTCCAATATGGGGTTCTGAATTAACATAATAAATAGGAGTTGTGATATAAAATTTTTTCACATTTTCCACCTCCGAATATATTTTTATTCCTTATAAAAATTATATCATATAATTGGTATTTTTAATTTGAATGAAACATTTGTATAGTATAAATTTTTTGTAAATTTTTAGGAAATGAAAAAACTGTTTACTTCAATAATCAAAGAATTTTGGAAAATATCGAGATTATTCTATAATGTTTAGTTTTAATAGATAAATATGAAGTTAAATGAAATTTAAAATTATTGGTATAATATTTATGATTCCGGTATCAATACCGGGAACGTTAAAAGAATTTTTTTAAGATAAGGATGGAAAGTATGAAAAAAGTTTTTTTAATTTTACTTATTGCTAGCATGTTAATTGGTTTGTTTAGAGTTGTAAATGCTGTAAGAAAAAGTCACTATTTGGTGTTGGGATCCTAATTTTAATGTTGCAATCATGGAGGAAGTTTCAAATCGTTACCAAAAACTACACCCTGATGTTGAATTTGAAGTTGTAAGTATGGCTAAAGCAGATGTTGAGCAAAAACTTAACACAATATTAGCTTCAGGTGTTAAGAGAGGGCTTCCAGAAATAGTATTAATAGAAGATTACAACGCACAAAAATATTTACAATCTTATCCTGGTTCATTTGCCGATTTAACTAGGGAATTTAATTACAAGGAATTTGCTCCTTACAAAGTTAAGCTTATGACATTAAACGGAAAAGTTTATGGAGTTCCATTTGATTCAGGTGTTGCAGGTTGGTTTTATAGAAGAGATTACTTTGAACAAGCAGGTATAAATCCAGAAGATCTTAAAAATATTACCTGGGATGAATTTATTGAAATAGGAAAGATTGTCAAAGAAAAGACAGGAAAGTACATGATTTCAGGAGATCCATACGATGGTGGATTGATGAGAATTCTTTTACATTCGGCCGGAACTTGGTATTTTGACGAGAAGGGAAATCCTAATATTGCAAATAATGAAGTTTTAAAAGAAGCTTTAAGAATTTATAAAGAACTATTTGGTTCGGGGATTTCCAAGGAGACTTCTAGATGGAATGAATGGGTAGCGTTATTTAATAATGGCGAAGTTGCATCTGTTATAACTGGAGTTTGGATTATAGATTCAATTAAGGCTGAAAAATCTCAAAGTGGAAAATGGTGAGTTCTACCAGTCCCAAGATTGAATTTACCTGGTTCAGTAAATGCTTCCAATTTAGGTGGCTCTAGTTGGTACGTATTGAAAAACTCTGAAAATAGAGATATGGCAATTGATTTCTTAAAAGAAATTTATGCTAACGATATTGATTTCTACCAAAAAATCTTAATTGAAAAAGGGGCATTTGGTACATGGTTACCGGCTCAAAATGGATATGCATATAAAGCTCAAAATCCGTTCTTTGGTAATCAAAGGGTTTTCTTAGACTTTTCTGAATGGTTGAAGAAAATTCCTTCTGTAGATTTCGGATTGTTTACCTATAAAGCTGATGCTGCAATTATGGGTGTGATGCTGGATGTTTATAGTGGAAAATTAACAATTGAAGAAGCCCTAAAAAAAGCTAAAGAACAATTTAAAAACACTATAGGTTATTAATAATACAATGGAAAGTCATTTAATGGCCCTCTATTTTTATTCTTTGAAGGAGGTTGAACCAAAAGATGAAAATCGGAAAAAGTTATAACTTGTGGGGGGGATTTTTATTAGTCTGGCTTTGATTGGGTTGACGCTATTTATTCTTTATCCAATAATTTATTCCTTGTATTTGTCTACGTTTTCAACAGGAGGTTTTTTAAAAACGTTTGTTGGTTTTGGAAAGTATAAGAGATTGTTTCAAGATAGAAATTTTTTACTTTCGTTAAAAAATATCTTTATTATTTTTGTTGTTCAAATTCCAATAATGCTGTTTCTTGTTTTAATATTTGCTTTCTTGCTTAATGACCCAAAATTAAAATTTAAGAGTTTTTTAGAACAGCATTATTTTTACCTGCAGCAACGTCTTTGTTTGCTTATACTATATTATTTAAAATGATGTTTTCAACAGATGGTTTGGTTAATAATGTATTATTGGTGCTTGGAATTATAAAACAGCCAATTGGATGGTTATTAGATCCTTTTTGGGCTAAGATAACTTTGATTATAGCAATGACATGGAGATGGACAGGTTACAATATGATGTTTTATTTGGCTGGTCTTCAAAACATTCCTACCGAAATATATAAAGCTGATGAAATAGATGGTGCCAATAAGAGGGTTCAATTTTTTAGAATAACAATACCTTTGTTAAAACCAATTATATTATTTACTACTATTATGTCAACAATAGGTACCTTACAATCATTTGATGAGCCAATGAATTTGGCTACTGGAGTTGTGACTGGTTCAAGTGTAGGCCAGGAAATTCATTGTTAACACCGCCGGTTTATATTTATAACATTTGTTTCAAATACGTTCTTAATTTTGGCTATGCCTCGGCAAATTCATATACCATAGTCTTAATCGCTGCAATATTGTCATTAATTCAATTTAAAGTGGTAGGTGAAAGAAGATGAGAAAGAAATTAGTATATTCTTTTATTTATATATTTTTGTCAATAGCTGCTTTTATATCTATTTTTCCTTTTTATTGGATGATTGTAGGTAGTACGAATGCGTCTGTGGATGTAATTAAAGGTAAAATTACTTTTGGAGGTAATTTTATTGAAAATTTCAAGAATTTGATACAAAATTTTGGTTTAGGACAAGTACTTTTAAATTCTTTGGAAGTTCCAATTTTTGCGGTTATTGGTTCGTTAATTGTGTCTTCACTAGCTGGTTATGGATTTGAAATTTATAGATCTAAATCGAGAAATTGTGTTTATGCTATCGTTTTATGGATATTGATGATTCCTCCTGCTGCTTTGATGGTACCTTTGTTTAGAATAATGAATGTTTTTAATTTAATAGACTCATTATGGGGAGTAATTTTACTAATGATTCCATCAGTTTTTTTAATATTTTTCTTCCGACAAAATTTTCACCATTACCCTAAAGAAGTTATAATGACAGCACGAGTAGATAGAGCAAGTGAATTAAGAATATTTTTTCTATTGTTATGCCTTCTATGAAGGCAACTTATGCAACAGCAGCGATGTACGCGTTTATGACAAGTTGGAGTGCTTATTTATGGCCCTTAGTAATTATTCAGAGTTTAGAAGGAAGAACTATGACTTTATTAATTTCTAATTTAGCTTCTGGATATAATCCTGATTTTGGTGTAGTGATGGCTGCAGTTGTTGTGGCAACTCTTCCCATAATAGTTGTATTTTTCGCATTACAAAGGTTCTTCGTACAAGGTGTGTTAGGTTCAGTAAAACAATAAAAAGAGGTGTTGATATGACTCAAAAAAAATATGTGACAGTTAAAGATATTGCTAAAGAAGCTGGTGTTTCAGTTAACACCGTTTCTCGTGCATTAAACAACAAACCAGATATCAATAAAGAGACAAAAAAGAAAATTTTAAAAATTGCAAAAAAATTAGGTTACGTAAAAAATGTTACAGCTTCAGCTTTAAGAAATAAAAGCACCAAAATTATTGGGGTTATTTTAGCTGACAGTTCCAACCCATTTTATGCGGAAGTATTAAAAGGGATTGAAATTGCTTCAAGAAAATATGGATACCAAATAATATTGATGAACACTGAAAGAATTTACGAAAATGAAGCTATAGCAATTGAAACTCTTTTACAAAGGAGAGTCGATGGTTTGTTAATTGCACCTGTTCAAGATAAAAACGAAGATATAAATAATTTGAGAAAAATGAATGTACCTTTTGTTATTATCGGAAGGCACTTTGAAGATTTAGAAGTTGATGAGATTTTTAGTGACGAAGAAAAGGGTGGATATATTGCTACTAAATATTTATTAGAAATAGGTAAAAAAAGACCTATTATGATTAATGGAGCTTTGTTTAAATCTCCTGCAAGGATGAGATATGAGGGGTTTAAATTGGCTTTAGAAGAGAAGAACATTCCTGTGAAAAAAGAAAATATATTTATTTCTGATATTGATATTGAAGGTGGTTATAAAACTATTAAAAGCGTATTGAGAAAAAAGATAAACTTTGATTCAATATTTTGTTATAACGATTTAGTAGCTATTGGAGTTATGAAGGGATTGAAAGAGGCTGAATTAAAAATACCTGAAGATGTTGCGGTTGTTGGATATGATGATATATATTTTTCTTCTTTTGTTTGCCCAGCACTTACTACGGTAAAAATAAAAAAATTTGATTTAGGATATGAAGGTTTTAAGATGCTTTTAGAAAAAATTAGGGGAAGAAGGAAGAAAGTAAAAAGAAAGATTTTGGAAGTTGAGCTTGTTAAAAGAGAATCAGCGTAGGAGGTTGTGAAATGAATGTTTGGGAAAATCCATCTTTAACTTCAAAGAATTTAGTAGAACCTCATGCAAGTTTCATTCCTTATTTTAACCCTTTTTTAAAGAAATGGGAATATCCTGAAAAATTTATTTCTTTAAATGGTAAATGGAAAATTAAAGTATTTAATAACCCTATTGAAGTTCCAAATGAAGTTTTTGGAGATGATTTTAATGATAATCACTGGAATGAAATAAAAGTTCCTTCAAATTTGGAATTTGAAGGTTTTGTAAAACCAATATATACAAATGTTGTTTATCCTTTTGAAGTAAATCCTCCTTTTGTTCCAAAAGATTATAATCCTACTGCCATTTATAGAACTGAATTTTTTATTCCTGAATCTTGGCTAAAAGATCAGATTTTTTTACTTTTTGAAGGTGTTCGATCTTTTTTAAAGGTTTTCATCAACGGAAAAGAAGTTGGATTTAGTAAAGATAGCTGTACGCCTGCTGAATTTAAAATAAATGATTATATTAAACCTGGTAAAAATAAAATAGCTGTAGAGGTAATAAAATGGACAGATGGAAGTTATTTAGAAGATCAAGATATGTGGTGGTTATCTGGTATTTTTAGAGATGTATATATTTTTGTTTTACCTGATATATACATTAGTGATGTATTTATCAAAACAGATTTAGATAGAGAGTTTAAAGATGGAAAAATATTTGTTGAAATAGAAATTAATAATGAATCAAGTGTTACAAATCAAAAATTATCTTTATCTTTGATTGATCCATTAGAAAAAGAAACAGAACTAATTGAAAGGGAAATAGTTTTAAAAAGAGGGAAAAATAATTTTGAGTTTAGCTTTAAGATAAATGATGTTTTAAAATGGTCTCATGAATTTCCTAATTTATATGTATTGAAAATAAAGACAGGAAATGATGAAAGAAAAATTAATTTTGGATTTAGAAAAATTCAAATAATTGACGGCAATCTTTTTTTAAATGGTAAAAAATTGCTAATAAAAGGAGTAAATAGACATGAATTTGATCCTGAAAAAGGGCAAGCATTAGATGTTGATAGAATGATGGAAGATATATTAATTATGAAGAAAAATAATATTAATACAGTTAGAACGTCACATTATCCGAACCAGACTAAATGGTATGATTTGTGTGATTATTATGGAATTTTAGTCATAGATGAAGCAAACATTGAAACTCATGGAATTGGATGGGAGCCTGAAGAAACATTAGCAGAAAAAGAAGAATGGGAAAAAGCTCATTTGGATAGAATTCAAAGAATGGTAGAAAGAGACAAAAACCACCCAAGTATTATATTTTGGTCTTTAGGAAATGAAGCTGGAACAGGTATTAACTTTGAAAAAGCATCATATTGGATTAAAAATCGAGATAATACTAGATTGGTTCATTTTCCTCCTTTGGGAGCTGATAAACCTGGTGATTTCTATTACCTTGATGTTGTATCAGCTATGTATCCCAAAATTGAGGATTTAATTGAATATTCTTCTAAAAAGAGAGAAAAACCTTTTTTTATGTGTGAGTATGCACATGCGATGGGGAATAGTGTAGGAAACTTAAAAGATTATTGGGATGTAATTGAATCCAAGCCATATTTAATTGGTGGTTGTATATGGGATTTTGTAGATCAAGGAATAAAAATGGTAGATGAAAACGGTGAAGTATTTTGGGCATATGGGGGAGATTTTGGAGATGAACCAAATGATAAAAATTTCTGTTGTAATGGGGTTTTGCTACCAGATAGAACTCCAAATCCTTCGCTTTATGAAATAAAAAAAGTATATCAAAACATAAAAGTTTCACAATTAAGCAAAAACAAATACTTGATAAAAAATGAGTATTTATTTACAAATCTTAATAAATTTATGGGTATTGTAAAAGTAAGGAAAAATGGAAAAATAATTTATTCAGACAAATTTAAGTTAAATCTTGAACCAGGAGAAGTGATTACTAAAGATTTGAATTTGCCCATTGAATTTGATAATAACGAATTTTACTTAGATATTTATTTCGTTTTGGATGAAAATGAAAAATGGGCAAATAAAGGTCATATAGTTTCACAGCACCAATTTAAATTAAAGGATGCTCAGTATGAGAAAATTAATATTGAGAAAATAGCTGGTAAGATTAAATTAGAAGAGACAAGTAATAATTGTATTATAGATTCTAAAAATGTTAGTTATATTTTTTCAAAAAATTCAGGATTATTAGAACAGATATTAATAAGTGGAGAAGAGATACTAGTGGAAAGTTTAAAACCTAATTTTTGGAGAGCTCCTACTGATAACGATATTGGAAATAAAATGCCAGAGAGGTTAAAAATATGGAAAAAGGCTTCTTATTTAAGAAGATTGCATGAAATGAAAGTTTTAAAGAAGGATAATCTAGTTATAATAAAAACCAAATTTGAACTTCCAGGTTATTCATGGTTAGAAATAGAATATGTGATTTTGCCTGAAGGTGATTTGTTAGTTTTTTATCATCTAAAACCTTCAAATAAAGTTCCTGAAATTCCAAGAATTGGCATGCAGGTTAAATTAAAAAAAGGTTTTAAAAATGTAAAATGGTATGGCCTAGGTGAACATGAAACATATGTTGATAGAAAAGAAAGTGGATTGATCGGTATATATTCCAAGAAAATTTCGGAGATGTATCACAAATATGTGAGGCCACAGGAAACAGGAAATAGATGCGACGTGAGGTGGTTTTCAATTGTCAGTGACAATAGAAATTTTAATGTATATGGGAATAAAATGAATCTCAATTTCAGTGTTTGGCCGTTTTCAATGGAAGATTTAGAAAAGGCTAATCATATTAACGAACTTAAAGAAAAAGATTTTATTTCAGTAAATATCGATTTAGGCCAGATGGGTTTGGGTGGAGATGACAGTTGGGGGGCTTTACCTCATGATGAATATATTCTTTGGCCTAAAGAATATGTCTATAGTTTTAGAATTAATTTCTCTAGTTTATCTGAAAAGGAATGGAGAAGTTATTTTAAGATTTAGCAAGGAGTGATGATATGAAGTTGTTTGGTAGAGAATTTGTTGAAGGGGCATTTATTGAAAAAAAAGACGGCTATGAAATCTTATGGAAGGTTATGAAGATTGACTTCGGTTGGAAAATTTATTGGAAAATAAAAGGATTCTTTTCTGGTTTGGAAATTCTAAAAATTAATACAGGAACTTTTGAAATTTTTCCTTTTTTTGTTCTGTCTAAAGACATGTTAATTGGATTACTGAGCCCATCTTCAGAAAAAGTAGAGATTGTTAAAGAAAATAATGAAATTTCTTTTATTTTACGTTCAGAAGATGATTCAAATAACTGTTTAGAAAGTTCGTTGATAATCATTAACATTGAAAATAAAAAATTATTACTTGAAAGATATAAAGAATGGATTATAAAAGAAAATAAAATAGACTCTGTTAAAGAAATCAGAATTTCAGCAGAAGATTACGAATTGTTTCTAAATAAAGATGAAATAAATACCAAACTTGAAAATAAAGTTATAATTATAAATGATTACATAGAAGAAATTGAAAAAAAATCAATAAATAAATTGAAAGAAAGAAAAAATAAAATTTTTGCCAAAACAAAAAATTATTTGGAAAGTTTGGAAGTTTTAGATGGATATATAATCGAAGGGACAATAGAAGAAAATTATATATTCCATAATTTGAAATACTTACTATTACTTAATTATGAAGATACTTTCGAATATTATTGGAAACACCTATTTAAAAATGTTGTATTTGAGAACGATCTTAATTTTGTCGAAAGAATTATAAATGTAAATGCTTTTGAAAAATTTTGGAAATTTGAATATATTAACAATAGCAAAGAAAGAATATTGCTGGAAATCAGTTGGAATGAAAAACAAATAAAAATGGAAAAAATTCCTTTTATAAACATTGAAAAGAATAGTGTTTTAAAAGATGATGGAAGAATTTTTAATTTTTATGGAGGCGAGACAAAATGATGGAGTTAAGATACAATCCATTAACTGACGAATGGGTCATTGTATCAGCTGCGACTCAGAAAAGGCCTGTTCAACCAGCCAAAACTCAATGTCCAATTTGTCCTGGAGGAATAGAATTTCCTGACACTACATATGATTTAGTTGCTTTTGAAAATAGATTTCCTTCGTTGATGAAGAATCCTCCAAAGATAGAAGGGAAAAATAATAGAATATTTAGAAAAAGAGAGTCTTTTGGTGTGTGTGAAGTAGTTGTTTATACTTCACAACATGATTCTTCGTTCCCTCAAATGCCTTTGAAACAAATAGAAAAACTGGTTGATATGTGGGTGGACAGAACATATGAGCTTTCAAAATATGATTTTGTAAAAAATGTTTTTATTTTTGAAAATAGAGGAAAAGAAGTAGGAGCATCTCTTCCACATCCACATGGGCAGATTTATGCTTTTCCCTTTATTCCTAAAAGAATTGAAGCGAAGATAAATTCGATGGAAAAGTGGTACGCTGAAAATGGAAAATGTGTCGTTTGCGATGTAATTGAAAATGAAACTAAAGAGAGAATTGTAAGAGAAACAGATTACTTCATAGCTTTTGTACCATTTTACGCGCGATTCCCATTTGAAGTACATGTCTATCCAAAAAGACACTTATCTACTATGTTGGAATTTAGTTATGAAGAAAGAAAAGATTTCGCGAAAATTTTAAAGATAATAACGATGAAATATGATAAGTTATTTGATCAAGAGTTTCCATATATGATGATGTTTTTTCAAGCTCCTTTTAATACAAAAAATTATTCTGAAATTTTTCATTTTCATGTCGAATTTAATCCACCTAAGAGAGATAAAGATAAAATCAAATGGATGGCAAGCGTTGAAACGGGGACATGGGCTTTTATAAATCCTGTAATTCCAGAAGAAGCAGCAAGAATGCTCAGAGAAGTGGAGGTAGAAATATGAAAGTAAAGGCACCTGGAAGAATAAATATTATAGGAGAACATACTGATTATAATGATGGATATGTTTTGCCTTTTGCTGTAAGTAAATTTGTAGAATTGAAATTGGAATATTCAGATAAATTTTTAATTTACTCAAAAAACTTAAATGAAATAATTGAGATAAATGAAATTAAGAAAACAAATTCGTGGGCGGATTATATAATAGGTGTTATCTATGTGATGACAAAGAAAGGATACGACATTCCACCTTTAAGGATAGATTTAGATTCGACTATTCCTATTGGAGCAGGTCTTTCGAGTTCAGCGGCTTTAGAAGTTGCTGCTTCATATGGTATATCTGAATTCTTGAATTTGAATATTCCTAAGATAGAAATAGTGAAAATTTCAAGAGAGGCAGAAGTAGATTTTGTCGGGGTCAGATGCGGAATAATGGATCAATTTGCATCAACATTTGGTAAAAAGGATCATGCTATATTTTTAGATACTTTGACGTTGAAATATGAATATATTCCTTTGAAATTGAGGGAATATGAAATTTTCGTTATAGATTCTAATGTTAAACATGAATTATCATCGTCTGAATATAATAAACGAAGAGAAGAATGTGAAGCAGTATTAAAAACTCTACATAAAAAAAGTTTTAGGCAGGTTAGTTTTGACGATTTAAGAAAATTGGATGGTATTCTTTTAAAGAGAGCAAAGCACGTACTAGAAGAAAACGAACGTGTTTTGAAAGTAAAAAAATCATTGGAAATTAATGATTTTAAAATGGTGGGAAAATTACTTTATGAATCTCATCAAAGTTTACGAGATTTATATGAAGTTTCGTGTGAAGAAACGGACTATATAGTAGATTATTTACGCGAAAATGAAGGTGTGTTAGGTGCTAGAATGGTTGGTGGTGGATTTGGAGGAGGTGTAATTGTTCTTGGAAATAGAGGAAGTTTAGAAAAAATAAAAGATGATCTTAAAGAAAAATATTATGAAAAGTTTTCAAAAATTCCTGAATTTTACTCTTTAGAAACTTCTGACGGAGTGTCTATAATACTGTAATTTTTATTTAGAATGAAAAACAAAAAAGAGACACAGCATAAATTTTTTATCATTGCTGTGTCTCTTTTTTTATATAGAGATTTGGAAGTGAAAATTTTTTATCTTTTAATCTTAAGAATTATCACGTGATTTTAAAAAAATATTACATAGAGTATTTTAATGTTAACACTTGATTTTGAAGGTTAAAATATGGTAAAATACGGTAACCATTTTGAAAGGGAGGGGATTATATGAGAAAATTCATGGTTATTGTAGGTCTGCTGCTTATTATTCTTTCTTTTGCTGCAAAAGACGTTATTGTAGTAGGTACTACTGATAAGATTAGAACATTAGATCCGGCAAATTGTTATGATTATTTTTCAAGTAACATTCTGCAAAATGTTTTGGCTGGTCCTGTTGACTATGAAATAGGAACAGCAAATATTAAGCCTTGGTTATTTGAAAGTTGGGATGTTTCTGATGATGGACTTGTTTACACTTTCCACATCAGAAAGGATGCATTTTTTGAGGATGGAACTCAGATTGATGCTGAAGCATTTAAATTTTCCTGGGATAGAGTTATGAGATTAAATGGAGATCCAGCATTTTTATTAACAGATGTTGTTGAAAAAACTGAGATTGTTGATAAGTTTACATTTAGGGTTACTTTGAAAAATAAGTTTTCTGCATTTGTTTCAGTGTTAGGTTATACTGTTGCATTTCCAGTAAATCCAAAAGTTTATCCGGAAGATTCCTTTTATGAATTTGAGCCTTCTGCTTCTGGGCCATACAAAGTAGCAGAATGGATTAGAGATGTAAGAATTGTATTGGAAGAAAATCCCAATTATTTTGGCCCAAAGCCAAAAACTTCAAAGATTATAATTCAATTTTATGAAAATTCTCAGCAGTTAAGATTAGCTTTGGAAACTGGAGAAATAGATGTTGCATATAGACATTTAGATCCAAGAGATGTTTTGGACTTACAAAACGCTCCAGGTATTAAAGTTTATTTAGGTGCAAGTCCTCAAATAAGATATTTAGTTGTAAACGTAAAACAAAAACCATTTAATAATCCTCTTGTGAGACAAGCAATTGCTCTCGCAGTTGATAGAGGGACAATTACTGAAGATATATTTGTTGGATTAGCAAATCCGTTGTATTCGATGGTTCCAGCTGGAATGTGGAGTCATGAAGAAGTTTTTCCAAAGAGAGATTTAGCTGCAGCAAAAGAAATATTAAAAGTTGCAGGTTATAGCGAAGAAAATCCATTAGAAATTGATTTGTGGTATACTCCTTCGCACTATGGTACAACTGAAGCCGACGTTGCTCAAGTGCTGAAAGAATCTTTAGAACAAACTGGAATGATTAAAGTTAATATTAAATACGCTGAATGGTCAACATACGTTGAATATTTCCTTAATGGAACAATGGGATTATTCTTACTTGGATGGTATCCAGACTATCTTGATCCAGATGATTATCTGTGGCCATTTTTAAGTGTAAATGGTGCAAAATCTCTTGGAAGCTTTTATGAAAATAAGAATGTAGAAGACTTAATGATTGCCGCAAGAGCTGCAACAGATCAAGTTTCTCGTGAAATGCTTTATAAACTTGTTCAAAACTTCCATGCGGCTGAGATTCCATACATACCTTTATGGCAGGGATCCGCAGACTGCGAAGCTCATGATTACATTAAAGGAATTGTTTTAGAACCAACACAGATTTTCAGATATTACATTCTTGAAACAAAATAATTGTTTTCATGAATAAAGTCCCGCCCCTTTGCGGGCGGGATTTTTTAAAGGAGGAGATATTGTGTCCTTGAAGAGCTATATAATAACAAGAATTATTTTAGCACTTCCAATGATTTTAATTCTTTTAATAATGATATTTTTTATTTTGAGAATAATCCCAGGAGATCCTGTGTTGGCAATTTTAGGAGGTAAAGCTCCTGTTGAAGTGATCGAAGCTAAAAGACACGAACTTGGTTTAGATAAACCAATAATAATACAATTTTTTGATTATTTAGGAGATGTTGCCAAAGGTGATTTTGGAGTTTCGACTTTAACCAGTAGACCTGTATGGAGTGAAATAAAAGATAGATTTCCTGCTACTTTGGAACTAACGATTTTTTCTTTTATTTTAGCTCTTATTATAGGAATCTTTTGGGGAGCTGAAGCAGCGTGGAGAAAAGATAAAGCAATAGATATTTCAGCGAGGGTTTATTCGATTTTTATTTATGCTGTTCCTGTTTTTTGGCTTGGATTAATGCTTCAACTACTGTTTGGAATTTATTTGAGATGGCTTCCAGTTGGTGGAAGACTATCTCCAAGAGTAAGTTTAGATATAAAAACTGGTCTTTTCTTATTAGACAGTTTAATTAGTTGGAATTGGGAAGCGTTTTGGGATGTTTTAAAACACTTATTATTGCCTGGAGTCACTTTGGGATTAGTTATTTCAAGTATTTTCCTAAGAATGGTTCGTAATAATACTGTTTTAATGCTTTCAAAAGACTTTGTCAAAGCCGCAAAAGCCAGAGGATTAAAACCTAAAGTGGTTTTATATGGTCATGCTCTTAGAAATGCATTTGTACCAATTTTTACAATAATGGGTATGCAGTTTGCTTTGTTATTAGCGGGAGCGATTTTAACGGAAACTACATTTTCGTGGCCAGGCATTGGTAGTTATCTAGTTTTAAAAATTAAATACAGAGATTTTCCTGCTATACAAGGAACAATAATTTTCTTTGCAATCTTTGTTGTAATAATTAGTATAGTTATTGACATTGTTAATGCATTAGTTGATCCTAGAGTAAGATATTAAGAGGTGATATTGTGAGGAAAAAATTTATTAGTGAAAGACTTGGAGAATTTATTAGCGATTTGTTTGGAACGGGTACAGGTTGGTTAACGTTCATTGGTGCAATGATTTTGATCTTTTATATTGTTTTAGCGATTTTTTCTCCGCAAATTGCACCATATAATCCTACAGAAAGAGTTGGAAGATCACTTACTGCTCCAAACGATCAATTTATTTTTGGTACGGATAATTTGGGCAGAGATGTATTAAGTAGAGTAATTTATGGTGCAAGAATTGCACTTATGATTGCATTTATAGCAGTTGCAATTGCTGCAGGTGTTGGTGTTCCTTTAGGTTTGATATCCGGTTTTTTGGGAGGGCCGTTAGATAGAGTTTTAACATTAATAATGGATGCTATTTATTCTTTTCCTGGTTTGATTCTTGCAATAGCGATAGCTGCAGTTTTAGGACCAGGAGTTATAAATATTGCAATTTCAATAGCTGTGGTTTACACCCCAACTTATTTCAAGGTTATCAGAAATCAGGTATCATCGGTTAAAAGCGAATTATATGTTGAAGCTGCAAAAGCTTTAGGTGCAAAAAATAGAGAAATTCTTATGAAATATATTTTTCCTAATGTGTTACCTTCCATAGTTGTTGTGTTATCAATGAATTTAGCAGATGCAATAATGACTGAAGCAGGACTTTCGTTTTTGGGTCTTGGAATTGCTCCTCCCACTCCTGATTGGGGATTTGATTTGAGTAATGGGCAGAGATTTGTTTTAAGTAAAGCATGGTGGGGACTTCTTTTCCCAGGTATAGCAATTATTACCGTTGTTTTGGGCTTTTCCATGTTTAGTGAAGGATTGAATGAACTGATTAATCCTACTATCAGGGAAAGAAGGTGATTTTGTGATTTTCGAAGCTAAAGATTTAAAAATTTATTATAAAACGAAAAAAGGTTTTGTTAAAGCAGTGGATAATATTAGTTTAAGTGTAGAAAAAGGTCAAACTGTCGGATTGGTTGGGGAATCTGGTTGTGGAAAATCTACTTTTGGTCAAGGTATTTTAAGAATTTTACCTCCATCGACTTTTTATAGTGGTAGTTTAAAAATAGAAAATCAAGAGCTTTTAGGTATTCCAGAAAGTAGTATGAGAAAAATAAGAGGTAAAAAAATAGGTATGATTTTTCAAGATCCAATGACTTCTCTTAATCCAGTAATGAGAATTGAGAAGCTATTTTATGAAACTTTAAGAACTCATGAACCTGAAATAACCGAAGAAGAAGCAAGGAAAAGAACAGCTAAAGTACTAGAAAAGGTAGGGATAGAACCAGAAAGGATGAGAGAATATTCTTTTCAATTTAGTGGTGGAATGAGACAAAGAGTAATGATTGCTCTTACTTTGGTTCTAAATCCACTTTTGGTAATAGCTGATGAACCTACTACATCACTTGATGTAATTGTTCAAGCCCAAATTATGAATTTGTTGAATGAACTAAGGAAAGAATATGATATGTCAATGATTCTTATTACACATGATTTAGGTGTAGTTGCGGAAATGGCTGATAAAATTTGTGTTATGTATGCAGGACATATTGTTGAAGAAGCATTAAGCGAAGATTTATATTATAGACCAAAACATCCATATACTGAATTATTATTAAAAAGTATTCCAAATACAAATATAAATGATTTAGAACTTAAATACATACCAGGTTCTCCTCCAGATCTTTTAAATCCACCAATTGGTTGTAGATTTGCTCCAAGATGTCCGTATAAAAAAGAGATTTGCGAAAAAAAGGTACCACCAACTGTAAAAGTTGATAAAACTAAAGTTAAGTGTTGGCTATATAGTGAGGTGGAACAATGATTAGAGTGAATAATTTAAAAAAATATTTTCCAGTTAAAAGAACTGTTGGTGAAGTCCTTTTAAGGGTTCCCCAGCGTTTTGTAAAGGCTGTTGATGGAATAGATTTTACTATTTCAAAAGGTGAAACTTTTGGACTTGTTGGAGAATCTGGTAGTGGAAAAACTACTACAGGAAGGTTAATATTAAGATTAGTTGAACCCACTTCTGGAAAAATATTTTTTGAAGATATTGAAATCACAAAATTGTCTAAGGAAGAGTTAAGAAAATTTAGAAAGAACATGCAAATAATTTTTCAAGATCCTATGGCTGCTTTAAATCCATATATGAAGGTAGGAGAAGCAATTAAACATGGTCTTGAGATTCATAACATTGGAGATATTAACAAAGAAAGAAAAAATATGGTAATGAAAATGCTTGAAAGAGTTAATTTATCTCCACCTGAAGATTTTTATTACAGGTATCCTCATGAATTATCCGGAGGTCAAAAGCAAAGAATAGTAATTGCTCGGGCGTTAATTTTGAAACCAAAATTTGTAGTAGCTGACGAGGCAATTGCCATGCTAGATGTTTCTGTAAGATCTCAGCTTTTGAAATTATTAATAGATTTAAAAAATGAATTTGATTTAACTTTTCTTTTTATTACACATGATTTAGCTACCACAAAATATATTTGTAATAAAATTGGTGTTATGTATTTAGGAAAGATTGTAGAAATTGGGAATTTTAAAGAAATTTACAATGAACCATTGCATCCTTATACTAAAGCTTTGATTTCTGCAGTTCCTGAACCTGATCCAAAGAAAAAGAAAGAAAAATTAATCCCTGAGGGAGAAGTTCCAAATCCTATAAATCCTCCTTCAGGTTGTAAATTTCACCCAAGATGTCCATATGCAATGGATGTTTGTAAAGTAGAGGAGCCCTCTTTAAAAGAATTTAAAAACCGTAAGATTGCGTGCCATCTATACTAAGCCAGCTTTAAAGCTGGCTTTTTTTATTTTTTAACTCTTGACAAAGTTTATTTTTAGATATATAATAAATTTAGATAATGTATAAAAGAGGTGTAAATATGAAGAAAACAGTTGAAATTTTGAATAAAGCAAAGATAAGGCCAACTTTACAAAGAGTTCATGTTTTAAGAGTTTTAATGGAATATAAAAATCATTTATCAGCTGAAGAAGTATATAAAATTCTTCAAAAAGAAGTTCCTACCATTTCAAGAGCAACTGTTTACAATACATTGAATTTGCTATCCAAAAAGGGGGTTATATTGGAAGTTATTACCCCAGATTCTGTTAGATATGATTATGTAGAAACACCTCATCATCATTTTTATTGTGAGAAATGTAAAAAAGTTTACGATATTTATGAAAATCTTCCTGTTCCTGAGATTACTAAAGTTGAAGGACATATAGTTAAAAACATACAGTACTGTATTGTTGGGATATGTAAAAATTGTTTAAATGGAGGTGATTAATATGTCTTTACCACTTATTGGCGAAAAAATTCCAGAATTTAAATCTGTTACAACTCAAGGAATTTTAAAATTTCCTGACGATTTTAAGGGAAAATGGTTAGTTTTATTTAGCCACCCTGCTGATTTTACTCCAGTTTGTACAACTGAATTCGTTGCCTTTCAAAAAAGATATGATGAGTTTAAAAAATTAAATGTAGAGTTAGTGGGTTTAAGTATCGACCAGGTATTTTCTCATATTAAATGGATTGAATGGATCAAAGAAAAACTTGGCATTGAAATCAAGTTTCCAGTTATAGCTGATGATCGAGGTCAAATTGCAGAATTACTTGGAATGATCCATCCTGCTAAAGGTACAAATACTGTTAGAGCAGTATTTATAATTGATCCAAAAGGTATTTTACGAGCAGTGCTTTATTATCCACAAGAGCTTGGAAGAAACATGAATGAAATTTTGAGAATGGTAAAAGGTTTGCAAGTTGTTGATGAAAATAATGTGGCATTACCAGCTAATTGGCCAAATAATGAGCTCGTAAATGATGAAGCTATTGTACCTCCTGCTTCAACTATAGAAGAAGCTGAAAAAAGATTAAAAGAATTTAAATGTTTTGATTGGTGGTTCTGTCACAAAAAAATAAATGATAAATAATTTTGTTCGATGATGAAAATAAAAATTGAAATGATTTAATGTATCATGCAATTTTGTAAATAAGCTTATTTTGGAAATCTCTTGGGAAATTATTATGATATAAAATGAATAGAAAATAGAATACTTTTTATGAATCAGCAATGGTAATAAATGCAGTTTGAGAATTAAGAGAAAATTAATTTAAGGAGGTATTAAAAATGATAAGAAAATTAGCAAATAACGTATATTTTGTTGGTGCAATTGACTGGGATAGGAAATTATTTGACGAATTAATTCCACTTCCTAATGGAACAACTTACAATTCATATTTAGTAAAAGGTCAAGAAAAGATAGCTTTGATTGATACTGTTGATCCTAAAAAAGAAGAAGAATTTTTTAACAATTTGGATAAATTAAACATTGGAAAAATTGATTATGTTGTTTCAAATCATGCTGAACAAGATCATTCTGGATTGATTGGAAAAGTGGTTGAAAAATATGGAGCAAAAGTTGTTACTAATGAAAAATGTGCAGAATTTTTAAAAACACATGTTCATGTTGAAGATGATGATATAAGAATTATTAAAGATGGAGAAGAACTAGATTTAGGTGAAAAAACTTTAAAATTTGTTTTTACGCCATGGGTTCATTGGCCAGAAACAATGGTTACATATTTAAAGGAGGATAAAATTTTATTTAGTTGTGACTTATTTGGCTCACATTATGCAACTAGTGAAATTGAGCAAAACGGTGGAGAAAAATTGCTTGAAATGGCAAAAAGATATTATGCTGAAATAATGATGCCTTTTAGAAATATAATAAAGAAAAATATTGAAAAAATTGAGAAGCTAGAAATAGAAAAAATTGCTCCTAGTCATGGTCCAGTTTACCCAAATCCAAGATTTATTCTTAATGAGTATAAGAAATGGATTAGTGACAATGTCGAAAACGAAGTGGTAATATTATATGTTTCTATGCATGAAAGTACAAAAAAAATGATAGAGTATTTGGCAGATAAATTAATGGATGAAGGTTTAAGTGTAAAGTTACATAATATTGTTAATTCTGACATTGGTGAGATAGCAGTAGATCTTGTTGATGCATCAACAGTAGTAATTGGTA
>Ga0190344_1000234_pt1 | contig 32751 bp, 22 predicted proteins | sample 48721323_MG_FD_161662 | JGI IMG/M metagenome (GOLD analysis project Ga0190344, IMG submission 161662) | Hydrothermal vent microbial mat bacterial communities from Southern Trench, Guaymas Basin, Mexico - 4872-13-2-3_MG | ecosystem: Environmental > Aquatic > Marine > Hydrothermal vents >... | reverse complement strand
CAATAGCCATACAAAAACTACAGGGATTGAATATAAGCAAGGATTTATCTTTGGGATTATTCAAACCTTGTTGTTTGTAGGGCCATACTTTGGTTTGAAAACTTTCAAATGGTTTTATGGCCCCCAAATCAGTGCTAATAGCCATACAAAAATAATGGTCAAAATGAGTCCAAATAACGACTTCAATTTCATCAAAGCCGGGGATTTATCCTTGGTTATCTCTGCTCACCCCGTTCCCCATCCCTTGATGCAATGCCATTAAGTTAAGCTTTTCGGTGAGGGCAACCATAAAGGATTGCCCCTACACGACATGACGGTTTGTAGGGGCAATCCCACGTGCAAAGCCCTTTCGAGGTTCAAGTTTTTCTAGAAAAACTTGAACCTCGAAAACTTAATGGCATTGACCCCTTGCCGGGAATGTGGGATTGGGTGAAGGGAAAAAATGGAGCGGGTAAGGGATTAATCAGGCAAGGCCTCTGCTAAAAAATTGGGCAATACAAAGCTGGCTTTTTGGATGTCGGCATTGTAGTAGCGCGTTTCAAACGCTTTATTGCGAGCATCGTTTTCCCGAAATTGGGTTAAGTCGCCGCTACCTGCCAATGTCGCTGTCCACCATCCTGACGGGTAAACGCATTGTGGAAATTGCAAACTGCGTGTGTTTTCAAAGCCGGCTTCACGCATGGCTTGGTGCATGGATTGTAATAACTCTAAATGTAATAGTGGCGATTCGCTTTGTTGTACTAACAAGCCTTTTTCTGCCAAGACGCGCCGACAGTCACGGTAAAAGTCGGCCGTAAATAAACCTTCTCCCGGCCCCAAAGGATCCGTGCTATCGACAATGATAACATCAACGCTGTTGTCTGGCGCGTTTGCCATCCATTTTATGCCATCCTCAAAGTGAAATTCGGCGCGTGGATCATTGTTGGATTCGCAGAGCGTGGGAAAATAGTGCTCCGATAGGCGAGTGACGCGCTCATCAATTTCGATTTGTAATACCTTTTCAAGATTGGGATGTTTTAAGACTTCGTGCAAAGTGCCACAGTCACCGCCACCGACAATGACGACTTTGCGCGGATTGGGGTGCGTCAATAGCACCGGATGAGACATCATTTCATGGTAAATAAAATTATCGCGCTCCGTGAGCATGATAATGTCGTCAAGCGTCATCAACTTGCCAAATTCCGTCGTTTCGTAAATGGCAATAAGTTGAAAAGGGGTTTGCTCTTCGTGTAATTTATTCTTGAGATGTAATGAAAAGGCACATCCCGTTGGTGTGTCTTGTTCTGTAAACCAGTTGTTGTTTAAACTCATTTGTTAAATCCTAATAGTGATGTCAATTTAATTGTGTCTATAAGTCATTGAATATAAAGTACAACAAATTACGCGGATAAACGAATTGGCCTAAACTCGCGTAGAGTGAGAACGTGGGCTGCTTGATTTGAGACCTCCGAGAAAGTTGTCCCCATACGCATGGATTTTCACATAGGCGATAAATCGCCTACTACAAACGACTACAAACGACTACAAACGACAAACGGAGATAAATCTATGAAAATTAATCACAAAATTTCTTTGTTGAGTATAGTCATTTTATTCGCGGGTGGGGCGTGTTCAATGCCGTATTTTGCTGGAAAAAAGGCGATACACATTGCTTTCGTGGCCGGACTCTCTGGTGAAAATGCCTTAAATGGCAAATCCCTTGTGGAAGGGGCCCGTTTGTATGTGGATAGGGTTAATCGACAGGGGGCATTAACGGGCGCAAAGTCGTTCTCGATGTCTTTGATGACCAAAACGATCCTGAAATCGCGCAACAAAAGGCCCTTGAAATCGCGCAACAAAATCAGGCCATTGCGGTTATCGGGCATCGGTTTAGTTCTGCTTCTCTGAGCGGGGGTGAAATTTACAAGAAACATCACATTCCCGCCGTAACCCCTTTTTCCACCAACGTGAAAGTGACTCAAGACAATAAATGGTACTTTCGGACCATTTTTGATGACCAGTTGCAATGCCGTTTTTTAGCCCATTACGTGAAAAATGTTTTTCACCAAAAGACGGTCAGTATCATTCATAGCGATGAGACTTATGGTGCTTACATCGCCCAACTGTTCTCTCAAACCGCCCGTGATTTGGATATCCAAGTCAAGTATCAATGGGTATTTCAAACCCACGATGTGTCTGTGGAGCAGACATTAAGCAAAATTGCTAGAGAATTGAAGGCAAAATCGGCCGAGGCCGGTGTCATCTTTTTGGCAACTCATGCCAAGGATGGCGTCAAACTGGTCAAATTCATCAAAGAGTTAGGCATCAAAAACGTCATGGTAGCGCCGGATGCGTTTGCGTCAAAAACTTTTCTGCAAGGTTTTAATAAATACCCAAAAGAACAACGGAATCCCGGTTATTATACGGACGGGTTATATGTTGCCGCGCCTCTCATCTTTGATAGCGCCAATAAACAAGCCTTGCAGTTCAAAGAAATTTATCAAACCACCTATGAAGGAGAGGTGGCTGATTGGCAGACTGCTTTCGCTTATGATGCGGTTATGATGCTCATTGAGGCTATTAAGAATGCGGGTATTTCGGGTACAAACCTTGTTGAGGATCGGCAAAAACTGAGGGATTATCTGGCTAACTTGACTCATATTGATAAGGCCATAGAAGGTGTTGCCGGCTTTAATTATTTTGATGAGCATGGCGATGCCCAAAAACCCGTTTCTATTGGTGTCTATAAAAATGGCGCGCTTATCTCTGCCTTAACTCAGTTTCGAGACGTACCCAATTTGAGTGACATTTCCAATCTTCAAGCCGCTCACCGTGACAAGCGCGTGTTGCTGATGGGCGACAAGTATATGTACAAAACCCATGTCGTCTACACCGGTATCAAAATCAATGAAATTAGCGAAGTGGATTTAACCACTTTAACTTACGCGCTGGATTTTTATCTTTGGTTCCGATTTCAGGGTACGATTAATCCGCAAAACCTTGAATTTTTGAATGCGGTTAAACCCATTCAATTAGGTGAACCGATTGAAGAAGAAGTTGATGGAATTATGAACTACCGTCTTTACCATGTCAAGGGCCGTTTTAAGGCGAACTTTATGTCCAAATATGACCTGTTTGGGGTACATATTTTTGGTGTGAGTTTTCTTCACCGTCAGTTACCCCGCTACAACCTGATTTATGTGTGGGATGCGCTTGGAATGGCACTTTTCACGAAGGACTCCTTAGTGGAAAAACTTCAACAAGCACAAGTACTTAGTCCTAAATATAAGGCCATAATAACCCAAACTTGGCTTTTTCAAGATATTACCCTCAAGGATTCTTTGGGTAATCCTAAATATCTCAAGGCTCAAGATGCGGGCGTTGAATATTCTCGGTTTAACATGGGTATTATGGTGAAAGAGGACAAATTGTCTTTGCTGTACCTTATTTCCCGTGAAGCTGCGGCTATAATTTGGGTATTAAGCCTCTTTGTCATTATTCTACTGCTGATAGTGAGTCAACATTACTCATTCCAAGATTTTTTGGCCTGGTTTTATTTTTTTCAGATGATCTTTGTGTTTCCGTTACTCTTGTCAACTGAGATTATCCTAGGTAACTGGCTTATGGCACCACATATACAGGCCTCTTACCTTAAAGCTACCGTCATGGTATTTGATATATTGTGGTGGGTAATAGGGGCCATTTTTGTTCATATTGCGAGTAATTATTTATTATGGAAACCCATTGATAAAAAAACCGGCCGCTCCATACCAAAGGTTGTCCATCATTTTTGGGTTTTCACCATTTATGCCTTGGCACTTTTTGGTATTGTAGGCTTTGTATTTGAACGGGCACTTACCAGTTTATTGGCAACGTCGGGTGTCATTGTCATGATTATCGGTTTGGCTGTTAAAATGAATCTGTCAAATATTTTCTCAGGCCTTGCGATTAATGTGGAACGTCCATTTCGCATCGGTGATTGGGTCAAAATCGGTTCGTATGAGGAAGGCATCATTGAGGATGTTAATTGGCGTGCTACCCGAATTTGCACACGCACTGGTTTGAGTTTAATTATTCCGAACAGCACGGTAGCCGAATCGGATATTTTAAATTTCAGTTCTAAAGAGAACTTTTGGTTTAGGCCGGCAATTTACGTTGATCCTCGCCACCCGCCTGAGATCGTTAGAAAAATTCTTGATGAGGCCCTGTTATCCGTGGAGGGCATTCTCAAAGAGCCTGCGCCTTTTAGCGTGTATGAAGGTATCAATGACTGGGCGGCTGGTTATTGGATGTATGTTTGTCTTGATGATTACGGCAAGAAATTTCGCGTTTTACAGTCGGTATGGGAAAATGCTTGGGTTGCTCTGTCGCGTGCTGGTATCCAACCGGCCATTCGACGGCAGGAAATTTATGCCTTTAGAGGCGATAAAGAGAGAAAATGGGTGCCCGCAATTATAAATGAAGAATGATGAACAAAGGCCTTACCGCCTATCCGTTTTGAAATCTTCAACACAGAGACACGGAGTTACACGGAGTTTCACGGAGTTTCACAGGATTTCCAGGTAGTTACACTGGCTTTATTAATATCGCCCCGTTGGGGCTAAGAGCCCAGGTAGTTACACTGGCTTTATTAATGTCGCCCCGTTGGGGCTAAGAGCCCAGGTAGTTACACTGGCTATCCTTAAGCTTTTTTGTCATTTCAGTTTCGGTTTCTTTGATCGGAGAAATCTTGAGAAATCTTGAGAAATCTGGAGAAATATTATTAGAAGGACGACTTATGTATCGCTCAAAAGACATGACAAAAGCGCAAATTGTGTAAATCGCACGAGCGTACAGATACCTTCCTTTTGAGGGATGGTATCTGTGGAAAAAAACGCTAAAGCGACTACTACGAACTTTGAGAAGGCCTAAAATAAATTTGCCGTTTGAACAATGGTGCGAATGTCCGGCCCTTCAAAGCCACGATAGTAGACATGCACTAAAAGTGCGATACGCTTGTTGTCGGGTGAAATATAAAGACGGCCCAGTTGATATTTTTGGGCAGATTTCCGGTAATTATTGAGAGAATCCAGCACTTTTGTGACATCATTGCCCATCTCGCCAAAAGCCCTCACGGTGATTTGGACGGCCGCTTTTTTGTGAAACTCATCGGGGCCGGGTACCGCCTTTTGCTGCATACTCACGTAGATTCTCCGATCATCGGCGGAATAGCGGGCATTTTTGCAGGTTTCGTCATAAGGAAAATAGGGGCCTTTTGCCAGATAACCGGTTTGCGGCGGTGTGAGTTTCAGCTTTTTGCGGAGTTTCCACGTTTTTTTGTAAACTTCTTTGAGAACCTTTTGTTCTGTTTTCAAGTAGCTTTCTGAGCCACTGGCAGATTGACATCCTCCCCGAACGCACTTGTTGGTTGCGACATCAGCGATGATGATTTTGGCCGACGCTATGCCAGAACCATCGCCCGTTACCGATTCAGCGAGGATAAAAGACTTGCTATCCGCTGAAAATCCTAACATATCAATATTCCAGTCAACGTCCGCCGAAACGGAAGATAGGGTGAGTGGGAAGCTTGCCAATAAGGCTAAAGGTATGGTGACACGTTTAAACATCTGTTGAACTCCTTATAATAAAAAATTATACGATACTCTGATTAATAAATAAGTCAAGCGATAATAACGGTATAACGAATTGAGTACATCTACACAAGCGCGGGTAAACGAGTACAACGAATTACGCGGATAAACGAATTATTGAGTACAACGAATTACGCGGATAAACGAGTACAACGAATTACGCGGATAAACGAATTGAGTACAACGACACAAGCGCGGTTAAACGAATTGAGTACAACTAATTACGCGGATAAACGAGTACAACGAATTACGCGGATGAACGAATTATTGAGTACAACGAATTACGCGGTTAAACGAGTACAACGAATTACGCGGATAAACGAATTGAGTACAGCAAATTACGAATTGAGTACAACGACACAAGCGCGGTTAAACGAATTGAGTACAACTAATTACGCGGATAAACGAATTTAAAATGACGGGAATAAATATCGTAGTCCATCGTTATAAAAGCCAGCCGTTTTTTTTCGCAAATTCGTTTATCCTTTTTAAAAAAGTAATGCCTATTCAAGTATTTATACCACTGATAGGTGGTAAGAACGGTACAACGAGACGGGTATAAGTAATGGGAATTAAAGGTAAATAAATTATGTGTGGTTTTTGTTCTGAAGGTACTGCTATAGAACTTGCAAGCGCTTTAGCGTCAGGAAAAGTCTGGGCGCCTGAATTGGAAAACATGATGACTTTTGATATTGCTTATCTGCAAGAGAGCGAAATTGTTTTTCCAGCGCTTGAGCGAGTTGAAGAGCAATTCAAAAACGCCGTGGCTGAATTAAATGCAAAAGGCATTCAATCCTTAGCTCAGTTAAAAGCCGCTGACGGCATGGTTCCCCTAGAGAGTTGGTTTGAACGGGTTGGTTTGAGAGTGGCTTTTTGTCGTATTGTTGAGCTATTGGTTAAAAAGGGTTTTGATTCGGATGAGTATCAGAATCTGATAACCACTCCTTTTGTCGCTGAGGTGATAACAACTTTGTGTCAATTCACACCGCCTTTCAATGAGCGTTTTTTTGCGCCCGATTCTTCACTCAGAGATGTTTTTCAACGCGATTGGTTTTTTTTTGATAAGGCTTTTAGTAACAAGACGTTGAACCGTTCTGATTTCATAGCGGATTGCGTCAAACTACTCACCACGTATGTTGAGCAGTGGCATTCTAAGGGAGAGGATTGGGAAGAAGATTTTGAGTCAGTGCAAGTGGCTTTTCCTTATATATTCTTGAGTTTCATCGTGGTTGAAAGTCATTATCCTGATTCTGGCGTGTTTGCACAAATGGTTAAGAACACGCCTGGGCATTTTGGGGCTTCTTTTGAAACGCTTGAAATGTGGTTACAGCGCAAGGCGGCATTAAGGCTTTTCGAGACGATGGGATTATCAGCTTTTCTGCCTGAGTCTGAAGATGAAGATGAAGAAAAATCACGCCCGCCGTTAATTTATTATCTGCTCGTGAAACAGAAACTTAACTCGGTGGCAAAACAGACTTTACGAGACTTTATTTTACAATCGGGAAAGTATGATCCTGATGAAGATTGGTCACTTGCTAAAAAACGAAGACTTATTTATATGGCACCCCAATCATTTATTATGGAAAAGCTAAAGCGCCAACCCTGAAGGGGTTGAATGTGAATAGCCACAGAAACCTGTGGGTTTTGTGGGTTTTGTGGGTTTTGTGGGTTTTGTGCCAACCCTGAAGGGGTTGAATGTGAATAGCCACCGGTGAAACCGGTGGGTTTTGTGGTAAAAGTGCCAACCCTGAAGGGGTTGAATGTGAAACCTGTGGGCCTTCGGGGTAATGTAATGTGAGCCGGAAAATAGAAATGCGCCCGTCCAAACTCAAGTTTGGACGACTTGCCAAACTAAAGTTTGGACGCCTGAGAGGAAGCGTATCCTCTCATAAAAATGGGGTAATGGGCAGGCTTAAGGCGGTGACATTGCGCCTGCAACTATCCCAAAAAACACACCAAGCAACAGCACAAATATGAAAATCATCAGCAGCCAGTAGGCGAATCCCACCAATTTATTCAAATTCCCAACCGCATCCATCATATGGTCGATGTCATTGCCTTTGGTATCGACAACTTCTTGGAAAGAGCGAGCCGCATTGAGGCCCCAAACACCAATCAACAGGGAAACAAGAGACCCAACGAGATCGGGCCCTAACTGGGCTAGGCTGGACATTCCCTTGAACATGGGAATAATGGCACCAACTATGGAAAGAATGGCAATAACTATCATAAAGACGCTGACAACCTTCATTTTGTGGGAAAGGCTACCAATGGCTTGGTTTTGTTCGTCATTAAACTCGTATTGTTCTGGCATATAAAAAGTTTCCTTTATAAAGTTAGTTGATAAAAGGGTGTCAATCTCTTACGAGAAAGACATGTCGTCGGTTGGATTAGACACAATGAAAAATGAAAAATGTGCATAAGTAAATGACTTATTTTATAACTCATTCAATCACTCACTCGTCTTTTCATTTTCACGGTTTTAAAGTACGTTTCGTATCTTATCACCTCCGCCCACTTGGATAGGTTATCAGACGGGGGAGCATTTTGTGGATGTCGTTTTGATAACGCATTGAGTTATACTGTAAACGGTTATGATTTGGACTAAAAACTTTAGCCGTGCAAAAAAATGAAAACCGCAACGTCTGGATGTATTTACATGAAGTCTTTTATAAATCAATTAGTTATATAGGCGATCCTTTGAGAATGCGCCCGTCATCACACCTAACCCAATGGAGCGCGTATTGTACACGATAATTTGCATAGCCGGGTAATTTTTTCGTTGTTGCTCCCAAAGTCTCGTGATCTCGCGTAGCGAAGAACGAAAGGATCGACGTTGTGCGAGAGCACTGGCGGTTCAATGTTTGGATGCAGGTTGCCAAACTAAAAGTACAACGAATTACGCGGATAAACGAATTAGCCAGGGGCGGTGCCCCTGGCTATATTAATATCGCCCCGTTGGGGCTTTTCTTGTTAACCTCTATGAGGAATAAATTTCTACAAGGGCATTATTTGAATTTGACGCACAAACGCGCTTTTTATCTCGTGCTGCACAAAGTCAAGTTGAAGAAGGGTTAGCTATTTTAGATAAACTTGAGGCTCATTTTTACAACAAATAATTATTTGTAGGCCATGCGACGACGCTGAGCGTCGATTACGGCATTTATAACCAGCAAACGTAGAGGATTAATGCCATTAAGTTAAGAAAAGGCCCGTTTGTTGTAAGCGATTTATCGCCTCACGCGCAGTCGTCCAAACTAACGTTTGGCTGTCGTCTAAACTTTGCTCCAGTTTGGAGAGAGCAAAAACTTTTTAGTTTGGCAGAGTAGTGATACGCAGGGATTGTTATTTACCTATATATTTTAGGGTTATTGGGGCTAGTTTGAGGGCCATAAAATAGTTTGGATGCTTTCAAATTAGGTTATGGCCCCCTGTTGCGCTTTATTGTTATACTTTTTGTAGGTGTTTTGTTGCTTGCTCTTGCAGTGCCCTTCAGGGTACTTGAGCTTTCAGACAATGTTGGCTGATGGATGGTCTGGATATTTCCGCCCTCCTGTACTAGTCGTCCAAACTTTGCTCCAGTTTGGAGAGAACAAAAACTTTTTAGTTTGGTAGAGTAGTGATACGCATGTATTGTTATTTACCTATATATTTTATGGTTATTGGGGCTAGTTTGAGGGCCATAAAATGGTTTGGATGCTTTCAAATTAGGTTATGGCCCCCTGTTGCGCTTTATTGTTATACTTTTTGTAGGTGTTTTGTGACTTAGATAGGCATATTTACCTGATTGACGACATGGCCCTCATTTGAAAACCTCCGAGATTGCTCCGCTCGGTAACGAAACGTCGTTATCTCGCGTAGCGAAGAACGAAAGTTTATCTCGCTACGCTCGTTACTGCGTTTCAGAGCTTTGCTCGATGAGTTTGGCAAACCTTGGAGGTTTTGAGTGACGACATGGCCCTCATTTGAAAACCTCCGAGGTTGAGATCGCAAAGCGACTATGCTCCAATTTCTATGGTAAGGCTCCAACCCCTTTCAGGGTTGTGGTGCCGGGACGATTGATTCCCTAGGTTCTTTCTTAAGGCTATTCACACTTTCAGGGTTGTTTTGGTTGGTTAAGAGGAGTTTTTATGACAACACAACAGTCATCTGATGCAGTCGTTTTATGTAAGTCAACAACGGAACAAAAGCAGATCAAAATGTTCCTGCTTTCTTTGCCGATATTGTTAGTAGTCGCGGCGTATCTTGCTTTGGCGGATGATTGGTCAGTGCTTTGGCCTAAATTTCAGGCAAACCCGACACCCTTTTTCTTAATGGGGTTGGTTCTTCTAGTTATTCTAGTGTTGCCTACTTTGATATTATTCTATCGGTATCAAGCGGTGAAACGTGAACGACTTATCTTGGATGCGGCCGGCATCCGCTATCAGTCCAATTTGCCGACATTCTTGCAAGGCTTGCTACCAATGACTTATCGTGATTGGTCAGCACAATGGTCCGAAATCACGGCGACTTGTCTCAAGCCAGCAACGATACCTTTTGCACAGGGGCCTCAGTTTATCACTCTTGGATTTCATCTTGGCTTGCGCTATCACGAAACTTTTGCTTGCCAATGGGTAAAGCCTGATAAGGCCGATGACGAACCGTTTAAGTTGCCTCGTGAACAGCGTTCACCGACTCCAGAGCAAGTTCAAACGGTTTTGCAACGTTGTCCGCTTATAAAAGCGCTCACTGAGAGAGGGATTAAGATAGAAGTCGATTCCAAGCTGTCCCTTAAAACGCCATTTTATCAGGCCGGTTTTGCGCTGGAGTCTAATCCGCATAGTTTGACGGCGGCGATTTTCTTTTTCCTGTTGGTGGGTTATGGTGTGTTGGATTTTATGTTCTTTAATAAGGAAACTTATGCCGAGCTGCCCTTATATCAAGTTTATCTGTTAAGCGGGGTAGGTATGGCCTTTTTTGTGATGGGTTGGTTGAGTAGTGCTAAAGTGCCCAAGCGTGAGAGCGTGATGGTGGCCTTGCTGGTGGGTGGGGCTTTTGGGGCCGCTTCGTATCCCGCTTTGCTGAGGTTAAATCAGTTGACGGATACTGAGGGTTTAAAAACCTATCGGTATGAATTACAACGTGATTTGTCTTTTGAACCGCTGGAAGATAAGACATTGCCCATTTTGTACTTGGGTGATGACGCGTTTTGGTCGGAATTTGAGTTTGGTTCAATTCACCAATTTGAGTTACGCAAGGGTGGCCTAGATTTTTATCAGATTAATCTGGCACCGATTGAGGAACTCAAGGCTGAGTATCAGAAACCGAGTCTCGTCGTGACAGAAGCCACTGAGCCGACTTCTTATACGTTACCCAATAAGGTATTACATACTTTAGAGGGCCATAAGAGCAATGTGTTATCGGTGGCTTTTAGTCCAGACGGCAAGAAAGTCGCGTCGGGTAGCAAAGACAGAACTATCAAATTGTGGGAAGTCAGCACTGGCGAACTGTTGCAAACTCTGAAAGGGCATCGCAATAAAGTGCAATCGGTGGCTTTTAGTCCAGACGGTCGTCTTCTCGCGTCGGGTAGTGAAGATAATAGTGTCAAGTTGTGGAACGTAGACACGGGCGAGCTAATAGATACGCTTAAAGGACATGAGGAAAGTTGGTTGGCTGCCGACCGAAAAGTGTTTTCGGTGGCCTTTTCGCCGGATGGAAACAAGATCGCTTCTGGGAATTGGGACAAGAGTATTATGCTATGGGAAGTGCGCTTTGGCAAAGCGTTGCATTTTATCAAAGGCCGAACTAAACGGTTTTGGGGATTGGTTGAAGAGAAGGGTGATGGGCATACCGATTCGGTTAACTCGGTGGCGTTCAGTCCTGACAGTAGCATTCTTGCTTCGGGTAGCTTTGATAATGTTATCAAGCTGTGGGAGGTGAGTCGTGGTAAACTGCTTAAAACGCTCAAAGGGCATGGTGATTTTGTGCTGTCTGTGACTTTTAGCCCCGATGGCAATATGCTTGCTTCTAGCAGCTATGATAAAAGTATTAAGCGGTGGGAAGTGGACAGTGGTAAAGTGTTGCAAACGATGAGAGGCCATCAGGATGCGGTGACGTCGGTGGCTTTTCGCCCTGATGGACAGATTCTGGCGTCGGGCAGTTTTGATAGAACGGTCAAATTGTGGGAAGTGAGTAGTGGTAAGCTTCTTAGCTCCTTGGAAGGGCATAAGGATTATGTGAATACCGTGGTTTTTAGTCCTGATGGTAGTTTCCTTGCTTCTGCCAGTGGCGATGATACTGTGAAAGTTTGGTGGAACGATAAGGATTGAGTATAAACCGGGTTGAGTACTACAACGGGTTGAGTACAACTAATGGCGCTAGTACAACGAATTACGCGGATAAACGAATTAGGAGCAACCAAGTACAACTAATGGCGCTAGTACAACTAATGGCGCTAGTACAACTAATGGCGCTAGTACAACGGATGACGTGGATAAGCGGATTAGGTTGAACTGAAATCCTGGCTTATATACAATCTTTGTAGTTATTACTGTTAAAACGACAAGGATTGAGATAAAACGGAGGATGACTTGAACAAATACGAAAAAATCCGTGGCTTTAATACAAAATACGAAAAAAATCTTTATTATATACAATCCTTATAGTTATTGCTTTTAATAACTAACTACAAGGATTGAGATAAAACGGCGGTTTAGATAGAAGAAAATCCTTGTTTATATGCAATCTTTGTAGTTATTGCTGTGCTGTTAGGATGCGCTGGCAGGATAACCGTAAAATAAGTACGTTCTTCATTAAATTCATAACGTGGGGGAGGTGAACCATTTGCGATCATGGCCCCAAATACCTTGCGTATCCCAGTGCCGCGTGCTTCAGCCAGTTTTATTTCTTTGAGCATTTCGCCAATGCGACGATTTCTGGCCGGTACGGCCGGCACTTGCTGTTGTTCAAAATGTGTTTTAGTAAGGCCAGGCACCGGCCCAGGATAACTGGTAACTTCAATCCTATCTGGATAAATATAAACTTTGGTTGGTTCCAATACCCCTTCATAGCTGCGATGATATACCGCATTCACAAGAGTTTCCTTTAGCGCCGGTAACGGAAAAGTGACCCAGCGGGTGGCCTCATAATGATTATCCTGTTTTTGAATGTAGGTGGTCGAAAAATGTTCTAAGTGGTTCATACAGTCTTTAATCTGCTTGGGCAGTGGCCCCCGAAATGTCCATTCTTGTAACAGATTACCACTGGCATCATCAGGAAAATGTACCACTTCTATGCGGGCCCCCCGAAAGGCCATTTCTGGATCATCCATAAAAAACAATAACGCGACATTTTTAGGGACTTCGTGGCCGTTGGCTTTGGCGGTGAGCCATAAATGCCGATAGATTTTATAATCGTCTTGTTCTTCGATAAGGCCGCTATCTACGTCCGATAAAAACTCTCGGACTAAAGTTGATCTTAAGTCATTCAGGGTAAACTGGCTGGCTCGACGATCATCAAAAGGAATTTTGGCACAGAGATTCAGTAAGTCGGTGAGCTGTTGGCCTTTCGCTTCTATCGTTTCTGAACCTTCACGTATATAATAAGCCCGTTGCTTATTTTTTCCGCTGGGTGCTTGATGAGGACGCGCATCGCTGCCGGGCACCCAAACCACTAAGATGTGTTGAGTATCAACGACTTCAGGGGACAATCTGAATTGTACTTTGGGTTCTAATTTGTTGCCATTTTCCCTAATCCATTTTTGAGCGGCATTGAGGTTTTTTGGACTTAATCCCAAAGGTGGTAAAACGGCGAGCCCTTCATTTTCGCCCACGCCAATAATAATATAGCCGCCATTGACGTTGTAGAAATCATTGGCAAAGGCACAAATCGTTTTTAGCACTTGCACCCCGGTGGTTTTTTCGTCCCAAGATTGTTTCAATTCAACCCGCGCTGATTCTACGCCTTGAAAGCGAAGTAAATCATTAATATTGATAGGTAGGCTGGAAATCATTTTTTCGTTCCTTTATAGTTTTAATTTGAACATTGTTTTTGAGCTTTTTACACTCCGCCCTCTCAAGAGGAGAGTAAGTCACGATTTTTTAACAGCAACTACAAGGATTGGTTATAATAACGGATGAAAGATAAAAGCAACTACAAGGATTAGCTCCGCTGAACTTCGTTTCGTTATAATAACGGATGAAAGATAAAAGCAACTACAAGGATTCGTTATAATAACGGATTTTTTAACAGCAACTACAAGGATTAGCTTCGCGATCCTTCGGTTCATTATAATAACGGATTTTTTAAAAACTATTGCTTTTATCCGTTTTTATAACGAATCCTTGTAGTTATTGCTTTTATCCGTTTTTATAACGAATCCTTGTAGTTATTGCTTTTATCCGTTTTTATAACGAATCCTTGTAGTTATTAACATGGAGTTCAATGTGTTAAGTGTTTCGGCGGCGGTGCTAAATTCTTCCCGCGGTATTGGATGACGGCCGCCTTGACGATAGCCATCGCCTCTTTACGTGCCTGTTGTTCATCTCCAAAACTAAAAGTGAGTCGTTCATCGATTAAGCATTTCGCTAACACAAATGATACAATCTCAACTGCCATCGGTTGCTTAGGAATTTTCTCAAGATCGAGTCCTGCCTCTGCTAATTGTTTTCTGAGCGCGGTGACGGCCTCTTCAACGGCTTGTTGTAGTTTGTCCGCTGCGTCTTGGTAATCTTTTTGCATTGCTTGGTTTCCATTAGGTTATAAATAATTAGGAACGGCAAAAAATAACACACACCTTGCATCAATGCTATAAACGAAAAAGCGAGAGCATTCGTAGAGCGTTTTTGTCCCCGATAAACATATCTCTTGCATCCCCGCATAGGAATAGGCAAGAGTTATACTAAACGAGCCTGTTGTCCGGCACGAGTTTTGCTATAATACTTAAAAAAAGCGCAATTTGTGACGGTGGCAAGTATATTCACCTCTTTTCCGGGGTTAGGGGTGTGTCATCAAAAGCGTAAATTATGGCAGTAATAACTCTAATAGGCCTAATTATACGGAACGTACTTCAAATCCGTGAAAATGAAAAAATGAACTTTTCATAAAATTCATAGCAAAATTATCTACTTATCATTAATTTAATCATTTTTCATTTTTCATTTTTCATTAGTATAATCAATTACCAATTACCAATTAGAAAAAAAGGAAAAAAGATATGTCTTATGTTAAAATTATTAGTTTTATCAGTGCGTTATTGTTGATTGTCAGTTGCGCCTCTGGTGGGCCGCCAAAAACGTTTGTTGAAGCCAATAATGAGAGCGGTTGGAAAACCATTCATTTACACGGCAACTACGGGTTGTTTCGGAATAAGAATCAAGAAGTCTGGCAGCGGGTTGTTGACATTTTGTCCAAGAAAAAATATCGCTTTGAAGAGCGAGACAACGTGAGCGGTTACATTCGCACTTCTTGGAAAAACCGCTTGTTCACCGACGACAGCGAAAAACAATACCGTAGTCGAGTCATTATCAAAATGGTGGGGCGTCGCTGGCACACGGCACAACTTAAGGTGGAAACCCAGTGGCGGGATAACACGGGTGACTCTTGGGTGACGGGTTATGACAGCTCTATTTTAGAGGAGATCGAAAAAGACCTTCAGGGGCGTGTTGGTACGTCGGTCAGGTAGATGAATGATGAATGATGAATGATGAATGATGAATGGTGAATGATGAATTGTGAATGATGAATGGTGAATTGTGAATTGTGAATGAAAAGAATAGCCACAGGTAAAACATCTGGAAGGAATGGTAAAGCCTCAACCTGGGGTGGTGAAAATAAGGTTATTTTTGCCCAAAAACTGATCCCGTTTTTTTATTCCGCTTTTAAAAAAAAAATTCTATCAAAAAAAATCACTTAAATAACCCTATTTTCATTAGTTTACTTCGTTCTCGTCACAGTTCACCATTCACAATTCACCATTCGCGGCTAAAGTTTCGCGGAGCGGAACACAATTCACAATTCACCATTCATCATTCATCATTCACAATTCATCATTCATCATTCACAATTCATCATTCATCATTCATCATTCACAATTCATCATTCATCATTCACAATTCATCATTCATCATTCACAATTCATCATTCACCATTCACCATTCATCATTCACAATTCATCATTCATCATTCATCATTCACCGTTTTCTTACTCACCGCGTCGGTGGACTCTTCTTCACTTTCCGCTTCCTCAATTTCCTCTTCTTTCTCTCCCACCGGTTTGAGGACAATGCCTCCCAAGGGCGCCAAAGTAATGGCCATGGAATAGGGCCTCTCCATCCAAGGTTTGTCTTCGGCTAACAGTATCGTCGCACCATTGCCCACATTGCTACCGCCATAATATTCCGCGTCGGAGTTGAATATTTCTTCATAAACGCCCGGATTAGGGACGCCAATCCGATAATAATGGCGTGGTACTGGCGTTAAATTAAGCGCGATGACGAGTATGTCCTCACCACTCTTGCGTAGGTAAACCAGCACCGATTGTTCAGCATCGTGACAATCAATCCACTCAAAGCTTTGCCATTCAAATTCATCGTGGTACAACGCCTTTGAGTTGTGATAGAGTTTATTTAAGTCTTTGACGAGATGTTGTATCCCTTTATGAAAAGCATAGTCCAACACGTACCAATCCAAGATATTGGCACTATTCCATTCTACGCCTTGACCAAATTCTGTGCCCATAAACAGCAACTTTTTGCCGGGATGGGTAAACATATAAGTATAGAGTACGCGCAAATTGGCAAAGCGTTGCCATTCATCGCCGGGCATTTTGTGGAGCATGGATTGTTTGCCATGCACGACTTCATCATGCGAAAACGGCAGCAGAAAGTTTTCCGTGAAAGCGTACAACATGCTGAAAGTGAGCATGTCTTGATGGTATTTGCGGTGAACCGCTTCTTTGGACATATAACTCAAGGTGTCATTCATCCACCCCATATTCCATTTGAGGCTAAAACCTAAACCGCCGCTTTCGATGGGACGAGTGACTTGAGGCCAAGAGGTTGATTCTTCGGCCATTACCAATACGCCCGGATGTTCACTATGGGCGACGGTGTTGAGTTCACGCATAAAATCAATCGCTTCTATGTTTTCACGGCCACCGTGTTCGTTAGGAATCCATTCTTCGCGGGAATAGTCCAAATAGAGCATAGAGGCGACTGCATCTACCCGTAGGCCGTCCATGTGCATTTCCTCTAACCAATATAAGGCACTGGAAAGTAAGAAGTTTTTCACTTCATAGCGGCCGTAATTGTAAATCAGCGTTGACCAGTCTAAATGTTCACCTTTGCGGGGATCTTCATGTTCATAAAGGGGTGTGCCGTCAAAACGGGCCAAGCCATGGGCATCTTTGGGAAAATGGGCCGGCACCCAGTCCAAAAACACGCCGATATTGTGTTGATGACAATAATCCACAAAATAGCGGAAATCCTCTGGCGTACCATAGCGGCTGGTGGGCGCGTAATAGCCGGTGGTTTGATAACCCCAAGAGCCATCAAAAGGATGTTCGGTGATGGGCATTAATTCAATATGGCTAAAGCCCATCTCGGTGACATACTCCACCAAACGTTTGGCTAATTCGCGGTAATTGAGCAATTCGCCTTCCGGCCCTCTTTGCCAAGAGCCTAAATGTAGCTCGTAAATGGACATCGGCGCGTGTAGCCAATCCCAGGTTTTGCGTTTTTCTAGCCACTGTGCGTCATTCCAAGCGTAAGGCGTGTTATCCGTCACGACAGATGCCGTTTTAGGACGCACCTCAAATTGTTGTCCATACGGATCGGACTTATAGAAAACATCGCCCGTTTGGCGGTTGCGAATTTCAAGCTTATATAAAGTCCCGGGGCTGATGTCTGGAATGAATAATTCCCAAATCCCGTTACTTCCGTGTGTTCGCATCGGGTGGGCGCGTCCATCCCAACGATTAAAATCACCCACCACACTGATACGTCCCGCATTAGGGGCCCATACCGCAAACAGCACACCGCCGATGCCGTCCACTTCATGGACATGTGCCCCCAAAAAGCGGTAGGCGTGCCAATGTTTTCCCTCACTGAATAAGTGCATGTCAAAGTCAGACAATTGGGGCGGAAAGCAGTAAGGATCGTGGGTAATATGTTCACGATGATCTTTATCGCGCCAAATCAGGCGATAACGCTTTGGGATTTTAGCGTCGCCTCGCCATTCAAAGATATCTGTGCCTTCTATTCGTTGCAGGGGCAAATCGCCTTCGGCAATAGCGACTTCTTCGGCATAAGGTATGTAGACACGTACTATGGTTTGTTTACCAACAGTGTGTTTGCCAAGCACCGAAAAGGGATCATGGTGACGGGCATCAACGATTTTTTGTATATCGGGTTCAAGCTTTGGGGTTGTCATCTGTTTCCTATAATGGGTTGGTAATGGGTAATGGGTAATTGGTAATTGGTAATGGGTAATTGGTAATGGGTAATGGGAATGAGTTCTATCTTTGTCACATTGAGACATTATAAACCGGTAAACAAAAGTTTTAACGGTTTGTAGTAGCGTTTGTAGTAGTCGCTTTAGCGTTTGTAGTAGGCGCTTTAGCGCCTAAGTTTGTAGTAGGCGCTTTGCGCGCCTAAGTTTGTAGTAGGCGCTGAGCGCGCCTAAGTTTGTAGGCGCTTTACCTATCTTGACAAGGTTTTTTTCAAAGGGGAAGGGTTTTGGGGTTTCTGGAATTAAGGCGATAAATTGCCTACTACAAACTATTTATATGGGTGCTTTTTATTTAGTTCTTTTCACATTTCAGGCGATAAATCGCCTACTACAAACTATTTATATTTCAATCGGTGTAACCTGCATAAATCCGGTTTTCAATGAGAGAATCAATCCATTCTTGCGGATTGTCAAAACTCGTGATCATGCTACTGGTGCCGGCGTTTTCCAGTGCCATTTTGACATAATACCCAAAGTTTTTACCAGCGACATATTTACAGTCTTTCACAATTTCAGCAATCTGCCTGTAAATATCTCGCTCTTCTTTATTATTCTTAAAGAATTCAAGTTCTTTCCGACCATATTTTGCTTTGCAGATTGCAACATACGGATTAGGACGATATTCACGCAAAATCACTTCTTTCCTATTTTTTAAATCGACGATTAAAAAGCGATCAGAATGAGTGAAGAACTCAGGGTACTCATCCTCATCCGCTATCACGCCAAAACCCATGCGTTGAATTTCACTGGGCATCGTATTTCTCCTGTTAATGGAATGGTTGTGTTCTGGAAATAAACTTAGTTCTCTCTATACTGCATACGGCTTAGATATGATGGTGATGTTGTATCTGATTTTCAAGCTGCTTGAGTTTGTAGTAGGCGCTTTAGCGCCTTAATTGGGCGATTGTTTTCTAAATCCGACCCCAATCTCCAATTAATATAACAGAGGCCCAAAAATAGGGATGATCATATTTGTAACGGCGAAATTGCGGATTTGTCATCATTTGTTGTTGAGTTTCTTGCAACGCTTGTGCTTTTGTTGAACCATGACTTATCTTTTGATAAAAAAGCGGCATAAAATCTTTCATAAAGCTGGATTCTACTTGCCAGAGCGTTGCTATCGCACTTTGAACGCCGGCCCGAAATGCAATGCCGCCCAAACCTAATGCGGCTCGATCATCGCCCAATGCTGTTTGGCATGCACTGAGTGTGATGAGGTTTAGCGGAGATTCAGTCCTTCGATTGAAGATGTCGCCAAATTGTTCTAACGGTAGAGGCCCTTCTTTGGTGAGTATGAAAGTATTTTTGACTTCTGCGTCAAAAACGGCATGAGAAGAAATATGTAGCGCCGCTGTCTTCTGGGTTAATTGATCTTTCAAACCCGATTGGGTGAATTGTTCATTGAGTAAGGTTGTGGATTGATAACGGCCCTGAATACGTTGTTTAATCTCATTAATTTCGGCGGTGCTATTGAGTGGTTGGAGCGCGTAGCCGCGGACAGACTGTTTTTCGGTTAAATCCAAACCAGCCAGTAACATCTGGTTATGGTTGGGTTTTTTTTGAGAAACCGTTGTTGTTAAGGTTAAACCGGGCACAACCGCTATTTTATAGTGATTGATGAGGTAATTTTCGCCGTCATGGAGTGCCGCTAACGGCATTGTGCGTAGAATACCATCCGGGACAAATATCAGCGTATCAATCTTCATGATTGCGAGTTCATCTTGAATAGGAGAAATGAGCCAGCGATACAACGTTTGGGCGGGTTCTAGAAAGTGGTTAAGCCAAAAGGTTTCTTGTTCTATAAACTTTCGGAATTGAGCAACTTGTTCACCCAATTTGTTACGGTTCGTGTTATAAACAGTCCGCCTGATGATTTTATCCTGATGATGTAGCAAAAGTTCTAGTTTATCCTCAAAAAGAATGGGATACAATACGGCCGTCTGTTTTTCTAATTCAATAGCGCTCAGTTCTATCTGATCTTTAATCAGGCATTCTTTCTGGTAATAATCAAACAGTTCGGCCGCTTTTAATTTTTCCAGTGTGTTTTGTGCGGCTTTAAGACAGGGATATTGAGAAGCCTTTGCTGGGTGTGCTTGAAAATGACACACTTTTCTCCTTTCTGTCAGGGGTAGACTCGCTTGTTCTAACAACAACGCGATGAAGTCAAAAAACAAGGGCCCCACTTGCTCACGAAATGATGAGTGATAGGCGCGATAAATCCTAGATAAGGCTAAGCGAATGGACCATAAAGTCTCAACGGCTTGATGATAGGCTAACAGGGCTTCTGACTTTTTACCTTGTTTTTCAAGTATTTGGCCCACTTGCCATTGCCATCGGTAAAGTAATTCTGGGGCATCGTCTTCGTTGGCATCGTGTTGTTGAGCAAAAAAGGCGGCTTGGCGAGTGAGCGTCAGTGCTTCGTCGTAACGTTTTTCATCTTTATACAACTGAGCAAGATAGCCTAATGCTTGAGATTTTCCTTGTAGGTAGGTGTGTTGTTGAGCCAAATTCAGGGCTTGCTTAAGCACTTGATAAGCTTGGTATCGTCGTTCGGGTTGATTCGCAACCTGAAAGTGAACTGAAGTCAGACGGATAAATCGGCCTAATTGTAACAGCAGATTGATTTGTTTAGGGATCGGTTTAACCGTTTTCACCCGTTGGCGTAAATCCAATAAGTGAGTGTTTATGCAATTAAAGTCACGACACGTTTCGACGGTGTGACATCCGTTCGGTAAATGTTGTGGTGACGGTTTTATGGCGCTACACACTCGGTTAAGTATTGCTTTGGCGGCCAGCAAGTTGTCTTTGGCAGCCGATATAAAAGCATATTCTGGTTTCATCATTTGCTGAGTTTCCGCGGCTAGGAGCAGAGGACTCGCAAAACTGGATAGGCCGAAAAACAGCCAGAGGGTTTGATGAATAATTCGCATGGTTGGATCACCGTTTGTTATTAATCAGTCAAGTACAACGGATAAACGAAATAAACGGATAAAAACAAGGAACATCATGATATCTTGTAATATAGATATTCAGATTATTCAGATAATTAATTTAGTCTCCTTTAGGAGACTTTCGCTTTCAGGCTGCCAAATTATTTTTCTGACAACTTATAGTACAACGGATACGCGAAATAAACGGATAAAAAGACAAGGTTCACCCTGATGTCTTGTGATTCATCGAAATTGTCGATTTTGAACTTATCCAAGTTGCTGCTATTTATCGGTACGAAGTTAGTTGTATTACGAATGCGAATTAAGGGTTAAATTGAATCTTATAAATTCAACTGAAGTGGAAAACGCGCTTTGACGCGCTTTGACGCAAGAGATATTTTCTGGTTATTTAGACTACCTGATTTAGGGGCCATAAAATGTTTTAAATGGTTTCAAATTGAGTTATGGCCCCCAATTGCGCCTCCTTAGCCATAGTTTTTGTAGGTGTTTTATGAGAACGAGTCCTTATAGCGCCTCGATTGAATGGGCTATAAAATAAACGCGCTTTGACGCGCTTTGACGCAAGAGATATCTAAATTATGCTTGCGAAGAAATCCTATTTTTTTGAAAAATCGGATTTCTTAATTACTTCTATAACTTCTCAATCAGAAGTTTTTATAAATCCTTGATTTCATCATAATTAATTCAACCCTTAATTCGCATTACGAATAATAAATCCAAGAGAGTCTTATCCGTTTATTTCGCTTATCCGTTGTACTAAGGTATGATTCGTCCTGACGGATACTATCCCAGAAAGGAATAGCATCCGTTTCCCGTCGCAACAGATGCTATCCCTTTGGTTTGGGATTAGTACCTGTTGTCAAGTGGCACAGCTATGGCGTAGTTTTAGTTTCATCATGCCCGATTTCCACGACAATGTCACGGTTATTAATCGGCGATTGAAATTCCAGTACCCATAAGTTCTCTTCTTGGGCTTTCGTACTTTCAATCCCAGCCGCTTGCAGCGTTTGTTGAATATTTTGGGCCATATTTTGAGGCGCGGAACTTTTCAATTCCAAGAACGTCGGAAAACTTTTTTCTCGACTTTCTGGCGGCGCGAATTGTTGGAATAATATTGGTATTGAAATACCCACCAAAAAAGAGGCCGTTATCGTCGCTGGAATCCATAGAGGCATCCAATATGGTTTGGATGCTTTTGGCAAACTTGGCAAACGTAACGGCGCTAAGTGTTGCCGTTCTTGTCGCGCCTGCAATGCACCACGTAATGCCCCGGCGAGTTTTGCCGTTTTGAGCTCAGCGTCGTGTACGCGCCCGCCACCTAATATTTCATAGAAATCATCATCATCTTTACTGTTCATCAGACTTTCTCCTAAAATCGCGGTGAGAAATCCGATTTCTTCAAGAAATCGGATTTCTTTAACTTTAACCTTTTAACAATCATCCAAACATTTTTCCAAGTAAGGCATCAGCTTTTGTTTACACCGATTTAAAGTCATTCCAACGGTTCCTTCGGGTTTATTGAGAAGTGCCCCAATCTCCTTTCTATCCCAGCCTTCCATTTTTAAGTAAAACATTAACCAGCAGAGAGATTCTATTCCATGCGCCTTTTGATACTCATTATAGTAATCCTTATAGCACTTTTTCTCTTTTTGGCATTGTTTTAAACGCTTCTTGGTTTCTGGCACTGTCTGGTAAATAATTGCAGCCACCTCTTCTATAGGACGTTTCAGCTCGGAGAATGTAACAAGCAGTGGGCAAAGTACATAGGGATAAATCCCTTCATATTCCGCTAAACCCTTTTCCACACACAACTGCATACAAAGTTCTTCTTCCATCTTGTCCGCAGCCGCTATTGCTTCTTCGATATTTTCTAATAACGAGCTACGCTTCTCATCATGATCTTGTGGTTCTCCATAGTTAGTGAGGACTCGTTGCGCTTTTCTTAAATAACTCAGGGTGACATTTTTGGCGATACTGAATACCCAACTCTTATCAGCCTGTTTATCACGGAGACTTTCAAGTTTTAAAAAAACCTTCTCAAAGGTTTCTTGTATCATATCATCCACATCTGGCTCTTGAATGCGGAAGGTGCGTTTCAAATAAGCTCGGAGCAACGGCCCAAGCTCATCATGTAACTCTAACGTTATTTGCCACTTCTCACTATCACGCATATGACTTTTACCTCACTCATAGAGCAATAACCCATTGAATTTAGAAATCCGATTTTTCCAAAAAATAGGATTTCTTGGCTCATCTTGCCTCTCATTTTTGGGTAGTACCGAAATTTGAGAAATCCGAGTTTTCCAAAAAATCGGATTTCTTGGCTCAAATGCAATCCTTGTAGTTTCAGGGTTGTCAAGGAATATAACCATTTATCCGCCGAAAAATTTCATCAGGGCCCTTTTTCACTGGCACTTGCACTTTTTCAGAATGTTTTCGGGAATGTTGGTAAACGTTGTTGCGCGTTTTTTCAAAAACCGTCAATAAATCCACCGGTTGTCTTTTCTGTCTGGCTTGTTTTAACGCCTCCAAAAAGAAAAGCGTAAATCGGCCCCCACGTCTCGCCAATTCTACGGCCGGCTGATTTTCCATTGAAGCCGATAACAATACCCCTTTAACCGGATCTAACGTGGTGCCAACATGAGTACGCCCTTCACTTGGTATTGTGCCATCCAAAGATTTAACGCGTTCCTTTGAATCTTTTCCCTTAGTAAGCCCAGCCGAAAAACACGCATCAATAAAAGTCAGGATATTAGGCGTCGGTATATCCTGAATGAGTGCTGAAAAATCATCATCTCTTAGCAAGTATCTCGTCCTAGGTTTTGGGCCATAAGTACCAAAAAATTCGTCCAGTCGATCAAGTTTCTCATCATTATTGTCATCATCCCGTTGGGTACCATGCCCAGAATAAAAAATGATCACTAAATCATCAGCACCCACTCTACGGCTATCACCTAAACGTTCAAGGGCTTGCACAAACTCCTCTTTATAAGCATTTGCTAACACGCACACCCGATTGTGACGGACATGAAACAATTCACGCATCGCCTTGGCAAAACGTGCCGCATCCCGGTTCGTTTCGGTTAAACCGCTCATATTTGATCCCACCGCTAAGATAAAAACACGCCCTTCGCCCGACGTATTCCAGCAAGTTCGTTGTGTGGGTCTTTTGGAAGTCACCGTTTTGGCGTTACCAAACGGCCCTTTTTTCAATGATTGGCTATCCGATGGTTGTGGTTTTTCAACAGTGGTGTTTGTTAAAAATGTGGGTGTTGGTGAACCATCATCATTAATGGGTGTATTTTGGCATCCCACCGTGCTGAAAATGATCAGCATAAAAAATAATCGCTTATTTTTTAATCTGTTATTCATCATAATTCCCATTGGCTGTTACAAAATATAACGGTGTTGCGTCCCTTTATTAATGTCGCCCCTTTGGGGCTTGCCTGGGGCGGTGTTTGCCTGGGGCGGTGCCCCAGGCTTTATTAATGTCGCCCCTTTGGGGCTTGGCGAAAAGTTATTTGAATCATGCGGTTTGGGGGCCATAAACGCTTTTGAATGTTTTCAAATTAAAGTATGGCCCCATGTCGCTCAAGAATACCAATACTTTTTGTATGCTTTTGGCATCGAACATTAGAACAGCTTTAGGCGATAAATCGCCTACTACAAAACGATAAAGAGCGATGAAGGACGCGGTTGACTTAATGAGATTGAAATAGGCTTTGCTGGATATTTGGAAAGAATATCAGAAATGAACAATTCCCTTAATTCTTCTAAAATCTCTGGAGGCGGATTGCCTGACAATCCAAAAGCAATCATGCGTTCCGCTTCTCGGTAATTCCCAAAGTCTAACGCCAGACAAGCCGCACTTCTAAACAAAACCGAACGAGTGGGTTCAATGTCATAATCACTTAATAAAAGCATCGCCGCTTCACGCTCATATTGCAATGCTTTTTTAGAGAATTGCTTAGCTTTGTCTAATTGACCTTTCCTTTGGGCAATAAACCCTTGTTCAGCAATGTCCATTGCTTTTGAATGCCATTCATTCACTTGGTCAGATTTGTTCATCTTTTCACCACCTGTGACATTGGAGTACCAAATTCAACAACCACAGCAGGTAGATTCAAATGGTTACTTTGTTGGGTTTGTTTGATTTTATCTTTGACTCTTTGCTCAATTTTGTTCTTGCTTCCCTTTAAGATGCCAGAGATTTCTAATCTCGCTTTCTCTTGAAAGGGATACTGACTCTCTTTATCGCCTAGCCAATAATCAAATCCCGTTTTCTTTCGAGAACGCCTTATCACTTTGTAGTCGGTCAATTTCTGAATAATCAAAATAGCTAGACAACAGGCACCGTCTTCTGTCGTTTCGGCCAGATCGGCCCAAGAATCTCGCATTTGCTGAGTGACTTCTGGCCAAAATAACTGAAATTGAGCCGACAAATCGCCTTCGATTTTAAAGACAACGCCTTGTGAATGATTTTGATTATCAAGGCATACTGCGGCAGCTTGCGAAAAAAAGTCACAGATTTCACCGGTTAGATTAGAGTCCATCTCTTTAAGAGAAGAGACATCAATGCGTTCAATTTCCAATGTATTTCTCCATAATTCATCACTCAATGAAACTTGTTAACACATTCTCTAATAAAAGTACAACTAATCTCATAAATAAACGGCTTAAAATGTGTACATCTACTGTGGTTATTTGAGTCATGCGATTTGGGGGCCATAAACTCATTTTGAAACATTAAAATTAAAGTATGGCCCTAAGTAATAAAAGTACAACTAATCTCAGAAAGAAACGAATTAAAGTAAAGTGTGTGCGTCTAGTGTAGTGGCTCATCTGATTTGGGGGCCATAAACGCTTTTGAATGTTTTCAAATTAAAGTATGGCCCCATGTCGCTCATTCTTCAACACAGAGACACGGTGTTGAAAAAATTTTATATCGTGTTGAAAAATTTTTATATAACTTATCAATCTAGGTTTTTATAATTCATTGATTTCATCATATTTAATTCACCCCTTAATTGGCACCACAAGTAAACCTAATATAAGTATAGCGTTCATTTCAAAATTCATCACTTTGGCAAGAGAGTTTGGCCGAACCAAACTACAATTTGGAGTCCTGCCAAGATTGAAATAGAAATCCGATTTTTCAAAAAAATCGGATTTCTTTAACCAAGTAATTGGCGCTTCGCCACTGCGTTTCGTTGTACTCAGAGTTTTTAAGTCAACACGTTGTGAGGTTTAAGGATTAATTTTCGCCTAGCAAAAAAATAATCCATTATTTTTCAGTTGATTAGCAAGAAATAGAGTCTGGCACTGTTACGTTTTCGAGAGTTGCTGCGTCTTATATATTATGCGGGTTGATAAGCTTTATTAATGTCGCCCCTTTGGGGCTTGCCTGGGGCGGTGCCCCAGGCTTTAATAATACGCCCCCTTGGGGCTTGGCTTGCCAAGGGTATCGCCCCTGGCGAAAAGCCCCAACGGGGCGATATTAATATAAAAAGGGGCATCGCCCCTGGTAGATTAATAAGAAATCGACGATGGCGCTGTTACGTTTTCGAGAGTTGCTGCGTCTTATATATTATGCGGATTGATTTATCTTGGACAAAATTCGTTTATCCGCGTAATTCGTTGTACTAAGATTATCGCGTCTTATATATTATGCGGGGGTTGATAAGCTTTATTAATGTCGCCCCTTTGGGGCTTGCCTGGGGCGGTGCCCCAGGCTTTAATAATGTCGCCCCTTTGGGGCTTGGCTTGCCAAGGGTATCGCCCCTGGCGAAAAGCCCCAACGGGGCGATATTAATATAGCCAGGGGCGTCGCCCCTGGTAGATTAATAAGAAATCGACGATGGCGCAGTTACGTTTTCGAGAGTTGCTGCGTCTTATATATTATGAGTCCAAGTACTCAATTCGCTTATCCGCGTAATTCGCTGTACTAAGATTGCTGCGTCTTATATATTATGAGTCCAAGTACTCAATTCGCTTATCCGCGCAATTCGCTGTACTAAGATTGCTGCGTCTTATATATTATGCGACGGCTTAAACTACAAGGATTCGTTATAAGAACGGATTAAAAAAATTCGCTTATCCGCGCAATTGGCTGTACTAAGATTGCTGCGTCTTATATATTATGAGTCCAAGTACTCAATTCGCTTATCCGCGCAATTCGCTGTACTAAGATTACCGCGTCTTATATATTATGAGTCCAAGTACAAAAAATTCGCTTATCCGCGCAATTCGCTGTACTAAGATTACCGCGTCTTATATATTATGAGTCCAAGTACTCAATTCGCTTATCCGCGCAATTCGCTGTACTAAGATTACCGCGTCTTATATATTATGAGTCCAAGTACAAAAAATTCGCTTATCCGCGTAATTCGTTGTACTAAGATTGTCGCGTCTTACAGATTATGCGGCTTGAGAAAGTGCCTAAGCCAGTACATAAATTATAAAGGGTATTTAGCCGATGAGTCTATTTTGGCATCTCACCGGGCCAAAATTTAACGGGGCAAAAAAAATAATCCTTTATTTTTCAGTTGATTAGCACTAATCCGATGATGACTCTGTTACATTATCAAGAGTGAGGGTGTCTTGACTTTTATGTAAGTTATTATTCGGAACCCAAAAAAGCAGTGATCAGGAACTGATGCGATCTGAAAAGCGAACGTACCAGTTAAAATCCTCACGACTTTGTGGAGGCCTACCCTTTTTCACACCTCAACCTTAAAAGGAAAATTAGATGAACGTTCGGAAATACCAACCAACCGTTTTGGCAACTGCCCTGTTATTGGGATTTGCAACCTCTGCGCCAGCGCAGGATTTCAACGTGACTGTTACCACAACCACAGAAGTCCTTTTAACGCCTACAGCCACAACGTCACAATGCAACAGGGATATCAGGTCCACACTGAGATTTTTCGTGAACGACAGGATAGTGATTGAAGACCTTGTATTAGATGCCACGTCAGAAAATCTTTTCAACCTCGGAGATCAACTCAACATCGAACTGGTAGAAGATTTGCGGGTTTGTACCCGTTATGATGACGTTGATCTTTGGATTGCAGTGGAGATGCCAGACGACACTCGTCTGTTTATGGTGTCAACAGCATTTCCGCCATTTGTCTCTTTTGTCCCTTATGCAAAGCCGTTCAAGACCAATTTAGATCGTGGGGAAAATCGGCAGACTATATTGAACTTTGAAGTCGCGCCAGGGATACCAACAGGAGATTACCGTTTTTACGCGGCTTATGCTGAAAGCGGGAAAGACTTGAGCGAACTGTTATTTACACTTCGTTCCAATCGGGCTATGGCTAAAGTCGTCGTAAGTGGCAGATGATGGATTGTTGTGCCCATGCTTTCCGACACTGCCATTAAGTTAAGCAACAAAACACCTACAAAAAGTCTAAATAAGAAAGCGCGACAGAGGGCCATAACTTAATTTGAAAACCTGTATTTTATGGCCCTCAAAATCTCTCGTCCAAAAACCTGCAAAAATATAGGTAAATAACCGGGAGCCGCGTATCATTACTTTGCCAAACGTTAGTTTGGACGATTAGTGCAAGAAAGCGGAAGTTTCCAGACCACTTCAGCCAACAGCTAAAGCAGTTGTCTAAAAGCTCAAGTAGGCTAAAGCCTACTAACCTTCTTGCAGTGCCCTTTAGTTGGCTTTTTCACAACTAACCAAAAGGAGGAATAACATGCAAAGTATTCGACTACGCTTGTTTTCTCTATTGAGTCTAGGATTTGTTATCCTAGCCAATGGACAAGCTTATGCTACGATTGATGATGCTACTGAGATAGAGGTTGGCACGGAGTATAGTGATGCCATCTCGACGGCTGATGAAGTTGACTGGTTCAGGTTTAATTTACCGGCAGATGGCAATGTGGTTGTGTCATTGAAACATGAGCAATTCAGTGAATCCAATGCGATACATTGGAACGTTTACCTCTATAGTGGGGCTGACACAGCATCTCCTCTTGGTTCTACGTCTATTAGAGCAACAGCGAGAGACGGGTCATTTTCGCTGGGGCTCGGGGCTGGCACATATTTTGTGAAAGTGACACCACAATATAATGCTAGATATGATACAACATGGTGGGATGACCCGTATTTTTTAGCGGTCAACTTTGAGGAAAGTCATTATTATGAAAAAAGCCCCAATCACAACCCCAATTGGGCAACACCCATTGACTTGAACCGGGAATACTCGGCCAATCTTGCTTTTAATACGGATGTTGACTATTTTACCTTCGACTTTCCTGCTGAAGGCAAGGTTAGTCTGACATTTAGACACCAAGAACTGACGACCTCCAATTCAATATACTGGAATGTTCACCTTTATGATCAAGCAGATATTGAAACAGCGCGTCAGTCAATCATCATTAAGGGAACTCAACTTGAAGTCTCATCAGACGAATTTGTTCTCACTCCTGGAACTTACATCATAAAAGTCACACCCAATATAAATAGATACGATAATGTGACAACATGGTGGAATGACCAGTATTTTTTAAAAGTAGAAACGGATGTTGAAGCTTGCGCCCCAATCACCACCTATGGGAAAAACCCCATTAGCGGACACTGGAGTGTTTTTCAGACACCTTGTGATGTACCTGAAGGCTGGACGACGCAAACAACCAGGCCTGAACCCTGTCCGCTGTGTCCAGGAGGTACAGAGTGTATAGACAATCCGGCCTCTTGTGGCTTATATAAGCTTGCTGAATTGGAAGCAGCAACTAATGCGGGCCGGCAGGAATGCATAAACGATCCGGCCTCCTGTGCCTTAATTACACAAGCTGAGTTAGATGCACAAACCAAGAAGGTCCATGAAACTGCTAAAACAGTGGGCCGACAGGAATGCAAAGACAATCCTGACTCCTGTGACTTACACTCACCATCTGAGTTAGAGGAAGAAATCAAGAAGGCCAGTGAAACAGGTAAAACAGCCGGCCGACAGGAATGCAAAAACGATCCGGACTCCTGTGGCTTAATTACACAAGCTAAGTTAGATGCACAAACAAAGGCGGCCCGTGAAACGGGTAAAACAGCGGGCCGACAGGAATGCAAAGACAAGCCGGACTCCTGTGGCTTACATACAAAAGCTGAGTTAGATACCAAAACCAAGGCGGCCCGTGAATCTGGTAAAACAGCGGGCCAACAGGAATGCAAAAACGATCCGTCTTCCTGTGGCTTAATTACACAAGCTAAGTTAGATGCACAAACAAAGGCCGCCAGTGAAACGGGTAAAACAGCGGGCCGACAGGAATGCAAAAACGATCCGGCTTCCTGTGGCTTACACTCACCTGCTGATTTAGCGACCAAAATCAAGGAGGCCACTGAAAAGGGTAAAACAGCCGGCCAACAGGAATGCAAAGACAAGCCGGACTCCTGTGACTTACACTCACCAGCTGAGCTAGAAGCTGCAATTAAGGCGGGCCGACAGGAATGCATAGACGATCCGGACTCCTGTGACTTACACTCACCAGATGAGTTAGCGGCCAAAATCAAGGAGGCCACTGAAAAGGCTAAAACAGCGGGCCAACAGGACTGCAAAAATGATCCGGCTTCTTGTGACTTACACTCACCTGATCAGTTAGAGAACGCAATTGAAACTGCCAAAATAGAATGCTTCAACGATCCTGCATCTTGCGACATTCAGGTAACCGGTGATCCGAAGGCACTTACTTTAACTGGTGGTGGTTATTATGAAGTGGGTGACAAACTGGTTGTGAAGTTGAAAGAAAATATTGAAGTGAGCAATCGTTTTAAGCGGGTAGATTTGTGGGTTGTCATTAAAATGCCAAATGGTAGTCTTCTATATAGGAACAACGATATTATCAATATGTATGTCACCGAACCAACACCATTTAAGCGTTCAATAGAACATTCAAAAGTCATACACCATATCTTGGCTCTTGAAGAAGTTCCTCCAAATTTGGGCGGCAACTATACTGTTTATGCTTTCTATAATCAGGAAGGAGCGGGCCTCGATGATCTGTTTCAGACGCTAAGGTTCAACATTTCGTCTATAACCGTTACCCTAAGCAATAAATGAAAACCCGCGTAGAGCAGATAAGTTATCGTTTTTCAGAAAAGTGCGGTTAAGCGAAAAAAACTAACCGCACCGCTCGCATTTTTGTCGCCGTTACGTCTCAGTAACGCGTGCGAAAAAATTGGGTTAATTGAACCCCACATTTTTTCGTCACGAAGTCTAATAGAGATTTTCAGATAATTATTTATTTAGTCCCCTTTAGGGGACTTGAGCTTTCAGACAACTGCTTTAGCTGTTGGCTGCCAAAGAAATTATTTTGTCGCCGTTACGTCTCAGCTGTTGGCTGCCAAAGAAATTATTTTTCTGAAAATCTATAATCAATAAACCGTGTGGAAAAATCTTGTTGATTACCTATTAACGTGAGTTCGACTTTTCAATAAATGATATCAATTTGATATTAATCAAGCCGTTGACAATAATTAATTGATTAAACCGAGTTTTTTGAGTATTAAACCCTTAACATTAATACGTTAATAACAGGTAAATTGTGGGCCATAGAATGAAATGAGTCAGTAAAGTTTGTTGGTTTTTAACTGATTGAGAATCACGTCATTATCAGTAACTCGTTGAGAGGATTAATAATTCTATAACTCACTGATATTTAAAGTCGAACTCACGTTATTATAGACGCGCCAGCGTCCCGTTTTATTACGCTTACTGTTATTGAGTTTTAAACCTAAGAGCGACGCTGGAACGTCACGGTAGGCATTCCGTTGCAGTCGCGTTGGAACTAAATCGGCTAATACGGGTATCTACACTCACAAGCGATCTCCAATCGCATCAACCATGAGGAAAACAAGCATGAAAAAAGCCATCATTGCAACTATTGCGATTATTGGGTTAACCCTGATGACCAATTTTGCTTACGCCAAAAGCCGGAAAGTAACCGTTTGTACATCATATTTTGTGGGTGCCACTATGGAAATGACTTGCAGTGGTCACTTTAATGGTAAAACCACCATAGTCAATTTGTACAACAAAGGTTGGCATTATGTGGGCCATATTGGTGGTGCTAGTCAGTTCATTTTGATTTTTGAGAAATAGCGCGCGTAGGGTCAATGCCATTAAGTTAAGCCTGGGCGAACCGGTTGGAAAACCTCGAAAGTCCCTAAAGACGCGAGGTTTCGTAGGGGCAATCCCTTCAATGCCATTAAGTTAAGCAGCCTTATGCCATAAGGGTTTTGTGCGGCGAGGTACGGTGGGGCGGGCGTTGTGAGTCGAAACGAACACAAATACGTGTTTTAAATTATAATAATGACTATGCTATACTAAGTTTAAAATTTAGGCGACTTTTTATAACTTTATATGGCAAAAGTCATTTAATATCAGTAGTATAAGAGTTATATAATTACAAGTTATCCAACCAAAGCAAGCGGACTAACCTAATTTAACGAATTTTGTTTATTTAAATTATGATGAATAAGGTATTTTTTAATAAAAATCGTTATTAAACCCGTTTTTACCAATTTTTAAGCCAAAAATCCCCCAACCCATTCAAAATACTTGAATAGGAAATTACTTTTCAGGCTAAAGTTTCGCTCCGCGAAACTTTAGCCTGAAAAACCTTATTTTTAAAAACGCCGTGCTAAAAACAGGGTTTGTAAATGCGTTTATAATAATTTAAGGAAACTCTAGCCGAACTCT
>Ga0190344_1000231_pt1 | contig 33154 bp, 29 predicted proteins | sample 48721323_MG_FD_161662 | JGI IMG/M metagenome (GOLD analysis project Ga0190344, IMG submission 161662) | Hydrothermal vent microbial mat bacterial communities from Southern Trench, Guaymas Basin, Mexico - 4872-13-2-3_MG | ecosystem: Environmental > Aquatic > Marine > Hydrothermal vents >... | reverse complement strand
GCCCCGGCGCGCTTCGCGAATTCTCTACGTTATTCAGGCATTGACTACACATAACCCGTAACCCGCACCCCGTAAAGATCACCATACATTCCGGAAATTATTTTCGTTTCCCTGCAGCGTTTCGGCCCTGGCAATCGTACCGGTTATAAAAGGTATGCATATATTCAAACCGGAAATTCGTTCTAAAATAAACAGACATGAAAACACACATCCTTCTTCTTCTGACCCTGGCCGGAATACTGTATGGAAATTCCTGCACAAAGGATGATCCGGACCCGGGCGCAAATCATACCCCGAAAAACATCGAACTTACCGCCGAAGCCCCGCAGGTGATCCAGACGAACAATGCCTTCGGGGTGGAACTGTTCAGGGAAGTGGCTTACGTGGATAACAAAAACCTGATGCTGTCGCCCATCAGCGCCGGCACGGCCCTGACCATGCTGCTGAACGGCTGCGGAGGCGACACCTACAATCAGCTGAAAGCAATGCTGAAATATCCGGATGACCTGGGCATCGCCCGGATCAATGAAGCCTGGGGAATACTGGTCAGTCAGTTGCTGGATGCCGATCCCAAGGTGAACATCGCCCTGGCCAATGCCATTTTTTACCGGGAAGGATTCACTGTGAAAGAACCGTTCCTGAATACCATGAGCGAGGATTACGGGGCACAGATCGAGGCCCTCGATTTTTCGCATCCATCGGCACTGGAAACCATCAACGGATGGGCCAGTGACCATACCAACGGAAAAATCCCGAAGGTGCTGAATGAAATCTCTGCCGAGGCGGTGATGTTCCTGATGAATGCCCTTTATTTCAAGGGCGACTGGAGTTACCAGTTCGACAAATCCCTTACGGAAGACCGGCCCTTTTACCCCGATACCGGGGATCCGTATGATGTGAGCACCATGAATGGCGAAGCTGGAGCGAAGGTGGTGTACGATGATGATTACCAGGCCATTGAACTTCCCTATGGCCGCACCAATTTTACCATGGTAGTGATCGTACCCCACGGATCCCTCGAAGGGTTTATCGCTTCATTCACTCCGGAGATCTGGAGCGAAATTACCGCCGGAATAGACGGGCAGCCCGAATACGGCAAAACCGAAGTGTTTATGCCGAAGTTCAAATTTTCGTATGAAAAGGTACTGAATGATCAGCTGAAAAGCATGGGCATGATTGATGCATTTGATCCTTATATGGCCGACCTTTCCGGAATTTCCGACGCCCAGATCTATGTCGATTTCGTCAAGCAGAACACCTTTGTGGATGTGAATGAAGAAGGCACCGAAGCGGCAGCCGTAACAACCATAGGGATTAATCTGACAAGCGTATCCCCACAGCCGCAGGTCTTCAGGATCGACAGGCCCTTTGTGTTCGCCATCCGTGAAAGGACTACCAACACCCTGTTGTTTATTGGGCAGGTGATCAATCCGTCGTATGAATAGTTTGCCACATGCCGGTAATAGTTTGGTTGCCTATTCAGATAGCAAAAAAAAATGAAACGGATAATCAGAAAATCTCCTGAATTAGGTTATATTAAAGAGCTTAATCGGGAGATGCGAAATGGGCAACCGGCAGTTCACTGCAGACGGAATTTCTGATCCGGAACTTGTAAAAGGGTGCCTGGAAAGGAAAGAGTACTGTCAGGAGGTTCTTTACAAGCGTTACTTCTCCTTTGCCATGTCGGTTTGCATCAGATATACAGGTGATCAGGAGGAGGCTATGGAAACGGTGAACGACAGCTTTATGAAGGTGCTGGAAAACCTTGAAAATTACGACTCTTCGAAGCCTTTTAAACCCTGGTACGCAAAAATCCTGATCAACACGGCCATTGACCGTTGCAGAAAAAACCTCAGGCACAGCGCAAAATTTGCTGCCGGAAGCATATCCGAAGCCGACGAGCCGGAAACGGAAATGGATATGGGGCTGACAGTGAGTGATATACTTGAGCTTTACCGGCATCTTCCCGAACAATATAAAATGACCTTCAACCTGTATGAAATTGACGGGTACAGCCATGAAGAGATCGCACAGATGCTGGGGACCACAGTTTCCACATCGCGTTCGAACCTGGCCAGGGCAAAAAAAATGTTACGTGAACTGTACAGAAAGAAATTTGAATCAGTGAGCAAAAGACCATGAACCGGTTTGATGACATATTCCGTGAGAAGGTGAAGGAAGCTTTTGAAAGCTACGATGCCGGTCATCTTGCTGATGAGGGCTGGAAGTCGTTTGTAAAAGAACAAAAAACGAAAAGGAGAGTGGCCCTGCCGGTTCCTTTCTGGTCCAGGGCGGCGTCGGTGCTCATTCTGCTTTCTGCCGGAAGTGTGTTCCTGTACCTGATGTTCCATCAGCAAAAAGGAACAGGGCCTGTGGCGGTTCTTACCGATTCCGTTGAAATGACAGAGACCGGACAGGAACCAGCCGGTGAGACGATTGCCGACTACCGGAAGGTTCCGGCGCAAACCGCCTCTTTTCCGGAAAAAGAGCAAACAGCCACTGCGGTGCGCACCGTGGTGGAAAAAGATTCCGGAACGAAAGCGGAAACCCGGCCCGGAGAAATGGCAATCCGCCGGCCTGACACAGACAGGTACGCCGACCGGATGGTGCCGGTACCGGCTGACCGGAAAGGTGTCATTTTATCTGTAACGGAAAGGAAGCCGGTGGCGCTTGTCCCGACGGAAAAAAAGGAGAAAAAGATATTCCTTCCGGAAGCGGATGCCGGATCTTACAGAAAGACCAGCATCCTGGCCGGCCTTTCCGGCCTGATGGCAGGTGTGGAAGACCGGGTAGCCAGCAACCCGGGTGTGGCCCTGGGGTTTTACCTGGAACACCGGCTGACCCGTTCGGTGGCTCTTCGTCCCGGCCTGGCACTGACCCGGCATGATTACAGACTGGAAGACAAATATGTTGGAGAGCTCCTGATGGCGGCTTCCCGTGACCTGACCAATCTGGCGGGAACGATCGACTCCTATGAAAACCACATGGAAATGCTGACGATGGAAGTCCCGGTCAACCTGGTGTTTACTGTTCTGGAGCGGAACAGAAAAAGCTTTTTCCTTTCGGCGGGAGTTTCCACGGTGTTCTACCTGAATCAGCAGTTCTGCGGCAAATACCTGAACGTATCTACCCGGGAAAACCTGAATACCTACACCGGCGAGATTACCTATGAAACCACGTACAACACGGTATATGCCGAAAGCGATCACCCGGCCTTCAGTCACGTAGATCTGTTCGCACTGACCAACCTTTCGGCCGGCTATGCCTTCCCTTTCGGAAAGAACAGCCGCGTGCTGATCGAACCTTATGTCCAGCTGCCACTGAGTGACCTCACCAGCCTTCATCTGCACATGAGGTATGTCGGAATGTCGGTAAAGGTTCAGTTCGGGAGATAAAGGATATCATTTTCCTTCGACAGCCTAAGTTTGCACATTTCACTCCGTGCCTGTTACTCGTACCTCAGTGTTTCCACCGGATTTTTCGAGGCAAATTTCCAGCTTCGGAGGGTTACCGTCAGCAGGGCAATCAGAATGGCTGCCAGCCCGGCCAGGGCGAAGAAGATCCACGACAGGCCGATGCGGGCTTCGAAATTCTCCAGCCATCGGTGCATAATGTACCAGCCAGCCGGAAAGGCGGCGATGATGGCTATCAGCACCCATTTCTGGAAATCGGCGTTCAGCAGCCACAGGATCTGGAATGTATTGGCTCCGTTCACTTTCCTGATGCCGATTTCCTTTATGCGCCTGGATACCAGCAGTCCCGTAAGACCCAGCAGTCCAAGGGCGGTGAGGAAGAGAGCCACCGATGCAGAGGCTGCAGTCACCTTGGCCCAGCGGTCTTCATTTACATACTGCCCGTCGAGTATATCATCCAGAAAGGCATATTCGTAAGGAAATTCCGGAACCACTTCTTCCCACGCTTTTTGTATGTGTTCCAGCGCAGCCTGCCTGTTTTCGGGTTGTACCCTGACAAATACAGTCCAGATCGCATTATAGGGAAACGGCACAAGGATCAGGGGCTGGACGGGATCTTTCATTGAATCGTAATGGAAATCCTTCACCACTCCCGTGATCTGCACATGCCGTTTGATGGGGTCGAAAAAGATGAGCTCACCCACCGGTTCTTCCAGGCCGAAAGCGTTGACCAGTTTTTCGTTAACCAGCACCACCGGAACAGTGTCGCCCGGCTGTGTTTCCCTGAAATTCCTGCCTTCCAGCAGTTCCAGTCCCAGTGTGGCCACATAATCTTCATCCACACGCAGAATACGGGTTCTGATCATTTCGCCGGTTGCGGTTTTCAGCGTACTGGCGCTGCTTCCTGATACAAAATTCCGGTCGCTTGTGGTAACCTCTTCAATTGCCGGGTTATCCAGCAGGCGGGTTTTCAGGGCATGGATTTTTGACAGGGGAAAATCGACATTCAATACCACAATGTTTTCCCTGTCAAACCCCACATCCTGGTTTTTCAGGTAATTCAACTGGCTTACGATGACCAGGGTGCAGACCAGGAGGCCCACCGAAATGAAATACTGCAGGAATATAAAAAGCCTGGAAAAGCGGTTCCCTCTGGTCAGGGGATTTTCTTTCCTGAGAACGGAAAGGGGATTGTTTTGATTGAAAAGGAAACGGGCTATATAGGAACTGGTGGAATAGACGATCAGCAGGATCAACAGGAAAAGGAAAACATAGCTTGACCAGTTCTGGTACAGGGTGAATGTGAGGGTTTTCTGTGCCAACCGGTTGAACAGGGGCAGCAGCTGCTCGGCCAGACCGATGCCCAGAATAAGGGCCATTACAGATATAAGGAACGATTCGGCCCAGAACAACCGTACAATGTCCATGCGACGGGCACCGACGATTTTCATCACCGCCAGTTCCTTCATCCGGTCCATTGAATGCCCGATGGTAAGCATGATGTAGTTGAAACAGGCAATAAACAGGATAAATGCCGCTATCAGCGAAAGGAAGTACAGTACCTGAGCATTTCCCCTTCTTTCGTAGGAATACCGAATGTGTGACGAATCAAGGTAGATGTCTTTCAGGGGCTGCAGTTCCCAGGTGAATGAATATTCTCCATCTTTCAGCGACATGTATTCGGCCAGCGACTGCAGGGTTTTTCCATGGTATTTGTCGATAAGCGACCGGACCGATTGTTCAGCTGCCACCGGATCCGTACCTTCCTTCAGCAGGATGTACACGGAATTGGCCCCGAAAGCATCGTTCGACCGCGGGTATACCTGGCAATGGTTGAAATGGGTGAGGGCGGTGAAACGGATGGATGAATTTTCCGGCTGGTCATCTATTACTGCCGTTACCATGAACTGGTTGGGTGGTTGCTGAGGGAATTCCACTGCCTGTCCGATCATTTCCTCATAATTCCCGGCCATGCCGGAAAAGATCCGGTCGGCCTCCTTGCGGCACAGAATCACCGATTGCGGCTTTTCCAGGGCGGTTTCCAGGTTTCCCGCCAGCGGAATGTGTGTGAATATTTCCAGGAAATCGGGGTTCACAAAACCCAGGTTCAGCAGGAATTTTCTGCTGTCATGACTTACCCATACGTTGGTTCTTCTGAAAGAAGTAGCCTTTTCCACGACAGGCAGGTCCTGTTTAATACCCTCCGACAGTTCGTCGGGTTGATACGGGGAATAGTTTAATCCTTCGTCCCGGATGGAATATTTGTTCACGATCCGGTAGATCCTGCCGGTGTGCTCATGGTACCGGTTATAGCTCAGTTCATGCTGTACAAAAAGGAAAATAACGATGGCACAGGATATTCCGAATCCCAGACCCAGGACGTTGATCCCGGAAATCAGCCATCTTCTTAGCAGGTTGCGAAAAGAAAACTTCAGATGATGAAGGAACATGCCGGTGTTTTTTTCTGTTTAAGCAAGTCGCATGCCAGTATTCAATATGATTTGATAATCAATTTAATAAATATATCCTTATTTCATAACGTAAACCTTTCCGTATTAAAACCGGACAGTATCTGTAACGAAACCGGACAATTCGGTGACCGATCGCGCGAATTATTTTTTCCTCAGCAATCCGGCCAGGGTTTTGCCCAGTTCGTCGAGTTTTTCCAGGGGTTCGAGCAGCGAGGGGTTGTTCAGGTCAAATTTGCGTCCGCCTGCCACGCCGGCCTGCATGGGGTAGATCAGAATGAAACTGTTCGAACGGAAATGTTTGTTCAGATATTCCGGGATGGCGGCCATGCCGGGATGGTACGAAGGCTTGTTTCGGCGGCTCATCACAATGATCAGATTATCGTCCAGCCTGACGTTCCTGGAAAGGGTCATAAAATCGTGCCAGTCGTCGAAGTGGCTGAATTCGGCTTCAATGGGATGTTTGGCATGGATATTCCTGATGATATTGAGGGTGGAGGGCCTTCCGTAAAACAGAATCTTCGTTCCCGTATTCCGGGCGATGTTCCATATTTTGAGGATCCAGAACGGAAAACCCGGCTCTTTTTCGGCTTTGCGCGACATGATCACAAAATGCCGTTTGATGGTGGAGATGGGTTGGACCGGCTGGTATACCAGGGTGGTTACATTGCTTTTTTCCAGGATCCCCTCTGTGAGGTTTCCGAGGAAGGATTCGGAGATGCCTTTCGACACATGCAATCCAAGCACCAGGTCGGTGATATTGTGCTCCCTGATCACACCGGTAATGCCGTTCACAATGTTCAGGTCGTACCGCAAAATCTCCCTCAGGTAGATGTCGGCCGACGATGCAGTAACGGCCGCTTTCTTCAGCAATTCCCTGGCCTGTTCATCCATGTTGGTTTCCACGGGATGTTCCATGTTGGGAATGATATTCAGGGCATACAGTCCGGTGTGGTTCTTTTCCGAAAGGATCATAGCGCTGAGATGGATCAGTTCGTTCACCGTATCAGGGTTGCTCACGGGGATCAGGATCCGTTCATCGGGTTCCGCTTCCTCCATGCCGGCACTTTTATCCCTGACAATGTTCTGTGCCCCCTTTTGCGTTTCGAACGAGGCAATGGTGCAGGTGATCAGGATCATGATGATGGTTCCGTTCAGGATGCTTTCCCCCAGCAGGCGGATGGGCCCGCCATCTGCCGTATGGCCCAGGATCACGTTGTATCCCACCAGTACGGCAGCCAGAGTGGCTGCGGCACGTGCATTGCTGAGCCCGAAGATTAACCGTCGCTGGTCATGGGTGAACCGGAAGGCTTTCTGAGTGATCCAAGCGGGTATGTATTTACCCACTGTGGCAATGAAGGTGAGGATGAGGGCTACCACCAGGGTTTCGGGGTCGCTGATGAAGGCCCGGTAATCAATGAGCATACCCACCCCCAGCAGAAAAAAGGGGATGAAAATGGCGTGTCCCACGAACTCGATGCGGTTCATCAGGGGGGAGGTTCGCGGGATCAGCCGGTTGAGGGCCAGTCCGGCCAGGAAGGCTCCGATGATCCCTTCTATGCCTGCCAGCTGCGACATCACGGCTGCCAGAAATACCAGTACGAGCACGAAAATATACTGCAGAATATTGTCTTCGGTTTGCTTGAAAAACCACCGGGACAGGACGGGGAAAACCAGCATGACAACAGAGGCAAACAGCACAAAGGCAATGAGCAGTTTTACAATGAAATACCGTTCCATATCACCCGACGACATGCCCACAATAAGCGCCAGGACCAGCAGTACCAGGATATCGGTGATCAGGGTGCTCCCCACCGTAATGGTTACCGCCCGGTTTTTCACCAGGCCCAGTTTGCTTACCAGAGGATAGGTAATCAGGGTGTGGGAGGATATGAGGCTGGCCATCAGAACGGAAGTGGAAACGGAATAGTTCAGCACATAGATCCCCGTGACGGTTCCCAGGACCATGGGAACGAGGAATCCTGTTATTCCCAGGAAAGTGCTCTTTCCTGCATTCTTCCGGAACTGCCCCAGGTCAATCTCCAGGCCCGCCAGGAACATGATATAAAGCAAACCGGCTGTTCCTGACAGGATGATGCTGCTGTCGCGTGTGATCAGGTTGAATCCGTGCGGTCCGATCACCGCTCCGGCCACGATCAGTCCAAGCAGGGGAGGAATTTTCAGCCGGTTCAGGATGATGGGGGTGAAGAGAATGATCAGCAGAATGATCAGGAATTTCAATACCGGATCGGTTAGGGGAAGGGTGATATCGGGAGACGACAGCAGGATCATATCGTGGCTTGACCGTATAAAGATAAGAAACTGTTTTATTTCAGCGGCATGTTCCCGGGATCCCCCTGGGTAACGGCCTCCTCGGGGCCATGGTATGGGAAAAAGAGGGCAGGCTGAGGATTGCTCTCGACCGGTCCGATTTGTGGGACCTGCGGCCCATGAAGGGGCTGGAAGGTCCGGAATTCCGCTTCGGGTGGGTGGTACAGCAAGTATTGGACAGCAACTACCGGAAAGTGCAGGAACGGTTCGATGCTCCCTATGAACGGGAACCAGGCCCACGAAAATTCCCGGAGGAGCTCTGGAGTTTGAAACGGCAGGTCAGGGTAAGGTGAAGGAGGTAAGGCTTCACCTGCGAACCGCCCTGTGCGAAGTGTTGTGGGAATCGGGGGTACGGATGCAGTGCTTTGTACATGCCACCGAGCCGGCCGGATGGTTCCGTTTTGAGAACCTGTCAGATACACTGGTCCCCCTGCTGGAAATGCCCCGATACCATGCCGGTTTCGGTGGACGTGACGGGGAAGATGTCCCAGGCAGCAGCCTTCAGAGGCTGGGATATCCTCCTGCAGAACTGATCCATACCTGCCGGTCGGTGACCGCTACCCAGGAATGCTGGGGCGGGTTTGTTTACCGCGTGCATGTGGCCTGGGAAGAGCCTGAGCAGGGAACCCTGGAAGGGGCCTGGAGCATCGACGCCTCACTACCCGGCGACCCGCGTGAGCCCGATGCCGCTGCCGTGGTGGCTCCGGCTCTTGGACGGGGCTTTCAAGCCGACCTGGAAACCCACCATCGGTGGTGGCAGGAGTCCTGGGACCGGTCGTCCATATCCCTGCCCGATAAAATACCGGAGCGACAGTATTGGTGTCGGCCGGGATGGTGAACGGAAAAGTGCAGTGGGTGGAAGCGGAGCCGGAAAGGGGAGGAAAGTTGCGACTGGCCGATCCCTTTGGACGTGCCGGTTTTGCCTCTGCCCGTGAACCGGAACAGTGGAAATAAACAGACAGCCTGTCCTTGTGCTGGATATGCAGGCCGGGGAACCGGATTATTCGAAACGATTTTCCCTGTGTTTTGCCCCGATCTTTTCCGCCAGTTGATCCAGGGCATTGAAATCTTTCTCTTTCGGATGTCCTTTGACGACCACCGGATCGATCAGTTCTGTTTTCAGATGCGGGATCATTTCCGCAATTTTTTCAACCACGCTGGTACCCCATCCATAGGTAGCGATTACGGAAGCATACCTGGCCTTCGGCTTAAGGATATCTGCCAGGCGGGTGGCGTAGGTTACCATGGGATGCGGTTCTCCCAGCACCGTGGGCGTTCCGATCACGATGGTGGCCGCATCAACCAGGCTTATTGCCAGTTTTCCTATGTCTGTTACCGAAAGGTCGAACGGCTGGACATTCACCCCCTTCTTTTCCAGGGCATTCACCAGATGTTCCACCATCTTTTCCACGCTTCCGTGCATGGATATGTAAGGCAGTACGACCAGGTTCCCAGGTTCGTCGGAAATCCATTCTTTATAGGCCCGGATGATGAACTCCGGCTTATTGTACAACGGCCCGTGGCTTGGTGCAATGATCCGGATGTCGTATTCGTTCAGTTTGTCGAAATTTTTCCTGATCATCTTTCTGAAAGGCATCATAATCTCTGCATAATACCTTTTGGCGGCTTCGTATACCCGGCATTCGTCACTTACATACGTTTCAGAAGCAGCCAGATGGGAGCCGAAAAAATCGCAGGTGAAAAGTATTTTTTCTTCTTTCAGGTAGGTCAGCATGGTTTCCGGCCAGTGAACCCAGGGATAGTATATGAATTTCAATGATTTGTCGCCAAGCGAAAGTTCTTCACCGTCAGCCACGGGGAGGATTTTTTTTTCGGGTATCAGAAGATGATCAATAAGCAGCTCTTTTCCCTTCGGCGTGGTTATGACTTTCGCATCAGGGTATTTTTCCAGCACATGCGGGATGGATCCGGAATGATCCTGTTCGGCATGGTGTGAGATAATGAAATCGATTTTCTCCACCTCTTTTAACTGGTCGAGCAACTGGTAGGCCATGGAAGGATCTACCGTATCCAGCAAGACGGTCTTCTCACTTCCCCTGATCAGATAGGCGTTGTAGCTTGTCCCGTCGGGCAGGGGGATCAGTGAATCGAATAATCGCCTGTTCCAGTCAATAGCTCCCAGAAAAAATACCTTGTTGCTGATTTCTTTTGTTATCATGATATGATTTGTTTTATACCGGGAATTTTTCTGTAAAGATAGAAAAAACAGAGGGTAAGGGAAAGGCTGGTTACCGGTTTTTTCTGCAGCGCGTTTGCTATGCCGGTGGATGTTTCCGGCAGGTATATGATGAAAAAAGGAACGGTCCCGGTAGGTTGGCACAAATCCGGGGAACCGTTCCTTCTGGCAAAATAGCCGGTGAGGCAGGGTTTATCTTTTTAGGGTAATAATGGTGTACGAATACCTGGGAAAAGTATAGGCGGCATCATTTCTGGAGAAAGAGATCTGTTTGCTGACCGGAGCCACGTTGTTTTTGTGGTCCACCGGATTGTATTCGGTAAGTTCACAATCTCCGATCATCCAGATTTCTGCCCTGCCTTTGAAACGGAACCCTTTTACCTGGATTATGGCTTCCCGGGGTTCGTTGCTGAGGTTGGCCACATAGAGGGACAGAGAATCCCGGTTCTGGTTTATTTTTGCAGTCACATCCAGCAGGGAATCGTTGCTGCTGGTAGCTTTGACAACAATCGGCAACCAGTCTTCTGTCATTTTCGCATCGATATGGGCCGAAGGTTGGAACCAGATTTCACTGGAAGTGTAATGTACTCTTCCCTGATCCCACATGTAGTGCTGGCCATGTGGCTGGAATGTATTGGCACTGCCCAGCCAGGTGAAATGGTCGCCGTATCGCTGAAGGGTATTCCAGTTGTGCGCATGTGCCAGCCCCCGGTCCCAGTCACAACGGCTGCCGTTTTCTTCCATTGGGCACAGAGTGAGCTTGTAGCCCGGATAATCTCTGGCCAGTTCATTTTGCAGATCGATTCCCATGGAATGGGTGAACCCGGGATGGTCGGCGAAAAACAGCGCTCCGCTGTAATGGGGGTCCCATACCATTTTATCAGCCTGACCCTGTTCAATGAACCACCCGAACAGTTCGGAGGCCAGGGCATATTCTTCGGTTCCCCTGGCATATCTGGAAGGATTCGTTCCGATATTCAGAGAAGCTACAATGTGCATTTCCGGGTCGGCTTCCCAGGCAGCCCGGGCGAATTTCTTCATGCATTCGGCATATCCGCGGGTCAGATGCCTTTCGTTATCTACCTCAATGTATTTCAGGTTATAAGGTTCCGGATGTCCGTGTTCAGCACGCAATCTGCCCCATCGACTGTCAACCGGACCGTTCATGTATTCCACAAAATCTCTGATATCTTCATAGGTTTCGTCCATGCTTAATCCCACCATGGCTTTTGCCCCGATGGATTCAGCTACCTGGCATAGTTCCACCACCCCGAAACTGTGGGTGGCATAGGGATTAAACCCGCTGCGAAAGCATACCCTTCGTTCATCTACCGGGCCGATCATTTTTTTCCACCGGTACAGATAGGTATCGGCACCTACATCCACCATGGACCCATTGTAACGGATGGTTTTGATCCCCTGTTTCATTAACGCATCAGCAAATCCCTTCCTTACCGGGTATCCCCTGACCCTGCCCCAGTATCCCGGCTGAAGAAAGGCATAACCCAGTTCAATTTGCCCTTTTTCTTTCAGGGCTATGCCAAACCGTCCCGCTGTGGTTTCTCCCTTGGGAATGAGTTCGAATTCAACCTTTTCGAATGAGCCGTTCCCTTTCAGGTAATAGGGCTCTTCAGCCAGGATTTGCCCGTTTTCGTCCCGGAGTGAGAGGTACAGGGTGACGGGTTGATGCGCCCTGATCCGCAGGATCCCCTCGTAGGGTTTGCCCTTTTCGAAGTAAATGCCCTGCTTGTTCAGGCCGGCGTTGTACAGGCCGAATTCCCCGTTGCCTTCCTGCATACGGATAACCTGGTTCTGCCGCCCCATGTAGGCGTCTCCTCGCCTGAGCACATATTTCCCTTTTGCATTTCCCGAGGTTATTTTACTCCAGTACCGGCTGATCTGTTCATCGCCGTTGATGCGTTTTAACATGATTTTTCTCGTGGCTTCGGGGATGCTGTCAAAGAGCACGAAGCGGCTGTAAAAACGAAGGTCTCCGATCTGCAGGGGAGGCCTGACCATCGGGGGGCCTCCGTCGCGTGAAGGCCTTGGCTGAGCTGCCTGAACCACGGCATCGTATATGTCTTTCGAATTGAAATCGTATTTTTCACTCAGGTTGTTCCAGTTTACCCGGGTGTAAATGTTTGCCTGGGAAAGAAAATGCGGACGCCTGTTTTCATCCAGGATCACATATACCTTAACATAGTCTCCAAGAGGCAGACCCAGGAAATCAATGTCAATATTTTCTTCAAAAGCCTCGCCATGGATCAGTTGACTGAAGATCCCGCCGTTTGTTTGGTTATTGAGGTCTTCAATATTTGTACCGTTGAAACATTTGGTAACAGTGGCTATTTGTTTGGAGGCATCCACCCGGATCTGGATGGGTCCGGTGGTCTGAGCCATCAGCAAAGCCGATAAGCCGCAAGACAGGATAAAGAACAGCAGTTTTTTCATTTTTGCAGATTAGGGTTAATAATTGAGAACAATGATTTAGAATGAATCGGTTTCATAGGGTTGCACAGCATATTTGTCCCCTCAGGCCATCGTGGTAATGCTACCATACCGTGGGATTCGTGGGTAAAAAGCAAGCAGCCCCATGTATTGGATCTTAGTGTTTCTGCTGACTGTTTAAAATATCCGTTATCTTACATCCATTTCAAACAGTGTGATGCTCATGGGTTCAACAGTTACTGACGACCTGAAACGGATTTCCTTTTCCTGCACTTCAACCGGATTTTCCAGCTGATTCCGCCGCTGTTCACGGGTTGGCGGGATCAGGATCCATGCTCTGGCCCGGTTGCCTACCTCGGCTCCTTCAATACGGATATTCAGTTGTTGCATGGTTTCCATGGGACTGACAACCGAAAGGGTCAGTTTGGTTTTGTCTACGTTCAGGGCAGCAAAAACATCAGGCGGAGAAGTGGCCGATAGATCCTCAGGGGCTTCCTGTGCTTTGCCGGTCGGCCCGGCGGATAACAGGATAAAGAATAATAATCCGAATATAGCCAAAAAGTTATACTTAGATCCCGATGGGTTTTGTTTAGGTTTCATTACGATTTGTTTTTTGTTGTGATGGTTAACAGGATCAGTAAAAATTTCTTTAAAATACGAATTTATTCGGGTTTTCCAGGGTGCCTGGTTGCATTTAATTCCTGCCAGAACAGGTATAGATAAACGGCTTTAGTGAGTTAGCCAAAGCAAATTTTTGCACCCGTGCACCAAACCAAAGGAAAAGCCATCGGGAGGAATATCCCGATTTACCATCCTGCCAGCAGAAAGACTCCCCCTGCGAGGAGGCCTATTCCCATATTAATGGCTTTAACCTTCAAAAAATCCTTTCGTGATTCGGCCAGCAGGGGGAGAATGCCGTGGCCGTCCTGCACAATGGAATTGGCCAGTAATATACTGAAAGGCAACAATCCTTCGGAGAACAGCGTGACAAAAATAAGGTGGGGGCCCGATTCGGGGACCAGGCCTATCAGCACGGCAATGAGCAGTACCATGTACAGGTTGTTTTCCAGCAGGTGGGTGAGGGACAGGTTCGATTGAATCAGATACAGGGCCATAAAGGCTCCCCAGGTCCACAGGAACAGGCGCAGAAGGTGCTTTTTTACCACGTGGCGGTACAGGTGCTCTTTCAGAAAATGTTCCGGTACGGTAAGAAAAACGAAAAACAAAAAGCCCGCACCTACCAGAAAAGTGATTTTTTTCCAGTCCCAGCCGGGAGTTCCAACGGTTCCTGAAAGCAGCAGAAACAGAAATGCAAAAGTTCCCAGCAACAGAACGGTCCGTTCGAATGAGAGCTGCTTCAGCTGGGGTATGATGGAAGACCGGGAGAAGCAATGACATATGTCTTCTTCGTGCACCTCGAAACCGTGTGGCCCGGCCGAACCTTTTTCAGGAACGATCTGATGCACCAGCCAGCCGCTTCCCACGGCGATGACCAGAAGAACTCCCTGCAAAATCAATGCTTTTCCGGGGAACAGCGAGAACATGACAAATGCCTCATCCCCAGAGGTGGCGATCATAACGGTGACAAGTCCGGCAAATCCAACTAACCGGTGGGTATAGAGCGAAACCACCGTGAATGCTCCCAGGCATCCCGGAGTGATTCCCAGCAGGGCCGAGATCAGAATCTGCATGAAGGGCGACCGGTGAAGCTGCTCGGCCCACCTGTTCCGGCTCTGCACATTGATATATTCAATCACCACCATCATGAACAATACGAAGGAGGTGATCATAACCGATTGTTTCAGAGAGGAAAACAATACAGCTTCCATATGAAAATCTCTTTGAAAAAATATTCAAAAATAAATTTCTTTAAAATTAGTCTAAATAATTTTAATATGAACAAATGTTCATTTAATTTTATATCGTTTTTCAGAATGCAATTGCTGAATGATCATGACAACCACTGAGAAGCTAAGGAAAGTGTTCGGCAGGCGTTTCACGACGGTAAACCTGAACGGCGAGGTGTACGAACACATCAATGTACCTCAGAAAGAGCTGAAATTCTGTGAAGCCGTGCATTATTCTTTCGATGTCCCCATCCGCTTGAACCACGAGAACCTATACTGTCCCGGAGCCAGGCGCAGTATGGGATTTGAAGAGAACGACCTGATGCTGGCAGGGACCATTGCTCACAATCACCGTCTTCCCGTGTCGGAAGTGGCCGAAAGTCTTCAGAAAATACCGGTTATAAAAAGCGTGAAGCACATCAATCTGGGTCTGACTGAAGAAATGACCGGCGACATAACCCCCGATCTGGTCATTGCTTATCTGCAGCCTGATAAAATTACCGGTTTCACGATACGGCTGGCACGGAAAGGGATCGTTTTGAACATCCGGCCCTTTTTTCTGCTGTCGGTTTGCGGAAGCGTGGCAGCTGCCTGTTTTACTGAGCAAGCGGCATGCCTTTCATTCGGATGTCAGGATTCGAGAAAGTTCGGAGGATTGCATGACGACGAGGTGGTGCTGGGCATGCCCTGGCAAATGGCCCTCGAGCTGGTGGAACCCGAAGAAAGCGAAATGGGGAATGTGACGAAACATGATGAAGGAGGATACCCTAAATAAGATAATATGTGAAAATAAATGCACTTTTACCGGAAAGCATATACTGTTATTCTCAAGTACGGGCTCATCCTGGCGGTTGTGAATATCCTGCTGCTGATCACGGATGTGGGAGAGGGAACCCGCTGGTGGTGTGCCGGAGTAAGTATGGCAGGTTTTCTTTTTATATGGTTTTTCTTTCGTGTTCCCGGAAAGAAGCCGCCACCTGACAATCAGCTGGTATATACCCCGGCAGACGGGATGGTAGTAGTCCTGGAGGAAGTGATGGAAGAGGAATGTCTGCACACGCGTTGCATTCAGGTTTCTATCTTCATGTCACTACTGAACGTTCACTGGAACAGCCTGCCGGTTTCTGGCCGGGTGGTTTATTACCGGTATCATCCAGGTAAAAATCTGGTAGCCTGCCATCCCAAATCGAGCCTGCTGAATGAACGTACTTCCGTTGCGATCGATACCGGAACGGCACGGATCAAAGTATGCCAGGTAGCCGGTTTGATTGCCCGCAGGATCATTTGCCGGTTGAAGGAAGGCGACAGGGTACAGCAGGGCGGGGAGATGGGTTTTATCCTGTTCGGCTCCAGGGTGGATATTTACCTGCCGCTTTCTTCCATAGTGGTGGTGAAGATGGGAGACCGGGTAAGGGTGAACCGGGATGTAATTGCCAGGCTGCCCGTGGAAGAAGAAGCTGGCAGTGAGAAGGCCGGATCATAAAAAAGAAGTCTGGTTTTGTTCAATATAAAAAAGGAGGTGTATTATGGCTCTAATAATCAATGATGAATGCATTGCCTGTGGTGTTTGTGTTGATGAATGTCCGAATGAAGCCATTTCGGAGGGAGATCCCATTTTTGTGATCAATCCCGATCGTTGTACGGAATGTGTGGGTTTTTATGACACACCGCAGTGTGTAGAGGTTTGTCCGGTTGATGCGATTGTTCCTGATCCGGAACACCAGGAGACAAAAGAAGAGCTGCTGGCTAAAAAGAAACGTCTTCACGGGGAATAATCAATGGTTGCTTCCGGAAGATAACCGGAATGTCAGGATAGAAGAACAGAAATCCTATCCGGTAATCCCATTTTCGTTTAATTCATGAAAAAGAACAGGAGGAGTATGTTATGAAACGACTGGCTTTACATGTACCATGGTTGAAAGATATGTTGCCCGAGGGCATTCAGATTCCGGGTTCCACTCTGATCAGCGGTCCGGGAGGGACGGGGAAACCCCTAGTTGAATTTGCTTTTGTTACTTCGTGGCTGGAGGCCGGCGGTTCGCTGATCGGGATTCCCCTGCAGTATCCCACCGGAGAACTGGTAAGAAAATCCCTGTACAATCTGTATGGAGTGGACATCCATCGTTTCAGGGATCGTGTTGTCATGGTGCAGTTCGATCCCGGGGAAAAAAGCTGCCGTCAGGCAGAAAATCATACCCTGATGGCCAATCTGTTGGATCCGGAAGCATGGGACGAAACCATTCGAACGGCCGAACATATGCTTGGCCACGCCAGCGGTCCGGGAACCATGGTTTTCGGTTCCGCCTTGAATTTGCTGCTTTTTTCTCCTACCTACGGGGAGGCCATCCTGAAAAAAATGCAGGACCTGTTGCGTGATGATAAAGAACGTTCGTATTTTTTTGCTGTCAGTACCACGGTGTATGAAGACAAGATCAGGTTGCTGGAAGAAGCTGCCGATAACCTGATGTTCACCCGTATGGAAAAGCCCATGCGGTTGTTCCTTCAGATCAACAGAATGAAGGGGGTACGGTTTTTACCGGAAGAAAGGGAAGTACCCATATCAGAAAAGATGCTGCGGGAGATCAAACAAATAGCCGAATCGACCCGTACGACACGGATCCCGGAGATTAGGAAAATTTAGGATTTCTCGGGGTAAGCAAAACGTGAACCGGTCTTGTTTTTACAGGTTGAGTGCCCATTCGCAGGCACTGTAGAGGGCGTCTTCAGCTTTGCTTACCGTCCGGGCATCGCCTATCGTATGCACCGGAATCCCGTCATGGATCTGAAAAGGGACATAGCTTTTCATTCCGGCTGCCACAATGATTTTGTCGATGCCTTCAATGGTGGTTTTCAGGTGTTTGTTTGATTCGATGAACACCCGGTCATCCATTATTTCTACCACGCGGTGGTTGGTATAAATCTGGGTTCCTTTGCTGGTCAGTCGGGCCAGAGTGTATTTCTTTTCCATGATCTCCATGCCCCGGCCAACTTCACCAAGCATTTCAATAATGATCACCTGATTGTTTCCATCGATCAATTTGGAAGCTACTTCCAGGGCAATCAATCCTCCTCCGACGATCAGCACGGTTTCATTTTCAGGCAACTGTTTATCGTTGAGAAATTCCGTCCAGTAATATTTCTTCAGGCCTTTTACGGGCGGGATGACCGGAACGGCCCCGGTAGCCATACATACCTGGTCGTACGCTCCTTGCCGGATGTCCTCTTCCGTGGCTTCCCGGTATTCTACCGGTATTTTCAGGCGCCGGATTTCCTTCGTAAAATAATCGACGATTTTTTTCAGATTATCCTTCCCCGGGGGAAGCCAGGCCAGGTTGAACTGACCTCCCAGGCGGTTCTTCTCAAAAAGGGTGACCCGGTAACCCCGTTCGTTCAGCACAATGGCCGCCTGCATGCCGGCCAGCCCGCCTCCTATTATGGCAATATGCTCTTGTTTTGTGGTCTTGACCGGTTCAGGAAGCTGATGATTAACCCGTGGATTGACCACACAACTCAGCCCCTTTCCTTTTCTCACATTGCCCAGGCATCCTTCCGAGCATGCCCCGCAGGGCCGGATGGTTCCTTTCACTTTTCCCCTGACCTTCCCAACAAAATCAGGATCGGCTACCAGAGCCCTTCCCACTGCCATGTATTCGGCGCCGTATATTTTTTGTAACCAGGAAATATCGTTGCGGTCATTGATCTGTCCCACAAAAATGACCGGTATATTTACCTCATTTTTGATCTGTCCGGCCTGTTCCCATGTTTTTCCCTTGGGTACGAACATATGCTGGAAAAACCAGGGCGGGGTGGAGCAGGTGGAACCGGTCGAAACATGAATAGCTGCCGCACCGTTTTTTTCCAACATCCTGGAAAACCGGATCATCTCTTCCAGGTGGAATCCGCGGGGCATCATTTCATCCCCGCTGATACGGGCCATAATGGGCAGTGGGGTTGCCTGTCTTACCGTGTTCAGCACTTCCAGGGGAAAGCGGCTACGGTTCTCAAGATTCCCGTTGTATTCATCGTTTCGGTCATTAACAGCCGGAGAAAGGAACTGGGACAGGAGGTATCCGTGACCGAACTGCAGTTCAATGAAATCGAAACCGGCGTCTTCGGCTCTTCGGGCGGCTTCTCTGAAAAGACCGACCACATGATCCATCATTTCACGGTCCATGCTTTCGGGGGTGGCGCCTCCATTTTCACAGGCGGTTTCCGAAGAAGACCAGAAATAATTTCCCGGAATAGCCGGGTTGGCCATCCTTCCGGGATGGTTCAGATGGGCTATGGCCCGGACTCCGTTTTCATGTAGCAAACTCACCAGGGAGGAAAGACCCGGTATTTTATTATCGTCATCTATCCCCAGCTGGGTGGAAATTTCCCTCAGCCCCGGATCCAGGTAAAGAGGTTCCGGTGTCACCGCCCCCAGGTAGCGGCTTCTCCGTTCGTAAAATTCGAGATGCCTGGGATTTACCGTTCCGTCGGAAGCATAGCCCAGTTTGAGGGGGGCCATAATGAATGGATTATTTAAATAAATCATGCTGCTTATGGTTATTGGTTCATTTTTTCATTTGAAAAAGGTGGAGTCGCGAATAAAATCTTCGTCGTGATGACCCAGCTCTTCTTCCATTAGTTCATTCAGAATACTTTTCGGACAATCGACCGAAGGCAGGTAAGGTTTGATGTCGAGTACAGGGGTTCCGTCAAAAGCATCCACTCCGGAAACATATAGTACTCCGTTCTCAATTCTTTCCAGCTTCACAATGGAAAGCCCGATGGGATTGGGTCGTTTGGGGCTGCGGGTGGAAAACAGGCCAAAATCATGTGTGTGATCAGATGCCGGTGGGTTTACTAAGGGTTCCCAGCGTTCCACCTCATGGAAATGGAAAAGCACAATGATGTATTCGAACAGGCCGAGGGTATTCAATGCCCCATGGTATGGAGAAAATATCTCAATGGTTGCGGTAGTTTCGGGCATCAGTATCCCCTGGCGGGGTGCACCCGTTGCAGGAGTATAGGAGGAATGAAACACCCCGACTGGGTGATATATGATTTCCTGCGGCAGTGGGTTTTGGCCGCTACCGGCTGCCGCTGTGATTGTAAACAACAGAACAGGTATCATCGTATGTAAAAAGATTCGTTTCATTTCTTTACCGGAAGTTTCAGGATCCCTTTTTCTATTTTAAACAGCCGGTATGCCTCCGGACGACAGGTCAGCTCGTCATGAATCCACTGGATGTGTTTCCCGATAATATGCATTATTTCATCGGGATCGGTGCGGCTCACGATAACCGGAATGAATTTCCTGTGGACCAGGCGGATATTCCTGCCGAATTGCCTGGATACCAATACATCCACACCCCAGCTCTGCAGATATTCCATGATATTCCTGCCTTTCTCCGGCAGTCCGTGAACAGGGTTATCTTCCTCCTCCTTGAAGATATTGGGCTTTTCATGAAGAAAAACCCATTGCCTGCCATCCCATTCGTAAACCAGAAACCGGCTGGCATCGCCAAAGTTCCTTTTTTCAAAGCGGCCGTCCCGGTTCACGGCCAGGGCAAAACGTATTCTCCCGGTGCTTATGTGGCGGGTATCAGAGTTCATCGGGATCGGGTTTCAGGTGACCGTTCAGGAATTTTTCCATGATCTCTTCCGGAGGCTGTATGTGAATACCCACAAAACAGTGCACTTTCTCTGATGTCAGTCTTCGGATGAGTTCCTGGCTGGCGTGGTTGGCTATTATATCGGTAATCCCCTGTTCCGAAGCCCATTCGGGCAGTTTTTGCCTGTGCTGGTGGGGTGGGATCCGGATCATGGCTCCCCGGATGTCTTTCCCATCAATTTCAAAGATTATGCAGCACGTGCATTGGTCAAGGTTTTCACCCAGTTTACCGTTGACCACAGGAATGGCTACTTTTTTCATGACCGGCTGCTTTTTGTTCAAAGGTATTTCCGAAAGCTGCCGGAAACAACGAAAAGGGTGGGGGCGATGCAGGTTCAGGGACTGAAATATAGCAGGATAAAGACTGTCAGAAATCACTATGGGTATAGCAGTATGGGTTCTGGGGTTTCCGGAAGCGGGGGACGGAAGCATAACGGAGCTAGAACCGGGATAATACCGGAAGGAATACTATCTTTATACCGGGAACCGGCCGGATTATCAGCAATACCGGAAGGAAACAGGGAACACGGCATGGAAAATGCAAAACATATCAGCTGCAGGGAATGCGACCGGGCATCGCAGTGTTTTCAGCACCTTTACCCCGACGAGCTTGAATTCATCAACAGCAGGAAGATCAGGCTGACCTACCTTCCCGATGAGAATCTGTTCAAGCAGGGGGCCTTTTCACCATACATCATGTACATAGTGGAGGGTCTGGCCAAAGTATTTCTGCAAACGGGTCGGCACAGGCAGGTAAATATCCGGCTGGCCGGAACGGGCGAATTTCTGGCTTTTCATTCTCTTTTCGGACGGAATGTATATGCCTGTTCGGCTACGGCTTTAAAGGAATCGATAGTTTGCATGATTGAAAAAAAGGGATTATTGCATCTTCTGCAAAAAAACAGCGATTTCGCCCTGAGTATGATCAGTAAAAATTGCCGGAATGAAAATCAACTTCTAGGGATGGTTGAGAACATCACTTCCAGGCAGATGCGGGGCAAGCTGGCTGCAGCACTTACGTATCTTCACTCATATGAAGAAAAAGCACAGCCCGTTTTTCCGTACCTCACACGGCAGGATATTGCCGATTTTGCCTGCATTTCCCATGAAAGCGCCATCCGTTATCTGAAAGAATTTGAGAAAGAAGGACTCGTCCGGGTGCAGGGCCGTGATATCCAGATAACCGACAGAGAGCGGCTGGAACTGATCGGGGAGAAGGGGTAAGAGGTCCTTATTGTGACTCGTCATGAAATGGGTTTACAAAAAGGGAGATAGGGTGTATGTAAAGGTCATGGTGTAATCGGGTGATGGAGTAATGGTGAGGGGGAGTGGATTGACTTTGACGGTCTTCCTTTCGTACCACATCACCTTTTTCTTTTCTTTTCTTTTTAAACGAAATATCATTTTTCGATCCATTTCCTGAGATGATACGGAAATTCTCAGCGCGCTTTGCGAATTCTTTGCGGCCTCGGCGTGAAACAGGGCCGGCAGGTTTGTATGGTTCATGCAGAGAACGCCGGGAAGCCCGGAGGACGCAAAGATTTCACAAATCTTTACCGCTGGAAACCGGAATAAACAGGCTGCTGCTACGCGGTTCGTTTTTCTGCGGGGTAAAAACGGGACAGAGCTCTGCAGGAAGATCGCTGCCGGATAACAATCAATCCGGATGGTCAGTTTATCTTACTGAAACAGAAACAATACGGGGAAACCGAAGGTTACGACCATAAACCATACACCGTATAAGGGCAAAAACCCAGTGATGCTTCGCATCGCCCGGTCGATTTCCCCGGCGTGAGCGATGGACCTGTATAACCGGTAAGCTACCATCAGTAAATTAATCAGTATCAAGATATTACTGCCCAGCACGGCCAGGCGGTTCGGAGTAATGCCCCAGGCCGACATTCTGAAAACGATGGCTGATAACGCGATCCCGTTTACTGTGATGGTGACCGCAGAAAGAGCAAACAACAGGATACGGCCGGTCCGGCCGGAAGCGTTTCGTGAGGTTTCGGCCACGGAGAAAAGAATGATGGCCATTACACCGATTAACAGCAGGTTGAAAACCAGAAGGAATTCCCTGTCATTATACGGATTTTTCCCTGTATAGACCACAGCTCCCAGGTAAATAATGAGTGTGGCCAGAACGAGGGGAGTGAAAACTCTGGCAATAACAGGAGAAACTTTACTGACCAGAAGGGGATTGTTTTGAACCAGATAAGTTCCCACAATCGGAGAGGCTGCAATGCCCCATATAGCTATGTTCCGGAAATAAAATTCTTCGATTTCCAGGTCAATTAATGAAAACAATCCCAGGGTCATTCCTGTCAGCAAAGCACCTGCAGCAAGAATAATGGATGTGATAACGATCAGGTCGCCGTTGTACCTTAAAAAGTATAGTCGTTTTTGATGATTTCTGATGTTTTTTCCCACATAGGTGAAGCCCAGTACAAACCACAAAAACAACGGCAGGTGAATGCAGGCCAGGATCAGGGTATCGCTGTTGTCATTGCGGGGAAGGATATTAATGTATACAGCCGAGGCTATAAGCGCCATGGAAACAATGATCAGTTCTTTACCCCGTAATTTATTTCTCCATGCAAAGTATGCTGCCAGGAAAGGGAAAATAATGAAAGCTAAATTCCTTGGATAAAAGAAATTTTCTGTGATCCTGGTAAAAGCAGGGATTTTTGCCACCAGGCCCGCCATGGCTGACAGGATCAAAACAATTAGCAGCTCATTCCGCAAGCCCCGGGAAATTTCTTCTTTCCCATAGTTCAGTCTTTCGTTCCATACCTGAGCGGCTGTATGGTGGCTGATTTCGGGGTATATGAGCCGGAACTCCTTTTTGAAAGCCGATTTGTTGCTTTGGTATAATTTTTCAAGCTGTGCGGGATTATCCAGGTTATGTAAAATTTCTTCCTTCATTTTTCCGGATGTTTAATGAATTGCGTTTTTGCACCTCTTCCGGCCCCGGCACACCCGTTTTATTGCCTTGTTTATCTTGATGAACCGGGTAATTCCAAGTGGCAATTTACAAAACAAATAACGGTGGGAATATGCTTATCATTGATTTTTACTGGTTTTTAACAAAATCAAACATCATGAAAAAATGTAACGATGGGAGGCGAGGAGCTGGGTAGTCAGTGGGCTAAGTAACAGATTGATTGATAGATTGGGTGATTGAGTATTTGAGAGAATGAGTGTCTTATGCATGACGGCACTTTCTTATTTTATCGGAATGTCTCTGCGTACTCCACCTTCACTTTGTTATGAACCATAAAATTACAATAAATAAATTTTATGTGTATTAAAAGTAAGCACGAAACTTTAGTTAATAATCCAAAACAAGCTGCATGATTAAACACGGGTAGTAGTACCTTCGAGCCTGCGGGGTAAAAAATCTGTAAGTTGAGCGAAGAGATATTTGCCTTGATTCATGGACAATGCTATTTGTTAAGCAAAAATCCACATTTTCAATTCAAATCGTCACGCTACTGAAAAACGTTACAAATGCGATGTACAAAGAATTTCAAAGAACGATTATTATTTTTTAGTACCCACTAGTGATTCCAAACCATAAGCCATGAACCTCTATCCCGGAAAAAAACAGGCAGCCTTTCGGCTGCCTGTTTCTGGTGATTCAGCTGGGGATCGAACCCAGGACCCCATCCTTAAAAGGGATGTGCTCTACCAACTGAGCTACTGAATCGGTTCTTTTCTGTTTTTTCGGTGGGCAAAAATACGCCAAAATATCCGGTTAACCAAAACCTTTTTCCAAAAAAATCCCATTTTTGTACCGGAACCAAATCCATGTGTATGAAAAACAAAGTGGTGATCATTACAGGGGCTTCCTCGGGCATCGGACTGGCTACTGCCAGGGTATTTGCTGCCCGCGGAAACAGGGTGGTGCTGGCCGCCCGGAGCAAAGAAAAGCTGAATACCATTGCACGGGAACTGGAGGAAAAAGGAGCGGAATGTCTGGCTGTTGCCACCGATGTTTCCAAGGAAGAGGATTGCCGGAAGCTGGTAGAGGCTGCCGTAAGAAAATTCGGGAAAATCGATATCCTGATCAATAACGCCGGAGTATCCATGAGGGCCCTGTTTGCCGACCTCGATCTGGGGGTCATGAAAAAGCTGATGGATGTAAATTTCTGGGGAACGGTGTATTGCACCAAATATGCCCTGCCGTATCTTCTCGAAAGCAGGGGATCGGTAACGGGCATTTCGTCGGTGGCGGGCATACACGGACTGCCGGCCCGTACGGGATATTCCGCCTCGAAGTATGCGATGCACGGTTTTCTGGAAACCCTGAGGATAGAAACCCTGCGTCAGGGTCTGCATGTAATGATCTTCTGTCCGGGATTCACCGAATCGAATATCCGCAAAACCGCCCTGGTTGCCGACGGATCGGCCCAGGGAGAATCGCCGCGGAAGGAAGAAAAAATGATGAAGGCCGAAGAAGTGGCCAGCCGTATTCTCCGCGGAATTGAAAAAAGAAAGCGTTTTGTGGTGCTGACCTTTGAGGGCAAATTCACCTACTGCTTCAAAAAATGGTTCCCGTCATGGCTTGACCGCCTTGTATACCATCACATGGCCAGGGAACCGGAATCCCCGTTCAAATGAACCGGAGAATGCAATGCGGCGGGCCGGTTAGGTTGCTGTCACTATACCCTTCCCAAAAAACCGGGCATTCTTGTCGGGGATTACATCCTAAAGTTTTGTATCTTCAGAGCTTAAAGTAGTCCGTAGCATGACTCTTTTGATCGTATATCTGTTCCTGGCGCTGGGGATTTCCTTTTTGTGCTCGATTCTCGAAGCGGTGCTGCTTTCAGTTCCGCCCTCCTACCTGGAGAACCGGGCACAGCAGGGAAGCCGGCTGGCCGAACAGTTGAGGGAAATCAAGAAAAACATCTCCTCTCCGCTGGCAGCTATTCTTTCGCTGAACACCATTGCTCATACCATTGGGGCTGCAGGGGTTGGCGCCCAGGCCACCTTGGTATTCGGCGAAGCCTGGTTCGGGATTATATCCGCCATACTCACCCTGCTGATCCTGGTGGTGTCGGAGATCATTCCCAAAACCATCGGGGCTTCATGGAATCGTCAGCTTAGCATTCCCCTGGTGCCGGTGATCCGGTTTATTATATTCGTTATGTATCCCCTGGTGTGGCTTTCAAACCTGGTCACCAGCCTGATCACTTCCGGGAAGCACACGGTTACCCTGAGCCGCGACGAAATGGCGGCTATGGCAAATATCGGGAAAAAGGAAGGCGTGCTGGGGGAAGATGAATCGAAAACCATTTATAACCTTCTGCGGCTGAGAAATATTCCCGTATCCTCCATCATGACGCCCCGTACTGTGCTGATCAGTCTGCCGGAAAACATGCAGCTCCGGGAATTTCTTCAGAAACTGAATGATATACCCGTTTCGCGTATTCTTCTCTGGAAAAACGAACCCGACAACATCACCGGGTATTTTCTGAAATCGGAAGCCCTGGAAGCCCTGGCCCGGGACCAGCACCATAAGAAACTGCTCGATTTGAAACGGGAACTGATGATTGTGTACGAAGGACTTCCGGTCATGAACCTGCACCAGAAGATGCTGGCCGCCCGCGATCACATTGCCCTGGTAGTGGATGAATACGGGGGAGTGGCTGGCGTGGTGACCCTGGAAGACATTTTCGAAACCATGACCGGAATGGAGATCCTGGATGAAACCGATGTGCACACCGACCTGCAGCAACTGGCCCGTGAACTGTGGAAAAAGAGGAACCCGCCTGTTCGTGAATGAAAAATATTTTTAAGTATCTTGCAGTCCTCATACAAATTTGCACCGATGAGCGTACTAATCAACAAAGATTCGCGTGTGATTGTCCAGGGTTTTACCGGCAGCGAGGGGACCTTCCACGCCACCCAGATGATTGAATACGGAACCCGTGTGGTGGGAGGCGTTACCCCCGGCAAGGGAGGCACCGTTCATTTGGACCGGCCGGTCTTCAATACCGTGGAAGAAGCGGTAAAAGAAACAGGAGCCGATACTTCAGTGATCTTCGTTCCGCCGGCCTTTTCAGCCGACGCCATCATGGAAGCGGCCGATGCCGGTATCCGTGTCATTATCGCCATCACCGAGGGGATCCCGACCCGGGATATGGTCAGGGTAAAAGAGTTCGTGAAAGACCGCCCTGTAACCCTGGTAGGTCCGAACAGCCCCGGGGTGATTACACCGGGAGAGGCCAAGGCCGGCATTATGCCGGGATTCATACACCGAAAGGGAACCGTGGGTATCGTAAGCCGTTCAGGCACCCTCACCTATGAGGCAGTAGACCAGATTACCCGGTCAGGCCTGGGACAATCGACATGCATCGGTATAGGAGGTGATCCCATTGTGGGGACCAGTATCCTGGATGCCATCAGGTTACTGATGGACGATCCGGAAACGGAAGCTATTGTCATGATCGGAGAAATAGGTGGCACCATGGAGAATGAAGCTGCTCTGTGGATCAGGGAAAACGGAACCAAACCCGTGGTAGGTTTCATTGCCGGACAAACTGCCCCGAAGGGAAGGCGGATGGGCCATGCAGGGGCCATCATCGGAGGAAAAGACGATACCGCTGCAGCCAAAATGCAGATCATGCGCGAATGCGGGATCCATGTGGTGGAGTCTCCCGCCGATATCGGTAAAACCGTGAATAAAGTCCTGAACCGGTAGAGATACCCTTTTCACGGATGCTATTAACAGAATGTTTATGCGGGAAGAAAAGATCAGGCTGGCAGCCGAATGGCTGAAGAATTCAAAACATACGACGGCATTTACAGGTGCCGGTATATCGGTTGAAAGCGGCGTACCCCCTTTCAGGGGCGAAAACGGGCTGTGGAATAAATACGATTCGTCTGTTCTTGAAATCGATCGTTTCCGTGCTGATCCCACCGGATCATGGAAGATCATCCGTGAGATATTTTACGATTACTTTCGCGATGCCCGTCCTAACCGCGCCCACGAAGTCCTTGCCCTGATGGAACAGAAAGGATTGCTCTCAGCCGTGATCACCCAGAATATTGACAACCTGCACCAGGAAGCCGGCAGCCGGAATGTTTATGAGTACCACGGCAATGCTCGGGAGCTGATCTGTACCCGTTGCGGACAGATGTATGATCCGGTGAAGATCGGGATAGACCACCTGCCTCCCCGTTGTCCCCACGACGGGGAAGTACTGAAACCCAACTTCATTTTCTTCGGTGAACCCATACCCGAAGAAGCAGCCAGTATGGCAAGCTACGAGGCAGCCACGGCAGATATTTTTCTGGTCATCGGATCCACCGGGGAAGTAATGCCCGCATGTATGGTGCCCCGGATGGCCAAGCAGCGGGGGGCTACCATTATTGAGATCAATCCGGAGGAAACGATTTTTACACACCATATTACCGACCTGCATTTGAAAGGGAAAGCAGGGGAAGTAATGAACAGTCTGGCTATGGAATTGTTTAACGGAACAGATGATACATCCGGCTGACGCATCCATGTCAAACATTTAATGTATAACCATAAAAATTCATTCAGATGAAACTGTTAGAAGGAAAAACCGCACTGATCACGGGAGCAGCACGGGGCATCGGCAAGTCCATTGCCCTGGCCTTTGCCCGGGAAGGAGCCGATATTGCCTTCACCGATATTTCCCGGAATGAGGATTTTGAAACAACCCTGCAGGAGCTCAAAGATACCGGTGTTACCGCCCGGGGGTATGTTTCCGATGCCTCAAAGCTGGATCAGACCGAAGAGGTGGTGGAACAGGTCGTAAAGGATTTCGGGAAAATCGATATTTTGGTGAATAATGCCGGTATTACCCGCGACACCCTCCTGATGCGGATGACAGAAGAACATTGGGATCAGGTGATCAAAGTTAACCTGAAATCCGTATTCAATTTCACCAAAATGGTACAACCGGTTATGCTCAGGCAACGAAGCGGATCAATCATCAATATGAGTTCGGTAGTGGGAGTAGGTGGAAACGTTGGGCAATCGAATTATGCCGCTTCCAAAGCCGGGATCATCGGGTTTACCAAATCGGTAGCCAGGGAGGTCGGTTCCCGGGGAATCCGGTGTAATGCCATTGCCCCGGGCTTTATTATGACCGAAATGACAGCCCGCTTGCCTGAAGAAGTTCGAAAAGATTGGATCGCGCAGATCCCCCTTCGGCGTGCAGGTACCCCGGAAGATGTAGCCAATGTAGCTCTGTTTCTTGCTTCCGAATTATCATCCTATGTCAGCGGCCAGGTGATCCAGGTGTGCGGAGCCATGAAGACCTGATGACTCGTTTCCCATGGTCCGGGTTTACATCATGGGATTTTTTTCGTAATTTACCAATTGTAACCATGGCAGGACTAAAAAAAACTATGAAAAGAGCCTTGTTCCCCCTGATCTTTCTGGCGTTAATCACATCCTGTAAAACCTCGAGTCTGATGATTGATGTGCTCAGACCGGCGGATATCAACCTGCCCGGGGATATCCGGACCCTGGCCGTGGTAAACCGCAGCCTGCCTTCTAAAGAAGCCGAGGTAAATAACCTGGTGGAGGGAATTATCACCGGCGAAGGATTGCTGGCCGACCGGCTCGGCTCAAGAGCCTGTGTTACCGGCTTTGCAGATGCACTTCAATCCTCTCCGCGGTTCCGGGTGGTGGTTCCCGATATCGAACTGGAAGGGACAGGAACCGATAGAATGCCTCCTTTGCTTGAATGGCCCGTAATAGATGATATCTGCCGGCAAAACGGCGCCGATGCCCTGCTTTCGCTGGAAACCTTCGATTCCAATACGGGAGGGGTACTTTTTTCCATACTGAATCAGACACCGGGTCAAAACCTTACCATCAAGGTGGAATCGGGATGGAGAATCTATGATCCCGAAAGGAAACAGCTGCTGGATGAAAACATTTATATCGATCATTTGAACTGGGATGCCCCGATATCCGGAGCGGGCCAGTCCCGGCAGGAAGTGGTGGAAAGAGGCGGTTATTATGCCGGTACACAGTATGCAGCCCGTATCTCTCCTTCCTGGGGTTCTGTTTCGCGGATCTTTTTCAAAAAAGGTAATCGGGATTTCAGGGAAGCCAAACGGCTGGTGCGTATGGGTATGTTAGACGAAGCGGCCAGGTTGTGGGAGACTTACATAGACCACCCTAACCGGAAAATTGCCGGATATGCCTGTTACAACATGGCTCTTATCAGCGAACTGCGCAACGATTTGGAAGGTGCCCTGCAATGGGCTACCCGGTCATACCGGCAATACCGCATCAGAAAAGCAGCTGAATATATGAGCATACTGAATTACCGGATTATGCAGGCCGATGTGCTGGATCAGCAACTGATGGAATAACAAGTGTAAAATAACGGATTTGTTAGAGGAAAATATGAACAGGCGGTGGTCAAATAGTCTTTTTCCGGTATTCGGGATGGCTTTATTCATCTTGTTCACGTCCTGCGGGGTACATAAGATGGCCGTGGACGTTTACAGACCGCCGGAGGTAACTATTCCGGAAGACCTGCAAAGGATTGCCGTGATCTGCCGCCTGGGAGAAATTGAATCACAGGATATCGATAACCTGGTAGAGGGGATATTTACCGGGCAGGGTGGATTTGTGCAGCAGCTCGGAGCGCATCAGGCAACCCTGGGGGCTATGGATTATCTGGAATACAGCCGGGAGTTTGAAGAATTGTTCAGGGTTAAACTGAATTTCGTCGATACAGGATACTGTGAAATGCCCCCTCCGCTTGATCAGCAGATACTGGACCAGGTGAAGGAAGAATATCATGCCGATGCGGCCGTTGTGGTGGAATACCTGGTTCCCTCAAACCAATCTTTCGCCGAATCAAGAAGAGCGTATGAACAGCAAAAGAAAAATGAAGTATGGGAAAACACCGTGGTTTACAACGTGGGAACGGTAGAACGGTTTATCGCTGTGCTGAAAGTGGAGCTGTCAACCGGCTGGCGCCTGTATGACCTGAGGAGAAACCGGATCGTAGATGAATATGAATCTTCCGATTCCATTTTCTGGGAAGTGGACGGTTCATCACGCAGGACCGCACTTTCCCGTCTGCCGAACAAAAGCAGGGCGGTGGAAGAAGTGGGATTTATGGTGGGAGAAAAATATGCCCTGAGAATTGTACCCGGATGGAGAACCGTACAGAGAACTTTTCTGACGGGTAAACGGTCTTTTTATAATAATATCAGGAAAAAGCTGAAGCGCCGCATGTATGGAGATATGAAAGAAATCTGGCAGCAGGGGCTCCGCTCGGATAACACGGATATCAGGGTAACGGCACTTTACAACCTGGCGATATTGCATGAAATGGAAGGCGATCTGGAAACTTCCCGGCAATTGCTTGAAGAGGCGGTGGAACTGAAGAATTTCTCCAGGGCCAGGAATTATCTGAAAATGATTATTGACAAACAAAATACCCGTGGCATTAATGAAGCGGATCCTGAATGACCGGATTCGGAGAGGAAAATTTCTGTTGCCCGTCTTCCTGGCAGCAATTATTCTGATTTCCGGATCATGCCGGAGCACTCACCCCCTGACCATCGAAATCCTGGTTCCCGCTGAAAATGTTATCCCCGCAGGAAACAACCGGTTCACTGTGGTCAACAAAAGCCTGTGGCCCGATTCACTGGACAGAACGGTTGTCGCGGATTTGCTGCTTGCCAACCTGGCCAACCGGGCTGCCAGGGAATGCATTATCGGACTCACCCATGTGATCGAAACATCGGGTTTTGCAGACACCATACTGATCAGGGATCTGGCTGAATTGGACAGTTCCAGTATTAAATATCCCATCAACTGGTGGATACTCGATACACTGGCCGGAGGAGAAAAAGGGGAGGTGGTCATCGGGCTTGAATATTTTATCGTCACTGCAGAGGAAGAAGGGGAAATGATCACAGGAGATCTGTTCATGGGAGCCGAAATGAATTTGTACTATTCCCTGAAATTATCCCTCGGCATTCATTCCCTGTGGAGGATTTATCATCTTCCATCCCGGTCTATTCATGAAGAATACTGGGCACGCGATACGGTTAAATTGAGCAGCACAGGAGTCAATTTACATGATGCCATGGCTAACCTGCCCGACCTGTCAGAAGTACTGCTGGAAGCAGCATATTTTAACGGATATGATTATGGCAGACGGTTGGTTCCGTTCTGGGTTCAGGTTAACCGGTTTTATTACAAAAGCGGGAGCGCAGGCATCCGCGAAGGCCACAAACTGGCCTTGCAGAACCGGTGGCTGGATGCCGCCCGTGTATGGAGACAGGAAACAACCCGGAGCAACAAGCTTATTGCTTCCCGGGCAATGTACAATATGGCCGTGGCTTCCGAAGTACAGGATCAATTGCAGATTGCACTCGACTGGGCCCTGAAATCCTATTACCTGGTAGCCGATCCGGCTGCGAAAAAATACATTGACCTTCTCAGCGAACGGATCACGGAAAGAAAAAGGCTGGAAGAACAATTCTGACTTTATCCTGTATACCGTCGATGAACAAAACCTGCACTGAATTGTTCTTTAATGTACAAGCCGAGTCAACGGGTTTGGGAACAGGCACAGATGGCGAGTTTTGTTTTGTTGGTTGTTTGTGTTTTTCTTGTTGTTTACCCGGCTTACCTTATTGCTTCCCCATGACCTTCCCGGTTTCAATCGGGACTTTTCCTCAATTCTTTTACATTTGCCCCGGCAAACCTCACAGTACTTATACCATTGACAATTTCCTGCGTTTATTCAAGAGCAATGCCTGTTTTACCGGTCTGGGCCGGAAAAAGCAGGTATACTGTACAGTCCGGTATTCAACCTGCTGGTCATTTTCATGAACATTTTTTGCCGGAAACACGAATTTCAGGCCGATGCTTTTGCCCGGGAACACTATGACGGGGATGCCCTGGCATTCACACTGAAAAAATTGTCGGTCAAAAACCTGAGTAATCTGAAACCACATACCCTGTATGTTTTTGTGCATTATTTCCATCTTCAGTTACCGGAAAGGATTAAAAGATTACAGGGTCGTCCCGAATGAAAAAATTTTCTTATTTTTGGGCCCGGATTGCCTCTTTAGCTCAGCCGGTAGAGCAGCTCATTCGTAATGAGCAGGTCGTGGGTTCGAGTCCCATGAGAGGCTCTGGGAATAATACTACAGGAATGCGGGAGTAGCTCAGTGGTAGAGCATCAGCTTCCCAAGCTGAGGGTCGCGGGTTCGATCCCCGTTTCCCGCTCCAACACACAGGAGCTGCCGGCAGGCAGCTCTTCTGGTAATGGGGTATTTCGTTTACATACTCTATTCGGCCTCAACGGACACTTTTTACAAGGGGCAAACCTCAAACATAGGCGAAAGGCTTTACCGGCATAACCATGGCTATGAGCAGGCCACTCTGCATGGCCGTCCCTGGATAATTGTATGGGCAACAAGCAAAAGCACCAAAGCAGAAGCCATGAGGCTGGAAAAGAAGCTCAAGAACCTTTCCAGAGAGCGACTTATAGGTTTTATCCTTAAGAACCGGGAGGGGGTCGCGGGCCCTGACGCACTTCTCCTGTTGGAGAAGTGGTCAGGATGCCTTCCCTGACGGCCGGCATTCGATCCCCGCAGGTGTTACCAAGGGGCTTCCGGCCCCATGGTAACACCTGCCGTGACATGGGGTCAAAGTCCTCATCGTCATCGGTTTCCCGTCCTGACGATGCTTCGCATGTCAGGATCTTCGACTCCAACACACAGGAGCTGCCGGCAGGCAGCTCTTCTGGTAATGGGGTATTTCG
>Ga0190344_1000228_pt1 | contig 33505 bp, 25 predicted proteins | sample 48721323_MG_FD_161662 | JGI IMG/M metagenome (GOLD analysis project Ga0190344, IMG submission 161662) | Hydrothermal vent microbial mat bacterial communities from Southern Trench, Guaymas Basin, Mexico - 4872-13-2-3_MG | ecosystem: Environmental > Aquatic > Marine > Hydrothermal vents >... | reverse complement strand
TACAATCCCCTCGACGATCTGAAAGTTACTAACGCCTTACTGGAAGGACACTTCCAACTCACCTCCGGGCGACATTCCGACGGCTACGCCCAGTGCGCCCTCTACCTTTCTCATCCGAAGCTGGCAGAGAAAGCCGGACAGGCTCTGGCAGAGAAGCTGCGGGATAAAAAGATCGATACCGTGGTCTCCCCTGCTCTCGGTGGGCTGATTATCGGGCATGAGACCGCCCGCGCCCTGGGGGTTCGGGGAATCTTTACCGAGCGCAAGGATGGCGAGATGACCCTGCGCCGGGGTTTTTCGCTGAAGAAGGGCGAGCGCGTCGTCATCGTTGAGGATGTCGTTACCACCGGCAAAAGCACCAACGAGGTCGCCCGGCTGCTGCGAGAACTGGGAGCAGAGGTTGTTTCCCTCGCCTGTGTGGTTGACCGCCGGGGCGACTCCGCCGAGGAGCTTTCCGTGCCGCTGGTCTCGCTGATTAAGCTGGACATCAAGAGCTGGCTGCCGGAGGAATGTCCGCTGTGTAAAGCAGGCTCTGAAGCGTACAAGCCGGGAAGCCGAACGGCATAAGTTTTGGTCCTGTTACGTAGATGGCAGGCTATTAAGCCCCCTCCCTTAGTCCCTCCCCCCAAAGGGGAGAGGGAGAGCGATTTTATCAACACCATATAACCACCCTTTTTTCTAAAGGACAACCGATGACTCAAACCCTTGTTCAAGCCAAGCCTCGCTCCATCATCATCACCTACGCCCTGCCGCTGGTTCTGGCGGTGGCGGCTCTGACCGCCTCGGCATGGCTGGGCTTCCCCCACCCCTTCGCGGCGACTCCGGTTCCGATAACCTGGCAGGTGCTGGTTGTACTGGCTCTTGGGCTGGCCGCACCAGCCTGGCTGGCTCTCGGTTCGGTAAGTGCCTACCTGACCCTGGGGCTTGCCGGAGCGCCGGTATTCGCCTGGGGACACAGCGGTTTGATCGCCTTCGCCGGACCGACCGGTGGCTACCTGATCGGCTTCCTCGCGGCGGTGCTGGTGGCGGTGAGCCTCCGCAAGGCTCTGGGCGATAAACTCCCCGCCCGGATTCTGAGTGGATTGGCAGCACTGGCAGCAATCTACGCCGTTGGGCTGGGCTGGCTGACCGCCTGGGTTGGCAGCTTCGAGACCGCGGTTACCGCCGGGTTCCTCCCCTTCATCCTCCCTGACCTCCTCAAACTTGTCGGTGCATTGGGCATCACCTTTGGCTACCAGCAGGTTGCCAACCACCTCAATAAAGAAAAACCTTTGCAATAACATTTGTGAGGTTTTGACGTTAAGACAAGGGGTTTCAACCCCTTGCCGAGTATGGAATACGCTACCAATTCACAAGGGGCTGAAGCCCCTTGCCCCTAACAAGCTAAGTAAACAGTTGCGCAAAGGTATCAAAGAATAGGAGCCACCTTGAAGAAAACCGCGCTGAACGCCATTCACCGTGAGCTGGGCGGTCAGATGGTCGAGTTCGCAGGCTACGAGCTGCCCGTTAAGTACACCAGTATCAACGAAGAACACCGGATCGTCCGGGAGAAGGTCGGTCTCTTCGACCTGACCCACATGGGTGAGTTCTGGGTCGAGGGTGCCGGCGCGCTGGAGTTCGTTCACTCGCTGACGACCAACAACATCGCCGCTCTGGAAGATGGACAGGTCATCTACACACCGATGTGCTACGAAGACGGTGGCATCGTGGACGATCTGCTGGTCTATCGCTTCAGTGCCGAGCGGGTGCTGATGGTGGTCAACGGAGCTTGTCTGGAGAAGGACTGGGACTGGGTGAAGAGCCACCTTCCCGACGGGCTGACGCTGACCAACCGCAGCAATGAAACCACGCTGATCGCCATTCAGGGTCCCCGGGCAGAGGAGGTCGTCGCCTCGGTAACCGACCTGCCCCTTTCACCGATCGAGTTCTACCACTTTGTTCTGGGGAAGGTCGCTGGTTTCGACGATGTCATCGTCTCCCGCACCGGTTACACCGGCGAGGACGGCTTTGAGCTGTACCTGCCCAACGAGCAGGCAGCGGCGGTCTGGAACGCCCTTATGCCAAAGGTGCGTGAGCTGGGTGGTGCGGCGATTGGTCTGGGAGCCAGAGATACCCTGCGTCTGGAGATGAAGTACTGCCTCTACGGCAACGACATCGACCAGACCACCAATCCGCTGGAGGCGGGACTCTCCTGGACGGTGAAGCTGAAGCAGGGCGACTTCATCGGGCGCGCGGCAATTGCCAAAGTCAAAGAAGAGAAGCCGAAGCGGAGCCTCATCTGCTTTGAGATGGTTGACAAGGGCATCGCCCGCCACGACGCGGCCTGCTATCTGGGCGAAGAGAAGCTGGGACACGTAACCAGCGGGACGATGTCGCCGTCGCTGGGCAAGGCAATCGGGCTGGCGTACCTCAACCGCCCCAACCACAAGTCGGGGACGGAGTTCGAGATCGAGATTCGAGGCAAGCGGAAGAAGGCCGTCGTCGTCAAACCACCCTTCTATAAGGGCGGCAGCAGAAAGTAGCCAACCTTTTGATGACCCGTAGGGGCGGGTGTCCACATCCGCCTGTTAGACGGACGAAGTTCGTTTTCCACCATTGGGCAGAAAACTTCGATTGTTGAATCTCCTGTGGCAGATGAGCTACGCTCATCTAATGGGCGACCGTGGACGGTCGCCCCTACAAGGTTTTCTGGCCGCAGGTCAGTCCTGTGATGCAACGCACCGCCAGCTTGAAGCTGGACACAAACTCGCGGCTAATCAGTAATGGCGGATAACGGTTGTTTCCGCGTACGCGCTCACGTTGTTCGCTACTCATTACTGGAATCAAAGTGATGAAGCGACCAGCGGGAGCGGACAACTTCAAGGTTTTCTGGCCGCAAGCCAGTCCTGTGATGCAACGCACCGCGTTGCCAGCTTCAAGCTGGTTGACAAGAGCAGACAATGCCGCTTAGTATGTTTGGGTTGAGTTGGGCGGCTTCGCTGAACTCAGCACAGTCCTGATTGTGTATTGGCGATTGGTCGTACAGCAAAGGAGCGTATCTTGTCTTATCCCGAAGATAGAAAGTACACCGAGTCTCACGAGTGGGTGCTGCGTGAGGGCGATACCGTTACCATTGGCATCACTGCCTTCGCCTCAGAGAGCTTGGGCGAGCTGGTCTATGTGGAGCCGCCGGAAGAGGGCGACAGCCTGAACCTGGGTGATGAGTGCGGCGTGGTTGAGTCGGTCAAGGCGGCGAGCGATCTCCTCGCTCCGGTCTCTGGCGAGGTCGTTGAGGTCAACAACGCCGTGGTCGATGAACCGCGCCTGGCAAACGACGATCCCTACGGTGCCGGCTGGTTGCTGCGGATTAAGCTCGACGATCCTGGCGAGCTTGACCAGCTGCTCACCGCCAGTGCCTATCAGGAAACCATTGGTGAGTAAATCGACGGTGATGGCAAGCAGTCCCTCTCGGAGACACCTCATGAAGAAAAAGCTTATGCCGCTGGCGGCTCTGCTGGCGTTGCCTTTCGCCCTTGGGCTGGCTGGCTGTGGCGGCAGCGACGGACCGATCAGCGAAGAAGCAGAGCTGACCCCGGACGAAGCCGGAGTAACCATCGAAGGCTTCTCTTGGAAGCTGCTCAAAGAAGACGCCGCTCTGCCAGCGTCGGGAGTCGTCTCGGTGGCTCTGACCCCGGAGGGACTCTGGACCGTCGGCGATGGCAAGCTCTACCAGGCGGACGGCAGCGGCGAGAATTTCTTGCTGATTAGCGGCGAAGACCTGCCGACCTCGATTAGCAGAGTAACCTTCTCCGATGGTGTCCTCTGGGCGTTGGGGAACGGTGCTGCTTACTCCGCCGACATGGGGGCAACCTGGCAGAGAGCCAGACTGCCGGAGACCCACGAGTGGACAATCAGCGGCGCGGCAAGCCTGGGCAGTGAAGCCTGGCTCGCCTGCGATGAAGGTCTGCTGCACAGCTCCTCTTTCAGTCCGTCGGGCAGAACCTCCTTTAGCCAGAACGACCCGCTGATGGGCAAAGAGAACGGCTATCGCCCGACCAGCGATGTCGCCTTTGTCGATGGCACGGTCTGGGCGACCTCTAACGACGAGCGGGGCTACCTGGCACAGTACGACGCCGAGGAGGACGACTGGATTCTCATCGCCTCCTACGACCCCTTTAACCGCATCGCCGCCGTGGCTGGACACATCTGGGTGGCAACCGAGGGCATGGGACTCTGGCACACCACCGATGTCAACGACAGCTTTGTCGAGGTTCTCAACGGCGGAGACTGGGATCTGGTCAACGGCGTTGCCGCCGGGGCTGGCTCCGTTTGGGCGGCGGTTGATGGCGGTGCTATCTACTACGCCTACGCCGACGACATCTGGGAGCATCACGGCTCTCAGGAGGGACTGGACTTCGGGGTGATGCTCGACTGCGCCTACGACGAGGCGGCGAACACGGTTTACTTCGCCACGCCGAGTGGGCTTGCCGTCGGAGTAAAAGAGGGCGAGGCTCCGGCTCCGCCTGAGGAAGCCGAGCTAACCGGTGACCTTGAAGAAGAACCAGCAGAGTAGTCCGCCGATAACGACCTGATTGCTATAGAGTTCAAAGATGCGAAGGCAATTGCCTTCGCTTTGCCTTGGCAGCTTAAAGCTGCACATAGCGTCGCGGCTGACCCTGTGAATCAGATTAAGTCTATCCCTGAGTTTTATCGTTAAGACAAGGGGTTTCAACCCCTTGCGGAAAAACACGACCCTCTCAAATCTATAAGAGGCTAAAACCCCTTGTCTAAAAAACCTTGCCTTCCTGAGCATCTTCTGTTATAAACGCCGCCTTGACCCTTTACAAATACTGGTTGTGGAGAAATGAAAAAACTGCTCATTGTAGAAAGTCCGACGAAGGTTCGCACCATCAGCCGCTATCTTGGCAAGGAGTTTACCGTCTCCTCCAGCCGGGGGCATATCCGCGACCTGCCGAAGAAGAAGCTCAACGTGGATGTGGAGAACGACTTCGCTCCGACCTACGAGGTGATTGAAAACAAGAAGAACGTGGTCAAGGAGCTGCGCAAGCTGGCGAAGAACGCCGATGCGATTTACCTCGCCTGCGACCCCGACCGTGAGGGCGAGGCGATCTGCTGGCATCTCGCTGCCCTTCTCGGCGGAGACAACCTCCATCGGGTCAGCTTCAACGAGATCACCCAGAAGGCAATCGCCGAGGCTCTGAAGCATCCCGGCAAGATTGACCTCAATCTGGTCGAGGCGCAGCAGGCGCGGCGGATTCTGGATCGCCTCGTCGGCTACAAGGTCTCACCGTTGCTCTGGACCTCGGTCAAGCGGGGACTCTCGGCGGGACGGGTGCAGTCGGTTGCCCTTCGCCTGGTGGTCGAGCGGGAGCTTAAGCGCGAGGCCTTCCGCGCCGAAGAGTTTTGGATAATGACGGCGCAGCTGCTCACCGCCGCAAAAGAGAGCTACACCGCCGAGCTGGTGAAGCTCGACGGTAAGAAGGCAAAGGTTACGAACAAAGAGACCGCCGACGGACTGATTAAGGAGCTGACGGCGGAGAACTGGCTTGTCTCGGCGTTCAAGCAGCGCAAGCATCGGCGGAGACCCCGCGCGCCGTTCATCACCAGCTCGCTGCAGCAGGATGCCTCCTCCCGCCTCGGCTTCAGCCCCAAGCGGACGATGATGATCGCCCAGCGGCTCTACGAGGGTATCGAAATCGGCGATGGGCAGGTCGGTCTGATTACCTATATGCGTACCGACTCGGTGCGGATCAGCGACGACGGTCTGGCGATGGGGCGGGAGTACATCGAGAAGAACTTCCCCAACGACCTGCCGAAAAACCCCCGACTGTACAAGGGTAAGAAAGGCGCGCAGGACGCTCACGAGGCGATCCGCCCGACGGATCCCCGGCGCAGCCCTGAGCTGATTAGCGACAAGCTGGACAGAGACCAGCTCCGCCTCTACACGCTTATCTGGAGCCGCTTTTTGGCAAGCCAGATGAACGACGCGGTTTACGACAAGGCGGAGGCGCAGATAACCGCTGGGCGCGCTCTCTTCTCGGCGAAGGGATCGATCCTCAGGGAGCCAGGCTTCCTCCAGGTCTATCCCGATTCAGGAAAAAGCACCGATGAACTCCTGCCACCAATCAAGGAAGGCGACAAGCCGACCCTGGAGAAGCTCTCCGGCGAGCAGAAGTTTACCCAACCTCCGGCACGCTTCAAGCCCGCTTCGCTGGTCAAAGAGATGGAGAAGCGGGGCATCGGCAGACCGTCCACCTACGCCGCGACTATCTCCACTTTGCAGGCACGGGATTACGTTGTTCTAAACGAGAAGCGGAGCTTCGTCCCCACGGAGCTGGGACGACTGGTCAATACCCTTCTGGTCGCCAGCTTCCCCCACCTGCTCAAGGTTGACTTCACCGCCGAGCTGGAAGAGGAGCTGGACGAGATCGCCCGCGGTGAGAAGGAGCGGACGAAGGTTCTGGGCGACTTCTACAGCGGCTTTGAAAAGGAGCTTGAAAAGGCGAAGGCAGAGCTGCCGAAGCAACGGGAGAAACTGACCCAGCTCAAAAAACCGCTCTGCCCGAAGTGCGGCTCTCATCTGGCGATCAAGTACGGACGCGCCGGAGCCTTCCTCGGCTGCTCCACCTACCCGGACTGCGACTACACCTCGGACTTCGAGCGTGATGATACCGGGGCAATCACCCTGATTGAGCGACAGGAGGTCGAGGAGATTAAGGGCGACCTGACCTGCGACCTCTGCGGTAAGCAGATGGAGAAAAAAGACGGTCGCTACGGACCGTTCCTCGCCTGCACCGGCTATCCAGATTGCAAGAACACCCGCCCGCTGAAGATCAACGGCGATGGCACGGCGGAGGCAGTCGAGGTAGAGAAGGTCGAGATCGAATGCCCGACCTGCGGCGCGCCGATGAAGGTGCGCAAGGGCAAGCGTGGCGAGTTCCTCGGCTGCACGAAGTACCCCGATTGCCGGGGGATTCTCAACTTCAGCCGGGATGACGACGGCAAGATTGTCCCCGACGCTCCAGCCGAGGACGACCCCAACGCCCCGATGTGCGAGGACTGCAACGTGAAGATGCAGAAGAAGCAGGGACGCTGGGGCGAGTTCTGGGGTTGTCCGAACTATCCCAAGTGCCGGAATATCATCAAGATAAAAGGCTCCAAACCACCGGAGAAGAAGAAAGCGGCTCCCGTTACAAAGTTGAATCTGCCCTGTGCCGAGGAAAACTGCGATGGCGAGATGGTCGCCCGAATGAACCGCTACGGCAACGAGTTCTACGCCTGCGATAAGTACCCCAACTGTAAGTTCTCGTGCAACCGCAAGCCGGTGGAGTCGGAATGCCCCAACTGCGGCTTCCCTTGGCGCGAGCCGTATTATAAGAAAATGCGCTGCCACCGCTGCGGGCATACGGAGTAGTTGACTCTTTTCTCCCTCTCCCCTCTGGGGAGGGAACTCGTCCCACGGGTTGGGGTGAGGGGCTAACACCAGCCGCGAAAGCCAGAGTGGCTGACACAAAAAATCACAATTCCCCCAAAGCTCCCCTCTGAAAAAAACACAACACTCAATCTCTATGGTAGAATCCTGCGGACGCTCAATGGAGTATTGCTTTGTCGCTGACGATTGACGGTAAAAAGTTCTTTGGGCTGACTGAGGTCGCCAAAGACTACTCCCTGCCCCTGGGCGAGGCGGCGGGGATGTACGGTCTTACCGCAGAGATGCGCGTGCTGGTGATGCAGGGCAGCCCCCACGGGCCGATTGTCGCTGGCGAGCAGGAGGTCTATGCCCTTGAGAAAAACGTCCTCCACGGTTTGCTGACCGATGACATCTTCCTCGGCGAGGGACTGCTGGCGGTCGATGGCCAGCGGCTGATCATCCCCCAGCGCGCTGCCAACGCTTATGGTCTGCGTCCGGGACGAGAGGTAGCCCTGGCGGCGACAGGAGCGCGGGGACTGGTGCTGATCATCCGTGGTCCCCTGCTCGCTGCGGCGCAGGAGCATCGCGAGGAACTTTGGCTGGAGTAGCGGCTGAATCAGAATGCGGCTCGCCAAAAAAACTCTAAACCAAAATGACATAAAACGATAAAGGAGACCAATCGGTCTCCTTTTTACGTTGCAAGATTTTCCCTCACGGGTCGGGGTGAGGGACTTAGTTTCGCGCAGAGGTTCTATCTGATTAGCTCACCGTTGCCAGCTTGAGACCTGGCACTTCCTCAAAAAATCTCATAGGGACAGCGCAGGTTCTTCTCAATCCAATTCGGCAGCAACGACTTTGCCATTAATCACCTGTTTTTGTATTTACGCATAAAACTAAAGTATATCTCATGCTGAACAGTAACGCACCTCCACCCACTCACAAGTACGGGATAACATAGATTTTGTCAGATTTCGATTCGGTCTTGAGGTTCCTGAACCCCGTTCAATGAGTTTGCATTCGAGGTGAACGATGAAGGTCAAAGCGTTGCTGTCAATGCTTTCTCGTATTCCCTTCAAGGTTTTGGAGGTAAAGATGTCTCGCCTACTCCTTAGTTCTCTGCTTGTCGCCCTGGTGGCTGGTCTTACCATGCTGGCGTGTGTACCGATTGAAGATGAGCGATTACCTGACATTGGTGCTGAAATGCGGATAACCAATGATCCAGAGTCGAAATACGATCCACGCTGATATGGATGTGAAGATAGTCTGAATATTGATGAGTTTATCTGAAACATCTATCGCTTATCATGATGGTTACTCCGTATTTGTTTACAGCCTCGCAAATCAATCAACCGAAGTAGTTTATTCTAGGGTAACACTTTGGTCGCGGTAAAGGAACAACAATGAGATATGGGGGATATATATGTACAATTAACAATACTGGGTGACGAGAATCATGCGTGCGAATAGCTTATATAGACAATGACCTATCAGAAGTATAATACATTAAATAAACACAGGACTGCTCAAGCAGTCTTGTGTTTATTATGTCACGTAACTCTCTATTGATTTCTTATCTTACTCCTTATATTTGATAAATGAATCAAGAAGCACACCAAATGTACGTGGTTTATACTTCTCAAATCCTTCTTCGTCAACAAAGACGAAATCAAACTCGATATTTTTCGAGAGTGCATTTATGTCATCACACCACTGTGCCAAACGGTGCATTTTATGAGGAACGTTTAGGTCTTCCAGACCCTTCGTTTCAACAATAACTATTCTACTGTTTGTAAGTTTAACCCAGAAGTCGGGATAGTAATTTGAGATGTCACCATCATTCTTTACATAGTCTATCTTAAAACCTACTGCATAGTAATTTTTTGCGTATGCCACGACATCGGCACAACTATCCAGGTAACTTGCAAACCTCAACTCAAAGTCACTATCTCCAACAATGCGATTGAATACACTCTTTTTTGGTACTATATAGTCTTGGTCGTTAACAATAAATGGACGAGTGTTCCGCAGCTTGATAGTATCTCGTATCTCTGCATCGCCTTTATCGCGTACAGTGAGCTTGTTTATTTCTTTCTTGAGGGTTTCAATAATCGTTTTAGTCGCTGTAATCTCGGAAAGATTCCGAATTGTGTTTAGTGACTCTAGCTCAACCCTTTTACCAAACAGACTAGATTGGACAAACTGCTTAATCTTACCGTACAGAACATCATAGCCACTAAACAGTCGGAGTGATTTCATAACGGACTGGGTGAAGTAACCAATAACGCTTCGGTAATCGGCAATCCCAGCGGTGTCCATCAGCGTAGTATGACTAACTTTTCCGGTGGTAATATCCTTAAAAACGATCTCGCGCTGTTCTTCTTCACTAAATTGCCGATACTCTACCGTCTGGAATGAGTCTTGTTGGATATTAAGGTCGGCTAAGTTCTTGTAGTCCCTGTAAACACGCGGTGTAAGTATAGGTATTTCAATATCCAGCTTTTCTATATCCTTCTTGTTATTTTCTTTGTCAATCTCCACTATCAGTGGAGTTTTTGGTTTCGTCCCCTCACCCATTGCCTTGTGTTCCAACTCTACGCCTTCGACCTGTATCGATTCAACAAACTCAACAAATGCATCCGTACCAACGACACTGACATATTCCTCTGTGCCGCCGGGATACATCTTTCTCAGACCTCGCCCTAGTGTCTGTTCTGGCAAAATATTACTCTTAGCAGAGTAGGCACGCAGACCAACGATGGTTGTTACGTTTTTGACATCCCAGCCTTCTTTTAGCATCAACACAGACACAATTGCCTTGTAGGGGCTGCTCATATCATCTATTTCATTGGATTGCCTACGTAGTAGCTCTAGTTCTTCTTTTTTTCTTTTATCCTTTGAAAGACTTCCATCCTTATTTGTATGTATGACGAGAACCGCATCCTTTAACTCAGGGTAGGTATTCTCCAGATATTCTGCCACCTCATCGCAATTTCTGGTGTCATCGGTCATTACAAACATGATTGCTTTCTTCCCGAGCTTCTGATGTTCCTGATAGACTTTATACCATTCAATCACGCCGAGATCGAGATAATCTGCATACTTCTCTGTAAACTTTGAGCTTTTCTTTTCAACCAGCTTCGCACGGCTTGCTGCATCGGGCAAAACCGGATGCTTAACCACGTTCTGTGATATCGCTTCTACCAGTGGATAATCCACAACGGTCTGCACAAAGATTGCTCCGTTGTTATGCTTCGGTGTGGCGGTTACGTCAATTTGCAGGCATAACCTTGAGCCTTTGTGCAGCAATCTATTGCGGATGTCCTTGATTGAGGTAAACCAAGCCAAGCTATCTTTGTGAACATGATGCGCCTCATCGTTAATAATCAAAAGTTCATCCAAATCACGTAAAATCATCCCAAGGTCTCTAGTAGAATCACATATACTTTTTCCTTTTGGAAACCCTTTACCAAGAAAGTAATCCATCGTGTTGGCATCATCCGGCGATGCTGCAATCTCATTGCCTGAATAAACACGATGAATATTTGTAAGAAAGATATTTCCTGATTTACGGGTTATGTTTACCTCGTCCTGACGATGCACGGTCAACTGAAAATCATTGCGCCAATTGAAACCCTGATAGCCGTTATCAGGCACAACCGGATCATCGAAGAAGATTCGTAGTCCCTGAAAATCCTTGTAGATTCGATCCAGCACGATGATGTTCGGTGTTATCACCAGGAAGTTTCGTGATAAGTCAGACTCCGGCTCGTAGAGCTTATGAAAAAAGCTCCAGGCCAAAACCAGGCTCATCACCTTGGTTTTGCCGGAGCCGGTCGCCATCTTAATCACGTAGCGGCACCAGTCTTCGTCGAACATACCCGCCGACACCATGCCGCTGCTGTCGAAGCGCATCAGCTCGTATTTATCCTTCGCACCCACCACATCGTACAAATAAATGATAGTCTCCAGGGCTTCACGCTGGGCGAAGTAGTATTGAAACTGCTCCATCGAGCCATCTGCCTTTGGAAGCAGGTGAGGTTCGTTGAACCACCAGTTGAGGAGATTGGCACTGGTCTCGCTTGCTCCGACGTAACCGCTGTCTCGAAACTCCTTCACCTTCCTGCGCAGCATCGTAACCAGCGGAGGCATCAGCTTATCGGCGGTTGTTTCACGCAGAGTCTCATCCGCCGGGAACCAACGAATGTTTGGATTTAGAATCTCGTGGGGTGAAGTTGGAAAGTCGGGATGCAGTGCCATTATTTCTCCCTCACGGTTACTTCCACAATCGTCATTGTATCGTTGCCGAAGATGTCCACAACCTTGACGGCAATCTTCCTCCGTCCAGGGGAGCATTTACGGGCGACGCTGGTTAGCTCGATATTCCTGTCCTTCTTGGTGCGGAAGCTCTGCCATTCGTTCTCGAAGATGTAGTCTCCGGTCCACTGCTCTTCCCACTCATCGGTTTCCGGGCTTTGTAGGCGGATTATCTCCCGCTTGCTCTCGTAGTTGAAGTCCACCGCCCAGTAGTCAATCCAGTCGGTCCAATTCTCGGTCAGCGTCTCACGGGTGAAAATCCCGTCTTTGTCCCTGCTTACCTTCACTATCTGACCACGCTCCACGATTATTCTGCTGCCCTTCTTTTTAAGTTTGGCTTCGGCGTGGGCGATGGAGTCTTGCGAGTAGAAGACCGAGAAGTCAGTTAGCTCCACCGCTATCGAGTTTGGCTTGAGGTGGGGTTTGACCTCGATGTACGCCACGTCGTGGAAGACGACCTGGTTCTTCTCGACGGCTCGTTTGTCGAAAACATCAGCGGGAATGTACTTCGGTAAGATGTCTATGCCCTTGTCTCGCGCCTCGTCGAGTACATTGGGGAACAGTCCCATCTCGAATTCAAAGCCGAGGATGTCCACCTTGGTGATGTGCTTCTTGCGGCATTCCAGGATTATCTCTTCGACGAAGAGTCGGGTTACGGGCAGGTTCACCGGACCTACCGCCACCAGCCGTCCGGCCTTTCTGCCGTGGAAGCTGGTGAACTGGTTGGTTGGCTCTGCCTGGTAGGCGTGGAGGATTAGCTGGAGGAAGGCTGCCTCTTTCTCTTCGAGCTGCTTGCGTTGTTCTTCTTTGCGGAGGCTGGGGTTTATGCCAATGTAGTGCTGGCGTTCGTATTTGCCCAGGTTGAGGATCTCGAAGGCACGGTAGTTCTTGCCTTCTTCTTTTAGTTTGCGTTGTACGCCGATCATCCGCTTGCGGGTGGTGTGGATGGCGAACTTGCCGAGGTCGGAGCAGATCCACTTGCGTCCCAGCTTCTCGGCAACGGCGGCGGTGGTGCCGGAACCGGCAAAGAAGTCGGCAACCAGGTCGCCCTCGTTAGAGGAGACATTGATAATGCGTTCGAGAAGAGTTTCAGGCTTCTGGGTGGCGTAGCCGGTCAGTTCTGAAGATTGGTTATGTATCTTGCTGATGTCGGTCCATATATCTTGTAGTGGCACACCTTCGTGTTCACTCTCATATTTTATTAATCGTGGTACACCGCCTTTCTTTTTTGGCCAATGCAATCGTCCAGCTTCATCGTGTTTTCGGAGCGTTTCTATCGGGCAGCGCCACAAGGTGACAACGCCTTTGTACCCGTAGCGGTAGCCGCCCCCCGAAAGACCGCCTGCCGACAAACTTAGTCGTTGATAACGCTCGTCACGTTCGGGGTCATATTGATCAAAGAAAGTATTGATATAGTCCTTTGAAGCCGGTTGCAGAATTGCATTCCAAGTGGGTTTAACCGACTTACCATAAAAGAAAATCAAATCATGAATAACTCCGTATCGCCCAGAGTCACTATGACCGAAAGCACGTCGCCAAATAATTTCATTTCGAAAGAATGACGCACCAAAAACCTCATCTAGAACAGCTCTAACATAATGATTAACGGTTGGCCCCATATGCACATAAATACTCCCATCCTCCGCTAAGAGGTCTCGCATCAGCACCAGCCGCTCGTAGATCATCGCAATAAAGCTATCCGCGCCCTTGCCCCAGGTGTCCCGATAGGCAATCTCCTCCAGAATGTTCGGCTTCTTCGTAAACGTCTCGCCACCAATCGGAATATCTATCGAAAAGTCCGCACCAACATCAAAAGGTGGATCAATATAGATCAGCTTCAGCCCGCCCTGCCTCTCAATCTCTTCCCGCAGCGGTCCGTTCTTTAACGACGAGAGGATCAGCTTGTTATCTCCCCAAATCAGCTTATTCGTCCAGCCCTTAAGCTGTCTCCCCCGCTTGTCTGTGGAGATAAAATCAAACTGCGCCTCGGTGTCCGCTGGTTTCTCGGCACGGGGTTCGTCCACCTGTTCGATTGTCTGAAAAGGCAGCACAATGTTGGAAACCTCACTGGTCTTGCCGTTCCAGACCAGCTCAACCTCACGTTTATCCTCAAAAAGTAAAAAGCGATATTTGTCCGGCAGCGGCTTACCAGCCTCAACAAAGCGGATGATGTCCTGTTTTTCCTGCTCGCTCAGCTTTAACATCCTGCCAGCCTTTCGAATCATTACGGTTGAGAGTTTACTATCACAACCGAACCATTGTATTGACTCTCTGTTGTAATAGTCAAGGTTTAGGTTATGGGGCTGCTCAGCTTCCGCAGACTAACAAAGGGGTACGACAGATCATGTCGTACCCTATTTATATGTCTCATTGCGTCATAACAACAAGGGGCGAACACCAATCCTATAGATTAGCTTCGCCCCTACGGTGTCAAATTGGATGCGGCGACTATTGCTGCCGCTTCAGTCCCATTGCTGCGCGGGCTTCGTCAACCACCTCGGTGGCGATTGCTCCGGCGTACTTCGCACCGTCGTTGAGGACATCGTGGATGTAGTCGGGGTCGCTGCGTAGCTCCTCGGCTTTGTGGCGAATCGGCCCCAGTACCTTCTCCATGTTCTCGGCCAGCTTTCGCTTGCACTGAACGCAACCGATGCCCGCCCCGGTGCAGCCCTCCCGCACCCAGGCGAGGTCTTCCTTATCGGAGAAGTGGAGGTGGTAGCTGGTGAAGACATTACAGTCTTCGGGAACCCCAGCGTCGGTCTTCCGCTGGCGACGTTCGTCGGTCTTTGCCGGACCTAGCTTCTTCCAGATGCTCTCCGGCTCCTCCAGCAGACCAATGGTATTGCCCAGGCTCTTGCTCATCTTGTTCACACCGTCGAGTCCCATGATCCGCTTTGCTTTGGTCAGTTTCGCCTGGCATTCGGGAAAGACATCGCCGTAGCGGGCGTTGAACTTCCGGGCGATCTCCCGTGCCAGCTCGATGTGCTGCACCTGATCCTCGCCCACCGGCACGGTGCTGGCTTTGTAGAGGAGGATGTCCGCCGCCTGGAGAATCGGATAGGTAAACAGCCCCACGTTGATGTTCTTCTCGTGCTGCTGGGACTTCTGCTTGAACTGGGTCATCCGCGAGAGGTCGCCCATCGGGGTAACGGTGTTGAACATCCAGGCAAGCTCGGTGTGCTGGGGGACGTCGCTCTGGACGAAGAGGAGGCAGCGTTCGGGGTCGAGTCCGGCGGCGATGTTGGCAACGGTAGCGTCGAAGATCCGCCGCTGCATCTCCGCCGGGTTGTACTCAATCGTCGAGGCGTGGTGGTCAACGATGCAGAAGATCGCCTCGTAGTCGTCGAGGAAGTTCACCCAGTTGCTGATCGCCCCCAGGTAGTTGCCGATGTGAACCTCGCCGGAGGGCTGGATACCGGAGAAGGTGCGCAGCTTGCCCTGGGCGTTTTTGTAGGTCAGGTAGTCGTTCTCGTCGCGATACATTGTCATGCCGTTACTCCTGTTAGCCTATCTCTGGCGAACTGTCGAGGGTGCATAACCAAAGAGGGAGAATACCACAACCCGACCCCTAAAAGGCAGGGGTCGGGGGGATGGTTTTCTACAGTGCTAGACTTTAAGTGTGTTATCTAACCCCAGAATGGGTTCGTCAGAGGTTATTGAGAGCATTACTCCGAGCTTTTTCTTCTTTGTGCCAACGCGATTGTCATCGGGATAAAATCGTTTGTGTTCAGGATGATTGTTTCGCAGATTCCAGCCAATAGACCCCTCAACATGCCGTCGTGTGTACATATCGTAGGTCGTTGGGGCAAAATAGACATCGATAGTCGAAACGTAGTCAAGCACCTTTGAGCTGAGGGATTGATACGCCGCCAGAGTATTTGCAACGGCATCTTCGGTTTTATCCCGCCACATTCCCCGCCAAAGAATACTTACCTCACCTCGCATTGCTGCTTCAGCATCAAGGGTATAGTAGTTCATGGACAAGATGTGTGTGATATGCTCCCGATGTCTCCGTGCAAACCCCGTTGTCTCTCCAACGTAATGGATATAGTTGAGGTTCCTGACCTTATCTTTGTTCACCCAGATGTAAATGCCTTCGCTTTTTGCAAACTGCGAGTGGAAGAGCGACCGTTCACCTGCCTGAAAACTAAATGGTCCTGAGAAGTGGAGGGATTCCTGAATCATTGTTACTCCTTTGTTTGTTTTAAGGTTAGTGTGAGTCTCGTCTCAAGAACCCCTAGTTTATCATGTAAGCTGATCGGTTCATGTCCGATGGTCAGGCAGAGCAGAGCCACCGCTATCAGTTGCGTTTTCATAAAAATCCTCTCTGACTGCTATTACACTTCACAGTATAATAACCCAGAGAGGATTTTTCATCATTTTCAACTATTTATTTTCCTACCCCGCGCTTTCAACCTTCGTCGGATAGCTCAGGGCTTCGTCTTCGCCACGGAGGACGCGCAAGGCTCCCATCGCCAAAGCTCCCATCTCGTCCTGCCCGGGATAGACCATCACCGGGGCGATCCAGTCCACCCATTGGGCGATTAGCTTGCCCCACCAGAGCGACAGGGCTTATCAAGAGACGGGTGGATGCTCGTCTCTGTTGTGCAAAGTAGTACCTGCTGGCTTTCAAAGCTAATCTGGTAAACGGCGGAGCTATCACGGTTGACGAGGCGTCAATACGATGCTATATTGTTTGGTGTTGGTGGATGATGTGTGTCATTGAAAAAACTGTGTTTGGAGGACCAATGTCTAAACTATCTGTAGTCTTATGCTTGTTTCTCGCTTTCACCGCGCTGGGGTACAATCTGCTACTGATTGACGATTACTCTGCCAGCGGCTCCAACTCTGACTTTGAGGAGCTGATCAACTGGGGTATTCTCGAAGGTATGGGGATCAGCTATACCTACATCTATCACAACAGTGTTACCAAGAAAACCGAGGATGCAAGCTATCTTTCCAACTACACTGATATTCTCTGGAACACCTGGAACCGGGTGATTACCACAGCGGAAAAAGATACCCTGGAAGCCTGGGTCAACGACGGAAACTCATTGGTTGTTACCGGCTTTGATGCTCTGGGCAGCCCGACGGATACGAACCTTGCGGCACTGGTAAGATCAACCCAGAGTGGCGATTTCCCTTACACGAAGAGCTTTCAGATTGCTGATATTGACCATTGGATTATCAATGGGAGTTACGAAGATGCTGCCGGGGTAGAGGCGGATTTCTACACGGAGTCAACGGATCACGACCGGGCAGCACCCGTTAGTGGTACGATAAGTCTTGGTAGTGTCGAACAATCAGGTTCTTTCTCCGGACCTTCGAAGATCTTGGTTACCGAGGATGTCGGGGGCAACGGTGGAATTATCGTTTATTGGAACGGCAACAAGAACGTTCACGACTGGTCGAACAGTACCTATCAACCCCATTTGGTGAACATGTTCCGCAACATGATGGAATATTTGACTACCTGGCACAGCATCGAAACCGTGAGTTGGGGGCAGATTAAAGCGAACTTTGGCGATTAGTCCACCATGTATTAACAAAAAGCAGGCAACCGCCTGCTTTTTTTTACTTCACAAAGCCTGATTATAGCGTCGCTTACTGGAAAACCTCTTCCAGCCAGATGATCTGGTCGCGGCGTTGCCCAACGCTGATCCCGCTGACCGGGATTCCGCAGCCCTCGGCGATGAACTTGAGGTATTCCTTAGCCTTCGTCGGCAGGTCGCTCCATTTGGTAACCTCGCTGGTGTCGCTCTGCCAGCCCTTCAGGATTTTATAAACCGGCTCGACCTCATCCATCAGCACCACGGGAAGCGGAACCTCGGTGATGATCTTGCCACGGAGCTTGTAGGCGACGCAGACCGGAATCTCTTCGTAGCTGTCGAGGACATCGAGCTTGGAGACAACCAGACCGTCGAGACCGTTGACCCGTGCCGAGAGGCGCAACGGGATAAGATCGAGCCAGCCGGTGCGACGGTCGCGTCCGGTCGTTCTGCCGACCTCGCCACCCTGCTGGCGGAGTTTTTCGCCGACTTCGCTATCCAGCTCGGTAGGGAAGGGACCGGTACCGACACGGGTAAGGTAAGCCTTTACCACACCCAAAGTCATGTCGAGCTGGCGGATTCCTACCCCGGCACCGATGGCGGCATAGGGAGCCACCGGATTGGAGCTTGTAACGTAAGGGTAGGTACCGAAGTCCACATCGAGGAGCGTTCCCTGCGCTCCTTCGAAGAGAACCCGTTTGCCCTCGTCAATCCGCTTGTTGATGAGCAGGGAGGTGTCAACGATAAAGGGAGCCAGTCGCTTGGCAACCTTACGCAGGTGTTCAAAAACCTCTTCCAGGTCAGGATACTCCCCCGAGCCGCTCCAGCGCGAACGATAGGCGTAGGCCGCCTCCAGCTTGTTGCGCAGGTCTTTCTCTTCGAGGAGGTCTTCTGCCCGGACGCCGAAGCGAGCGTATTTATCGCAATAGGCAGGTCCGATGCCCCGCTTGGTGGTTCCTAAGGCAACCTTTGAGTTGCCCTCCCAGGCACCATCGGCGGCTTTGTGATGGGGCAGCACCAGGTGGGCAAAGCCGGAGATGAAGAGCCGTTTGGAGAGATCAATTCCCCGGCGCATCAGCTCATCGTATTCGCTGAGTAGCTGGTCAGCGTCGATCACACAGCCGTTGCCGATTACGCAGTCGGCCTTCTCGCGGATTGCCCCCGACGGAATCAGGTGCAGCACGTACTCTTCATCGTCAACGATGATGGTATGTCCGGCGTTGGCTCCACCGTTAAAGCGAACCACCATATCGGCGGATTCGCTCAGGCAATCGACAACCTTGCCCTTACCTTCGTCGCCCCACTGGGCACCAACGATGACTACGCTGGACATATATAACTCCTTACATCGGGGTGAATCTCTCACTTGCAGGACGGCGGATGGTAGCACAGTCGCAGAATTAAGGCAAACCGGAATCCAGTCCCCAAAACTGCTATAATCAAGGTGGGTGATGAGCGGGTTTGCTCATAAAGCAGAGTCACTATGAGCTTGTATAAGTTTAGTTAACAAATAAATATAGCATTTTTCCCTCTCCCCTCAGGGAAGAGGGATTAAGGGTGAGGGGCAGACGTCAGCAATGGTCTTGGCACACCGTATCCCTACAAAACCTAACTCAGCCCTATCAGCGATTTCCGCATACTTCGCAACAGCTTCTAGCTGATTGTCCCACAATCAACAAGATGTCTCTAAAACCTTCCAGCTGGGTTAAGGCAATTCTCCTCACGGTGATTTTCACCGCGACGGTTGCCCACGCCTTTATTGCGGAGGAGCTTTACGAAGCGGGACTGTACCGGGTAACGGAGCTGCTGACCACGGCTCCGGCTCTGCTTGAGGAAAGTCAGGACGCGCTCTTCCTCCTCGGCTCCTCCCAACTCCAGCGGGAGGAGTACCTCGGCGGTCTGCATCGACTGGAGATGCTGGTTCGCGAGAACCCAACCAACGCCCGGCTGGAGCGTTCGCTCTTCGCCGTGGGGCGAGGTTATCACTCCCTGGGGAAACCGGAACGGGCGGCAGCAAACTTCCGCGCTCTGGCTCGATTAACGACGGATCCGCAGACCCGACGGCAAAGCCTATTTTTCCTGGCCGACAGCCTCTACTCCGCCGGTTATCACGAGACCGCCCTGCAGGCATGGGATGAGCTTGAGCAGCTGCCAGGCGGCGATTCCTGGCAACTCCACCTGGCACGGGCGCAGTCCCTTGCCGCTCTGGAACGCCTTGAAGAAGCCACCGAGAGCCTGCGCCGGGCTGAGGAAAGCTGTTCGGATTCAGTCAGTCGGGGGCGAATCAGCTATTGGCTGGGACGGATCCTGCTGACCAGAGAGGAGTACGCCAAGGCTGCTGCTGCCTACAGCCGTTCTCTCAATGAAGCCTCTCACGAGCTGCTGGCACACGCCGCCTACGAACGGGGGCTGGCTCTCTTTACCCTGGGTGAGTACGCCGAATCCGCAGAGCTGCTCCGTGACGCGATGGGGCGGGAGGGATTGACCGAGCATGAACAGCTCCTCGCCCACTACTACTACGCTCACGCCTCGTACCAGTCGGGAGATTACCCCACCGCAATGGAGCAGGCAAAGCTGCTGCTCACCACGCCGGAGTGGGAGAAGGAAGCTCGGCTTCTGCTCGCCTGGGCGGCCTATGCCTCCGGAGACTGGACAACGGGGCAGGAAAACTTCTCGAACCTTGCCGATACCTGTTCAACGGACGAAGCCACCGAGCAGGGTCAGCTGCGACTGATGGCGGGACTCTGCCGCTATCGTTTGCAGGACTACGCTGCGGCGGAGACGGACTTCGCCCTGCTCTGTTCCTTCACCGTCAAAGGAGAAGAAGGAACGGCGGCTCGTTACTGGCTGGCGATGTCTGTCCTGCGCCAGCGTCGCCGGGAGGAGGCACTGGAGCTATTTCTCCCCATTGCCGAATCCCCAGGTGAATTTGCCGATAACGCTCTCTACGAGCTGGCTCATCGGTCGCCGGGAGATGCCATAGAACGCTACACCGAATTATTACAACGATTTCCCGATAGCGAGCTGGCGGCACTGGCGTATTACGAACGCGCCCAGACCTATGTTCGCCGGGGCGAGCATCACCGGGCGCAGCTTGATTATCGCGCTCTGGTGGAGCAGCTTCCCGACGATGAACTGGCGGACGATGCCCTCTTCCTCCTTGCCAACTCCGCCTTTGAGACCAAACGCTACGCCGAGGCAATCCCCGACCTGGAGCAGCTGATCCGCGACTACCCCGCCTCGGAGTATCACGACTACGCCAGCCTGAAGCTGGCAGACAGCCGTTACGCGCTGGCGGAGTTCACCGAGGCTCGCTTGCTCTACAGTCAGCTTGCCCGGTCGAGCCGAATCACCGAGGTCAGCGACGAGGCTGCCTACGGACTGGAACTCTGCCGCTGGCAGATGGGAGAGTATCCAGACATCGTTACCGCCACGATGAATTACGTCGCGGCCCGTCCCCAGAGCCACCTGGCTCCGAGCTTGCTGCTCATGCTGGGTAAACTCTGGCGGAACTCCAACAGTCATGCCGAGGCTCTGGAGGTCTATCGGCGGATTTTCCTCGACTTCCCGGACTCCCCGGAGACGGCAACCGCCGCAGCGGAGCTGGCAGCTATCTATCGTTCAATCGGCGGCGACAGCACTGCTGCCACGGAGCTGAATCGGCTGCTCTCCGAAATGACCGAGGGTTCCGGCAGGGGAGCAATCCACTATCAACTGGGCGAGGTTGCCCGCCGTCAGGGCGAATATAGCGCCGCGATCGGTCATTACAATGCCGTCATTCAGGGCTTCCCAGAGCATCCCGACTGGGCGGATGCCTGTTACAACCTTGCCGAGGTTTATAAAGAGCTTCGCCAGATAGACAGCGCGCGCGCGGCTCTGGAGCGACTGCTGGCTTCCGACCCCAACCCCTGGCAACGCGACCGCGCCAATCTGCTGCGCGGATACATCGAGCAGCTCGATGGTCGGGAGACCGAGGCTCTTTACTATCACCAACAGGTTGGCGGCAGCGGCACCGACGAACTTACCGTCCAGTCTCTATTTTCTCAGGGAGAGTGTTACTTTGGCATCGGGCAGTACGACGAAGCTCTCGACACCTTCCAGCAGGTGATTGACACCTTCGGCATCGACTACTCCTCCTATACCGCCAGGGCGTTGCTGCGCCGGGGGCAGATCTACGAGCATCGCCGCCAGCCCATTGCCGCCCGACGCCAGTACAACCTTCTGGTCAACGGTGATTACCCCAACAGCTACAAGCAGCAGGCTAAGGAGAGACTGACGGGATTGTAAATCATGTACAATCACAGGAATGTCAAATGCAGGGGTGCAGTGTGCTGCACCCTTTGTCTAATCTGAAAAAGGGCAGCCACAGCGGGCTGCCCCTACAAACGCAATCAAACCTCTAGCGACTGATCACCGCGCGTTTGGTGATTGCCTCGCCTGCTGCCTCCAGGCGGAGGAGGTAAACCCCCGTCGCGGCGACTGAGCTATCCCAGCTGACGCTGTGCCGTCCGGCGGTCTGCTCGCCGCTGACCAGAGTCTCGACCAGGCGGCCAGAGAGATCGTAAACATTCAGGCTCACCGCGCCGTCGGTGGCGAGTTCATAGCTAATCGTCAAGCTGCTAGATGCCGGGTTGGGGTACGGGTCGCTCAGCGTCAGCTCGCTGACTGCGCCCGGAACCGTAACCTCACTCGGACCGAAGCGGCTGACCGTGCCGTCGAGTTCCGTAACCTCAAGCCAGTAGGCGTATTCCACGCCCGCTTCGGGGGAGACATCGAGCCAGCTCGTCGCCGAACCGGACAACGCACCGCTGATGTCAGCTGACCCATTTTGGGTCAGTTCACGCAGGACGCTGACACTCGCCGGAACATCACCAACGATAGACCAGCTGAGGAGAATGCCTTCGTCGCGAGCGTCGGCAAACATATCCACCGACTCCACTGCGGAGGTTTGGTCAATATGGGCGGCGTAAACATCGCCACCGGAACCCATCTCGTTGGCATGAACCGCCTTACCGCCGGTGCAGAGATACTGACCATCGCTGCTTAAATCCACCGAGAAGACCGAACCGGGAGTATCAATGCTGAACCAGGGACCAGTGGAGGTGTCGCTCTTGAAGACAAATACCTCGGGGAAGGTGTTGTCCTCGACTCCCCAATTGCCGAAGGCGACCCAGTTTCCATCATCGGAGATGTCCATCTGGGCAATCGCGGCCTGCTTGCTACCGCCGCCCTGAGGAGAGTCCCAGACCCACAGCGGAGTTGAGCCATTGGCGATAGAGATCATCGAAAGGGAAACAGAGAGATAGTCGCTGGCGTACCAGGCAATCGCTACGGTGTCGTTATCTTCTGCCACCACCGCTCCTCCGGCATAATAACCAGAGTTGTAGGTAACAAAGGTACTCACGTACTCGCTGCCGTCCCACTGAAGTACCCGAGACGATGAGAAGCCGACCACAACAACTGAACCATCGGGGCTGACCCCAAGGGTGCCGGAGGAGTAGCCGATATCGTAGAAGTCTTCGAGAACGCCGGTCGCGACATCTACTCGATAAAGATCACCGGCACAGGTGAAGATGCACTTGCTGCCATCGGCGGTCAGGCGGAGCTGTCGAGGATTATAGCCAACGGTCTCGTCCTCAAAAATCATCATAGGAGTAGAGCTGCTGTCGGTGAAGAACATTACGGCGAGGGAATCGCCATCGTGTCCACCTACTGCTAAAACAGATCCGTCGGCAGAGGCAGCAATACGTCCGGGAGAACCAAGGGAGCCGGGAACGTAGCCCGCTGCCGTGCCGTCCCAAGTCCAGTCTGGAGTACTGCTGGCATGGTTGAACTTGTAAACCTCAAAGCTGTTGGTACCTTGGTGATACCAGGCTCCGTAAAAAATGTCAGCGGTCTGGGCAGCAGCCACGCCAACGTCCCCACTACCAAGGTCGATTTCCCAGAGCGGTGTTCCGCTACCAGCAACCTCGAACATCCTTGCAACGCCACTATTACCACCCTGCCAAACGTAATCATCGTTATAGCCTAGAACGGCGTTTGCAGGGATGGGGTTACCGTTGTCCTGGTGATAATTCCAGAGGACCTCGCTGTCCAGCGGAATTGAGTTACCACCGGGGATAACCTCCGGGGCGTCGCCAAGCTCGGTCTCCGTCCAGCTACCGAAGTCGTCAGTATAGTTGAAGGTGGAGCTGCCGGGTAGTGCCAGGGTTTGTCCCGCAAGAACGAGAACAAACAGAGATAGAAGTAAGATGGGTCGAGACGTTTTCAATGAAATCTCCTTTGAGAGGTGTTGGGTGGATTAGCGGCAAGCCTCACCCGGAACGGAGGACGGCTTACCAGCGAAAGAAAACTGATTGTAGCAGAAAGCAGCGCAGCGTGTCGTACCCTTTTAGAATTGGCTGGCTACCACTACGAAACACTCTGAACTCCCCGATGGCTCAGGAGCAGGCGACGGTCGGCCAGGCGGGCTGCCGCCTGGCGATGGCTGATCAGCAGAATCATCAGCCGGGGATACTCCCGCCGCAGCCGCCCGATCAGCTCCTCTTCCAGAGCCTCGTCAACAAAGCTGGTGGCTTCGTCGAGGATCAGCAGGTCGGGTTTTCGATACAGGGCGCGAGCCAGTGCCAGCCGTCGTCGCTCACCGCCGGAAAGCTCCAGTGCGCCGCTGGAGAGAAGACGCTCCGGGTCGAGGTTGTCCAGCTGAACCAGCGAAAGCAAGCGGCGGGATTTATCTGCATCGGGTTGCTCTGGATAGGCGACGGTGGACCGCAGGTTCCCCGGCATGAACTCCGGCTCCTGCGAAACCAGCCGCGCCCGACTGCGCCAGTCGGCGAGGGAATAATCCCTCAGCGGCTTACCGTCGATGAGCAGTCGTCCGCTGTCCGGCTCGTAGAGCCGACAGAGAACCCGTGCCAGAGTGGTTTTCCCCACCCCGGACTGTCCGCCCAGATGAACCAGCTCACCGGGGCGCAGGCTGAACGACACATCGCGAAAGACCTCTTCATCGTAGGCAAAGGTGAGTCCCTCGGCGGTGAACTCCCCCTCCAGCGATGGCGTAACGGTTTCAATCGTCGGCTCTTCGCCTGAATCCCAGAGCTTGCGCAATCGACGCTGCATGACCAGCGTGGTCTCCAGCGGGGAGAGGGCATTGAAGAGCGCGCGCAGCGAACCGAGGAGCCAGACCAGCGTGGCAGCGGAGGAGCCGATGGTTGCCAGGGATACATCGCCGCCGAGGGTACTGTCTCCAAACCAGATCCCTGCTGCCAGCGCCGTGGCGCCGAACAGCTCTCCCAACGGTCCGGTAAAGAGCTGGAGCAGCCGATAGCGCAGCATTGTCGAACGGCGCCGGGTTCCCTCCTCGCTGAATCGCCGGAACTCATGCTCCTGAGCGTTGAAGGCACGGATCAGTCGGGGTGAACGAGCGGCATCCACGGCGCGGCTCCAGTAGCCCTGATTGCGCTTAAAGAACTCGCCGCTCGCCTTGCGAATCCGCCGCACCAGCAGGGCGAAGGGCAGGAAGAAGACCGGAATCACCACGCCGACCAGCACACCGAGCCGCCAGTCCAGGAAGAAGAGGAATCCCCAGAGTGCCAGAGCGCGGATGACCTGTACAGAGACCGTGGCGAAGAGCTGGGTAAAGCCGCCGACCCAGCGACCGGTGTCGAAGAAGAGCGAGGTCGTGGTGGCACCAAGATTCGGGGTTTTGCGCAGAGGAATCCGCAGCAGCTTGCCGAAGGTTTTGCGCTCGAAGAAGAGACCGACCTTCGACTCCAGCCGTAGCTGCAGGTACCCCAGCAGCATATTCAAGAGACCCCGGAGCAGAAAGATCCCCACAATCAGCAGTGGAGCAAAAGCCGTCCAGTCGCTCTGACCCGCAGAGATAGCCTCCACGCCGAGACCGATTAGCCACGCCAGCCCCAGGTTGATCACGGTCAGGGGCAGTCCCAGCAGGTTCAGTCCGATGAGCCGACCTCGCCAGGGCTTGAAGAGCCGCAGCCCGTGGCGAATCTCACTTTTGTATTCACGAAGAGACATTACGAAGATTCCTTACTATTTGAAAGGATAGAGAACTCCGGAGCCGAGCCAGTATACCATACTCACCCTCGTAGGTTCGGCAACTATTGCCGTGGCTCGGTGAATCAATTACAATGGTGGTGTAGGTTGTGAAGGGAGTACTGCGGTCGATGAAATGTATTCTGATGTTAACGCTATTACTGTCTCTGACAGCTTCTTCTGTGCTGGGAGAGGAAAACGTCGTTGTTACGCTTAACGAACCCGACGAAAGCGGCGGGATTCCGATCCTGATGTACCATCACGTTTCCTCCAGCCTGGAAACCATCTACAACGTTCCACCGGATGCCTTTCGCGCTCAACTGGCGCAGTTCTACGAGGCGGGCTTTGTCCTGATCAGCCTGAGCAGTTACTACGAAGACGACTTCGTTATTCCGGCGGGGCGAATGCCGCTCATCCTGACCTTTGACGATGGTCATGGCAACAACTTTCGTTTTCTCGACGACGGCAGCATCGACCCGGACTGCGCCATCGGGGTTATCGAGGAGTTTGGCGGGGAGCATCCTGATTTTGGGCATACCGCCACAGTCTTCTTCAACGCCGGTGAACATGTCATTCCCTTTCGGGTGCGCAGCACCGCCGCCGAGAAGCTGGATTGGATGCTCGACAACGGCTACGACATCGGCAACCACACCACCGACCACGTTAACCTGAAGAACTGCGATGCCTATCAGGTGCGGCGGCAGGTTGGGCTTTGCCAGGCGGCGTTGATCGAGTACGCTCCACGACTGGAGGGCGAGATTCGCTTTTTCGCCTATCCCTACGGAGCAACCCCGCAGGATCAGGAGTCCTTCTCAGATCTGAAGTCCGGCAGCTTCAACGGAACAAGCTGGACGATGGATATCTGCGTGAAGGCATGGGAAGGACCGGCTCCCAGTCCGGCGGATGCCACCTTTCGCGCTCTTCGATATGCCATTCCCCGAATTGAGATGCACACCCACCGCAGCAACAACGGTTACGGTGCCAGCGATGTGATAGAATGGGGCGGCTTGTACGTGAGCGACGGGATGATCGGTAGTACTAAGGTAGTGGAGTAGGGTAAACTGAGCGAGAATCACAATACATTCACTCTGACTGACGGAGTAGAAAAATGACCACCAATCAGAGTAAAGCATCCAACGGTAGTAGCAAAGAGTGTTACATCGTTCCCTCCGCGTTGAAGCCCCTCTTTGACAAGGCTGCCGAAGAAATGGAACGATACTTCGACTCGATGGAGAGACGACCGGAGCTTAGTCGGATTCTCCTCGGTAAGAAGGATCGTTTCTTCATGGTGAACTCCGAGGACTTTGCCTACTACCTTCAGCGCGACCTGACCAATCGCTTTGGCAGTGCCGCGCGTTTCTTTGTCTACGAACTGGCGTTCACTCTGGGTCGCGAGGATTGTCGACGCTTTGCCGAACGCTCCGGCACCGATGACCCCCTGGTCAAGCTCGCCGCCGGACCGGTCTATTTTTCCTACACCGGAATGGCAAATGTAGAGCTTCTTCCCAGCTGCAATCCATCTTCAGATGACGATTTCTTCCTGGCATACTATCACCACAACTCCTTCGAGGCCGATGCCTGGCTTGCCCGTGAGGAACAGCCTGACCATCCGGTTTGCCTGATGAACGCCGGCTATTCCGCTGGTTGGTGTAGTCAGGCCTTTGGTGCCGAGATGAAGGCTCAGGAAATGACCTGTCGCGCCCAGGGTGAGGAATACTGCTTCTTTGTGATGGCCCCGGCGCGAATGCTGACCAAACGAATTATGGAGGTTCGCCAGCGCGGCGAGTTCGCCCACCTCTTCGTTTGAGTAACAAGACCTTTGTAAGATCAGCCTCCTCAGGTGGCTCGAAACCTTAGTTTATTGTATTGATCGCAAGATTTTGACCTTGAGACAAGGGGCTTTAGCCCCTTGCAGATTTAGAGTACCTCTCAACTGCCGCAAGGGGTTGAAACCCCTTGTCTAAAACAGGAGCAATCATCATTGCTGCCTAAGGTACATAAGGTCTTCAATAAATGCTCCCACCTCTCTACCTCGGCGTTGATGTCGGCTCGACCACCACGGAGGCGATACTGCTCTCGGTGGAGGGTCAGCTTCTCCGCCGAGGAATGCGCCCAACGGGGAGCCGCCCCGGGGAAACCGCTGAGACTGTTATCGAAGAGGTGCTGTCTGGGGAGAAAGCCGCCTACACCGTCAGTACCGGTTACGGTCGCAAGCTGGTAACGGTCGCCGACCGCGCTTTAACAGAGATCACCTGTCTGGCTCTGGGTGCGCGGGCGCAGAACGCGACCGCTGCTGCGGTACTGGACATCGGCGGACAGGACTCCAAGTTCCTCTGGCTGACCGCCGACGGACGACCAGCCAGCTTTGCCCTCAACGACCGCTGCGCGGCGGGAACCGGACGCTTTCTGGAGCTGACCGCCGAGCGGATTGAGCTTCCGCTAAAGAACTGGGGAGAGATTGACGCTACCGAGTCTGAAGGACTGACCCTCTCCGCGACCTGCGGGGTCTTTGCCGAGAGCGAACTGATCGGTCATCTCTCCGCCGGAGTCTCACCCCACAGGCTCGCCGCCGCCGCTGCTTTCTCGGTAGCGGCTCGTGTATTGCCCCTGATGGGGCAGGCAGGACGGGCGGAGCTTCCCCTCGCCGGAGGACTGGCACTTGCCGGGGGAGTCGCCAGCAATCCCCTGGTCGCCCAGACCCTTTCGCTGACCTTCACCCGCCGGGGACTCCACGCCAAACCACTGGAACATCCCTCCTTCACCGTGGCTCTGGGAGCGGCTCTGGCGGCAAAAAAACTCGCAACGCGGTGCGTTGCATCACACTTTCGCGGCTAAGATTAGAGACCTTTGCGTAACTTAAGATAAGCTAAACGTTCTCAGAAAAACGATAGTTGCTTCAACACTGAGAATATTTTCTAAACACGCTACTGGTAGGGGCGTATTGCAATACGCCCCTACGGGCGGACGTACACGGTTAGAGATGAATCGAGCAAAAGCATTTTTTTCCTAAGGTCTTCCTTCTTATTGAATTGAATCTTCCCAGTCAAAGGATCACCATGCGTCTCATTCGTTCCCACGGAATCCTTGCTGTCTTCGTGCTGATTGCCGTACTGCTCCTTGTTGCCGGCTGCGGTCCAAAGGTCAACCCCAGCGTTATCCTCGACGGCAGTATCGCCTATACCGTTAAGCGGGACGACGTTGGCTATGTGGTGATTACCGACCCTCAGGGCGAAAGTGAAGAACTGTACTCCGGCGACGAGACCATCCGGGGAATCGGCACCTTCTACGAACCCTGTCTCTCGCCGGATCAAACCCGCCTGATCGCCGTGGCGACGATCCAGGGTCTGCCGGAGCTGGTGATGATCGAGTTCGGCTCGCCGCCCACTTACACCCGGATCACCAACAACCGCTACTTCGAGGGTAGTCCCATCTTCACCCCGGATGGAGATCACATCATCTACTCCTCCGATATCGGTGGCGATCTGGAGCTATACCGCCTGAATATCTCCGACTACAAAGCGGTGGCGGAGTGCCTGACCGCCTCCCACGGCGACGATACCGACCCGGTCATCAGCCCAGACGGTCGCTTTCTGGTCTATTGCAGCGATGAGCCGGGAGCCTACGACCTCTTCTGCATGGATCTTACCGGAGAAGAACCAACGCGCCGCCTGACCGATGAAGAGGGCGACATCGCCAGCCCCAGCTTCTCCCCGGACGGTGAGTTCATTGTTTATGAAATCCTCCGCGCGGGCAACCTGGACATCGGTTACGTTGACTTCGAGAACCCGGAGCACAACGGCTACCTGATTACCGAGGATAGCTCCGACTACTCGCCCTCGGTTTCACCGGACGGAGAGTATCTCTGCGTCATCAGCAGTCGTGATGGTCAGAACGACCTCTGCCTCTACACCTGGAGCGGAGATTTCGTCCGTCGAATCACTGATAACAAAGATTTTGAGATGGAAGCCCGCTGGTCGTTCCTAAAGTAACAATCCGCCGCCAGGGTGGACTAACCCCCGCTTATTGTGATAGACTCGCCGCAAATCTCTCAGGTCATCGGGCTTTTTCGCAGGTTGGATAGACCGCTCCCTGCGGAGCCGCTTCAACGGTTCCTCGCTCTGCTGGAGCGTTGGAACCAGCGGGTGAACCTCTTCTCCCGTGGTGGAAGCTTCGCCTCGCTGGTGGCTTCATCGTTGACCGACTGCGCCGCCGTGGTTGTCCTGCTTGGGGGCAAGCCTGCTGGGGACGCTGATGAAACGACCGCTTCAGAAATAACCATTGCCGATGTCGGGGCGGGTAACGGTCTGCTCTCCATCCCGCTGACCCTGGCTCTGTCGGAGCCAGACTACGAGCTTGTGGAACCCCGCGCCCGCCGCGCCAGCTTCCTGCGAAGAGCCGCCGGTATAGCAACAGCGCGGATAACTGTCTTCGACAAGCGGGTGGAAGAGCTTCCCCAGGCACCACACTGGGACATCGCTCTGGTCAGGGCGGTCTGGCAACCGTCCATTGCCTGGGAGCGAATCGCGCCACTGCTTAAAGCGGGCGGGAGACTGGTCTGTCTCACTGGTAAAGAGACTCCACTGCCAGCGGGAGACTGGCAGCAGCTTTACTACGACGAGCTGCTCCCTGACGCGGGGGATTATCCAGAGCGACGGCTGTTGATTAAACGACGGTAGTTTGAGGTGGAAACAGATTAAGCTCGCAAGCATACCTGTCGAAATCCCGTAGGGGCGGGCTGGAGTAAAGGATTCATTTCTGCCCAGGTATTATCCCTTATCTTTTCTGTACAAAATCTTGAGAAAGCCCCACTGACAAAGCGGAAGTTGATAGCGACCAACGGGAGCGTGTACGCGGGAATATTGGTTGTCTATTCAAGATGATTAGCCGCGAGTCAGCCCCCTCAAGATGAGGGGGCTGGGGGAGTTGAGATGACACGACGCATTACCATTGCCAATCAGAAGGGTGGAGTGGGTAAAACCACCACCGCCGTCAATATCGGTGCTTCCCTGGCGACGCTGGGGAAGCACGTTCTGCTGATCGATGTTGACCCTCAGGGCAACGTGGCATCGGGTTTGGGGGTGGATGTCGGCGAGCGTCCGACCATCCACAATGTGCTCCTTGGCGATGCTCCCCTGTCAGCGGCGATCTCGGAAACCACCAGCGAAGGACTCTACGTCGTCCCCAGTTCTCCGGCGATGGTCGCCGCCGAGCGAGAGTTGATCGCCGGAGCCGACTCTCCCTTCCGCCTTCGACAGGCGGTGGAGAAGCTGGACGGCTTCGACTTCATCCTCTTCGATACACCGCCGTCGCTGGGTATCCTCACCATCAACGCCATGCTCGCCTCGGAGAGCGTCATCATTCCGGTGCAGGCGGAGTATTACGCTCTTGAAGGACTGACCCAGCTGCTCAGCGCGGTGGAGTACGTCCGCGACCGCCTGCGGCATCCCATCAAGATCGAAGGCTTTGTGCTGACGATGTTCGATTCTCGCACCCGTCTGGCTGGTGATGTGGAAAATCAGGTACGGCGGCACTTTGGCAAGCTGGTTTACGAGACCATCATCCCCCGCAACGTTCGGCTCTCCGAGGCTCCCAGCCACGGACTGCCAGTGATCGACTACGCCCTGGCTTCGCGCGGAGCGCAGAGCTACCTCTCCTTAACCAACGAGATTCTCAGTGAAGCCTTCGCATAGGTATTTTTTAGGGGATAATCACTTGACTGTGGACTTGAGTGCAATACGAATACGCTGATAATGCACAGGTTATATCGCTAACTCAAAGCCACATCAAGGGCGGCTAAAAGTGGCAGGGGCAGAAGCCCGGTTGATTTGATGGTGTGTGGATCTCTCACGGCTGACCCCATCTCTTATAATCTATTATTTTACAAACTGCTACGGTTATTTTATAGCGAACATCTTTGCGTATCTGCTTCACCAGCCGGAGCTGCGTTACACCTCCGAAACGGAGCGGGCGGACAGGCTCAAGGTTTTCTGGGCGAAGCCCAGCTCTGTGATGCAACGCACCGCGTTGCCAATCTCCCGAACCAGAGTTATACAGAGGTCTCTTAGTGACTAAACGGCGAACCGGCTTGGGACGAGGACTGGACGAGTTGATTGGGAATCTCAATCAGCCCGCCGAAGCCGCACCCAAAGCGGAGAACGAGGTTCGCCTCGACCAACTTGAACCCAATCCCTTCCAGCCGCGTAAGAACTTTAATGAGGAAGCTTTAAACTCTCTGGCGCAATCCCTCCGCACTCAGGGTCTGCTCCAGCCCATCGTCGTCCGGCATAAACCGGGTTCTCCGGGTAAGTATCAGATCATCGCTGGCGAGCGTCGCTTCCGCGCGGCAAAGCTGGCTGGCTTTACCACAGTGCCGATCGTCGTTCGCGAGGTTGATGACAGCGGCGCGCTGACCCTGGCTCTGCTGGAGAATCTCCAGCGCGAGGACCTGGGACCGATCGAGATGGCCGAGGGACTCAGGCAGCTTCGCGATGAGTTCTCTCTGACCCAGCGGGAGCTGGCGCACGCCCTGGGGGTTTCTCGCGAGAAGGTCGCCAACAGCCTGCGGCTGCTGCGTCTTCCGGCGGAGGTCTTGCTGTTCCTCAGCGAGGGCAACCTCAGCGAAGGACAGGCGCGACTGCTACTGAGTATCGACGACCCGGCGCGGGTTCACGCCTACGCCACCCTGGCGGTGGAGAAGAACCTCACCGTTCGCGAGCTGGCGGCACTGATCAAAGAGGGTGAAATCACCACGGCGGCTCTCGTTGATTCCAGCGCGGAGGCAGATACCGCTGACGCCGGAGACGAAGCTGCTCAGGAGGCTGAGCTTACGGACACACCCGCTGAATCAGCTGGACAGAACGCTGATCTGCGGCTCTTCTCCGAAGACCTGCAACGCCATCTGGGGACTCAGGTTGCTATCAAACCCACCAACACCGAGCGTGGGCGCATCGTTATCGAATACTATTCCGCCGACGAGCTAAACGGCCTCTACCGCCGTCTCCTCGGTCGCTCAGGGAATTAAACAGTCGTCCGAAGCAAAGGAACCGATTTGAGCAAGCGTAAGTCTAACGTTCTCTTTGAGTTGCAGGTAGTTCCCCGCTCGACGGGGAAGATGAAACTCTACAGCGTAACCACCTTCAAGCGGAATCTGGTGCTGGCAATTGCCATAGTGCTGGTCGGTGGGCTGCTCTTTTTGATTATCAATCAGGGTATGGACGAGCTGAAGCTCATCGAGCTGAACAACCTCCGCGAGGAGAACTCCCGCCTCCACGAAGAGATGAATCTGGTTGTCGAGTTGGAGCGTGAGCTTGCCTACGCCGAGGACATCGAGGGTCGGTTGCGCCAGATGCTTGGCGAGGAGGTCGCCGCCACCGAACGCGCCGAGGCTGAGGATGCCCTGCTCTCCGCCACGCCATACATCCCCGGAGAAGAGCTTTCCGATGGTGAACTGAGCGAACCCGGTGAAGGCTTCTCACCCACCGACCGAACCGGTGAGCTTGCCGCCGCCGTGGCAGAGTCCACTGCTCTCTCTACCCCCCGGGGCTGGCCGCTCCGTGGTTGGGTAACCCGGGGCTTCACGGCATCCGGCGACAATCGCCACCTGGGAGTTGACATCGCCAGCGACATTGGTCGCCCGGTGGTGGCAACGGCATCCGGCGTTGTGGTCTATGCCGACGAAGATCAATACTACGGCTGGAAGGTCGTCATCGTCCACCCCGGTGGATTCTCAACGATTTACGGACATAACGATAAGCTCTTCGTCAGCCTGGGTGAACGGGTGGAGCGGGGCGACCGCATCGCCCTCTCCGGCAACTCCGGAGCCAGCACCGCGCCGCACCTGCACTATGAACTCCGCCGCGACGACGTGGCGATTGACCCCATGCCCTACCTGGAGTAATCAATAATACTGGATTTATGTGGGAGAATAACTTGTTGATAAATAGCACCTAAGCTCTCTCTGTACGTTTTTGACATTTACAATCCCCCACCTCTTCACACCGCACCGTAAGCGAGGAAAGATGGCAAAGGAACAGAAGTACGACAGAGGTTCATCGGGAGTCCACTCCATCGTTGGTGAAGGCTCCGTTTTCGAGGGAAACATCGCCGTCGAGGGCAGCCTGCGCGTCGATGGCGTCTTCAAGGGTTCTATCAAATGCGATGCCTTCTACGTCGGTCG
>Ga0190344_1000226_pt1 | contig 33790 bp, 25 predicted proteins | sample 48721323_MG_FD_161662 | JGI IMG/M metagenome (GOLD analysis project Ga0190344, IMG submission 161662) | Hydrothermal vent microbial mat bacterial communities from Southern Trench, Guaymas Basin, Mexico - 4872-13-2-3_MG | ecosystem: Environmental > Aquatic > Marine > Hydrothermal vents >... | reverse complement strand
TTCGTTGTACTAGGTTTCCGCCAATTAATTCGTTTATCCGCGTAATTCGTTGTACTAGGTTGCCGCCAATTAATTCGTTTATCCGCGTAATTCGTTGTACTAGGTTGCCGCCAATTCGTTTATCCGCGTAATTCGTTGTACTAGGTTGCCGCCAATTCGTTTATCCGCGTAATTCGTTGTACTACGTTGCCGCCAATTCGATTAGGAGCAATGTTAGTTGTACTAGGTTGCCGCCAATTAATTCGTTTAGGAGCAATATTAGTTGTACTACGTGACTACCAATTCGTTTATCCGCGTAATTAGTTGTACTACGTTGCCGCCAATTCGTTTATCCGCGTAATTCGTTGTACTAGGTTGCCGCCAATTCGTTTATCCGCGTAATTCGTTGTACTACGTTGCCACCAATTCGATTATCCGCGTAATTCGTTGTACTAGGTTGCCGCCAATTCGTTTATCCGCGTAATGAGTTGTACTACGTTGCCGCCAATTCGATTAGGAGCAATGTTAGTTGTACTAGGTTGCCGCCAATTAATTCGATTAGGAGCAATATTAGTTGTACTACGTTGCCGCCAATTCGTTTATCCGCGTAATGAGTTGTACTACGTTGCCACCAATTCGATTATCCGCGTAATTCGTTGTACTACGTTGCCACCAATTCGATTATCCGCGTAATTCGTTGTACTAGGTTGCCGCCAATTAATTCGATTAGGAGCAAACTAAAGTTTGGACTCCGGAGTCCAAGATTTATCTTGGCAGTCGTACTAGGGAGTCCAATAATCATTAATCATTAATCATTAATCATTAATCATTAATCATTAATCATTAATCATTAATCATGGCCCTATAATCTTGCCGACCGATCGTTTGGACTCCTGCCGACCGATCGTTTGGACTCCGGAGTTTGAGGACTGCCAAACTAAAGTTTGAACTCCTTTACACTTTTCACTGATAACTGATAACTGATCACTGTTCACTGATCACAGATGTGCTTTACTTAGTAGTAAAGACATACACGCCATCCCAATTTTCACCTGGAGGATTTTCCATAAAGTGTTCTATACGTTCCATATAAATCCTGTATAGCATACAGTTAGGATACTTTCCACAGTGTTTGGCAAATTGTTCTTTCGCTGCTTCCCAACGCTGTTGTCGATAATGTTCTAGGGCTTGTTCATATTCGGCGATTTCTGCTACAAGCCTGTCATCAGCCTCTTCACGCAATCCAATCGGTTCATAAATGACGACTGGCTTGTCTTTTCCTTTGACTCTCACGCGATCCAGTTCGCGGTAAAGATACTCAGGCACCGCATTTTTGGTGGATTCACTGACAATGATTTGTACGCCATAAGCTTTAGTGGTTCCTTCTAAACGTGAACCTAAATTGACAGCATCGCCTAACACCGTGTAAGCCATACGGAATTGTGAACCCATGTTGCCAACGCTCATTATGCCCGTGTTTAAGCCAATACCGGCCCTGATTTCAGGCCATCCCTTGGCCTTAAATTGTGGCCGCAACGCTTCTAGGCGTTTCAACATTTCCATGGCGGCTTCCAAGGCATGACGGGCATGTTGAGAATCGTGCAACGGTGCGCCCCAAAATGCCATGATGGCATCACCCATGTACTTGTCAATCGTGCCCCGATGTTCATGGATAATGTGCGTCATGGGGGTGAGGTATTCAGTCATTAATTCAGACAATTCTTTAGGCTCTAGGCCTTCTGAAAGAGTGGTAAAGCCACGCACATCTGAAAACAATACCGTCATTTTCCGACTTTCGCCTTCCATAGAGAATTCTTTGCCAAGATTTTTACTCATCTCGTCAACCAACTCCGGTGGCACATATTGCCCAAACAAACCCGTTAAATGGCGTTTGTGGGTGGATTCTATAAAATAGCCGTAAGACATGTTGAAAAGAAACTGCGTTAAGATTAACAAAAGCGTGGTTGCCAACGGAAATACCACATTTTGTTCATTCCAACTGAATAGATTAAACCAAATGACTAAGCATGACAGTACCAAAGTGGCAATTGTCGCTGTCAGCGGACCGAATAAGGGCAATAAACTAATCATGACGACGCCAATCAAGAAGAGTAGCAAAACTTCCGCGGCCTCTTCGTAAGGTAGGTAAGACATGATATTATTGTCCAAGATGCCAGAAATGATATTGGCATGGATTTCCACCCCGGGATAAACGTTTTGCATCGGAATCGCACGTGTATCTCGCAAACCTTGGGCCGTGGTACCAAATAAAACTATCTTATCTTTCAGGAAGTTAGGGTCTTCAACACGACCCTGCAAGACATCGGTAGCCGAAACGTAGGGATAGCTGCCCCATTTACCCCGGTACGGGATTAAGGCTTGAAGCTCTTCATCAACGGGAATCGCCCGATTGCCAACAAGTAAGTTTTCTAGGCTCGATTGCCCATTTTCCAAATAGAACTCCAATCCAACCTCATCTGCCCCCAATGCGATTCGTGCCATTGCCAGTGAGAGTGATTCATACAATTGCCCTTTATAACCGAAAAGTAGGGGCACACGTCGCACGATACCATCGGGATCAGGAACGCTGTTAAAATGTCCACCTGTCATGGCACTGGCCTGAAATTTGGGTAAATTGGCCGCGAAACCTTTGCCCTCTCTGTAACTAAAATGATAGGCAGACACCTTTTCCATTGGAATAGTCGGTGGGGGCAATTGGCCGGCTTCACTTGTTCCATCTTGGGCGCTGGTAAAAGCGTAGCCTAATACAATTCGACGGTTTTGTAGGCTTTGAGCCAACAAGCCGTCATAATCCAGCGTTTTTTCGATACTTTTCAACCTCTCCAAAAACACCGGCGCGTCTTTTAAAGGCCCTTGAGCCAGCGCCTGTAATTTTTTCAATCCGGAACTCTCATCCGGTTCGGGAAATACCGCGTCCATGCCAAGGACATCAATTTGGTAGGTGTCAAATAACTGGTCAATTAGACGCGCTATCACCGAGCGATTCCAAGGCCAACGGCCTATTTCGCTCAAACTTTTTTCGTCGATATCGACAATAACAATGCGGTTATCAACCGGATTAGGCATGGTGAGTTCTAGCCTAACATCGTAGGCTTTATGTTCTAACGCGTTAATAAAACTCCATTCGACGATGCCAGTCGCATGCAGAATAAAAAATAACAAAATGATTAAGCTGAGCAACCACCGTAACGCATGGCGTTTGATAACAGCAAATCGTTTAGACATAATGAGTTACCTCTGGATAATTGAAAAGTGAGATGAAAATTGGAATATTTAGATTCATTCAAACAAATTTTGCAACGCTACCCCCGGATCATCCGCTTTCATAAACGCTTCACCGACTAGAAACGCATGCACATCAGCTTGGCGCAACAAGGCAACATCGGCCGGGGTATGAATACCACTTTCACTGACGACAATGTGTTTTTTGGGAACCCACGGTAATAGTTCCAAAGTGGTTTTTAACTGCGTGTGAAAAGTCCGCAAGTTACGGTTATTAATACCTATCAAGCGCGTATTGAGCGACTGCGCCCTTTCTAATTCTTCTCGATCATGCACTTCGACAAGTACGTCCATACCCAAATGAGTCGCCAAGTCGGCCAAATCGTGTAACTGTGCATCGCCTAATGCTGCTACGATAAGCAAAATACAATCCGCACCAATAGCGCGTGCTTCATAAACCTGATAAGCATCGATGATAAAATCCTTACGCAAAAGGGGAAGCATACAGGTTTCATGGACTTGCGATAAATACTCGTCGGCACCTTGGAAAAAATATTTATCGGTAAGGACGGATAAACAGGCTGCACCGTTTTGTTCATAGCTTTTGGCAATGGCGACTGGATCGAAATTCTCCCGTAACACGCCTTTGCTAGGAGAGGCTTTTTTAATCTCGGCTATAACGGCAGGTTGTTGTAATTGCAGTCGTGCATTAATCGCTTCGACAAAGCCACGCGGCGGTGGGCAGTTGGCAATCAGGTGGCTGAGTTCACGCAGGGAAATCTGTTTAGAGTGCGCTTCAATTTCTTCCACTTTGCGCTGGATAATCTGTTTTAAAATATTAGGTGTTTTGCTCATAGCCCATTTGCGTTTGAAAAACGGTTTTAAAATATTAGAGGTGTCGTTCATCGCGGTTTGCCCATCTGTTGAGTTTTCCCGTTGAGCCTGGAAATTTAGATATACTCAACACCGTTAAAATAGTATAGTAGCTCTTGATACATACCCCCAGCCCCTCTCAATTTCTAGCGGTGCTAAGTATAATTAGATAAACACATATTTTCTGTTTTCAGTGGTCAGTTTAACTTATACGTCACAAACTCAAAAATGATATTTTTATCAAATACTTACTTGAAAGCCCGGCGTCCAAACTTTAGTTTGGCTCGCCCAAGATAAATCTTGGACTCCGGTTTGCTCGCCCAAGATAAATCTTGGACTCCTGCTAATTTAAAAACTCTGAGTCAAATTCGCCCATGCCGAGAGTTTTTCGCGGGTTGCACCATCGCTCAAAACGGCCTGTGCTTGTGTGACACCCTCGGCGAGACTATCAGTTAAGCCAGCGGCATAAATGGCCGCCCCGGCATTCAGCACGACAATATCTCTCGCTGCCCCGGGTTGATTATCCAATACGCCGCGCACCATAGCAACACTTTCTTCAACAGAGTGGACTTGTATAGTGCTTAAATCGGCGCGGCTTAAACCAAATTCTTCTGGCGCAATTGTGTAGGTTGTGAGACTCCCGTTATGCAATTCAGCGATTTTGGTGGGTGCCGCAATACTGATTTCATCCAAACCTTCTTCAGAGTGTACTACTAAAACGTGCTGACTGCCCAAACGTTTTAACACCTGTGCAAACGGCTCTACCCAATCCCGACTAAAAACGCCAAGCACTTGGTTGGGCGCACCGGCGGGATTTGTTAACGGGCCCAATAAATTAAATATAGTACGCACCCCCATTTCACGGCGCGGCCCTATGGCGTGTTTCATGGCGCTATGATGCAGCGGCGCAAACATAAAGCCGATGCCAATTTTATTAACACATTCAGCCACCTGTTCAGGTGTGAGCGTGATTTTCACGCCCAAGGCTTCCAACACATCGGCACTGCCGGATTGACTAGACACTGAGCGATTGCCATGTTTTGCCACTTTTCCGCCGGCCGCCGCTACTAGGAGGGCACTGGTTGTGGAAATATTAAACGTATTCATGCCATCACCGCCGGTGCCGACGATATCGACTAAATGGGCACTCTCGACAGACACCGGGGTAACAAGTTCACGCATAACTTGTGCGGCCGCGGCAATTTCTTCTACGGTTTCGCCTTTCATGCGAAGGCCAATTAAAAAACCGCCGATTTGTGCGGGTGTAACCTCGCCCGTCATAATACTCCGCATGACGGACGACATTTCATCCACAGTTAAATCACGATTTTCTGTGACGGCTTTCAATGCTGATTTAATATCCATATTCCTTAAATTGACCTCATTATTGATTTAAGCAAAACTGATAATTTAAACATGGCTTGCTATTTATGCCAAGTTTGTTTACAGTGATCAGTTATCAGTTATCAGTTATTAGTTCTCAATTCTCAGTGAGCACTGATCACTGCTCGCTGTTTTTTCTTTCCCCTTTCATATTTACCCTATTTAACAGTTGAATAATTGATTTAAGGCGGTAAAATATTACTTGGCTAAAAAAAATGATAGCCTAGTACAGGAGGGCGGAAATTCCCGTACCACCAGCCAACTTGTCTAAAAGCTAAAGTAGGCTAAAGCCTACTAACCCTCTTGCAGTACCACCAGCTAAAAGCTAAAGTAGGCTAAAGCCTACTAACCCTCTTGCAGTACCACCAGCTAAAAGCTAAAGTGGGCTAAAGCCTACTAACCCTCTTGCAGTGCCCTTCAGGGCACTTGAGCTTTTAGACGACGGCTTTAGCCGTTGGCATTGGGGTGGTATCGAAACTTCCGCTTTACTGTACTAGTTATTAACCACTTTCACTAAAGGAGAAAATCGAATGGGTATTGAAGTTCAAGGCAAAACCATCGAAACTGACACTAACGGTTACTTGGTTAACCAACGCGATTGGAGTCAGGAAGTGGCTATGAAATTAGCCGCGGCCGAAAAAATCGACATGACGGAGACTCACTGGGGCTTAATCGAGGCCGTTCGGCAATTTTCTGACGAAAATAAACAGCAGGTTTCGATGATTGACTTGATTCACTTGCTCTCGAAGCACCTGAAAGAAACGCCGTATGAGGCGCGGCGAGACATCGACAATTTCCTGTATCAACTGTTCCCAAATGGCCCCGATAAGCAATTAGCCAAAATTGCGGGCTTACCACAACCGGTGCCGGCCGAATAAGCAACGCCATTGATTAAACCTCTTCCGTTTTAAAAACGGAAGAAGTTTTTTAAAGATTTTCGGACTGGGTTTTATACTTATAATGCGAATTAAGGGTTAAATTGAATCTTATAAAATCAATAACTTATAAAATGTTTTTGATATCGATATTCGCATTTCATGTAGTTATGTTCTGATTTGGGGGCCATAAAACGTTTTGAATGTTTTTAAATTAAGTCATGGCCCATAATTCAAATTCTTCAACACAGAGACACGGAGTTACACAGAGTTTCACAGAGAAGTTTATCTCGCGTAGCGAAGTAACGAAGTTTATCTCGCTACGCTCGTTTGAGAAGTTTCAGGACGAGGCGAGATCAAAAACGCAAATTGTGTGCAGTCTAATGTCACTTATTAAGACAACATTTTTGTCGAAAGTTCTCCGCAATAACTACAAGGATTATATGCTAATGACAGGATTTCCAAAAAGCGTATTTTTCCTGTCATCCTTTTTGAGAAAAATTCCTTGTACTCGATGATCAAGTTTTTAGTCTTCCAACCATAACTACAAGGATTGTATATAAGAAGGGATTTTTCAGAAGGGATTTCTCAGAATTTTTAAGTAAGAAATCGAATATCGATGATATGCCTAAATTGAGAATCGAAACAATGAATGGCGAGCAATCGGCTCCTAAATCCTTTTTTATATAGAATCCTTGTAGTAATAAGAAATCGAATATCGATGATATGCCTAAATTGAGACTCGAAACAATGAATGGCGAGCAATCTGCTCCTAAATCCTTTTTTATATACAATCCTTGTAGTAATAAGAAATCGAATATTGATGATATGCCTAAATTGAGACTCGAAACAATGAATGGCGATCAATCGGCTCCTAAATCCTTTTTTATATACAATCCTTGTAGTGAATAATATCAGTTCAAACTCAATAAGTCATTGAGACTCAAAAATGCCTAGAAAAAATCCGTTTATTCCTAAAATAAGTTGTACTTTCAGTATCTTTACTAAGGATACTAAAAAATGCCTCTAAAAAATCAGTTTATTCCGTCAAACGCAGTAACGAGCGGAGCGAGATCATCCGTTGTACTATCACTATATAGTCGTTCATAAAATGCTTTAACATTTGCATTATCAGGTAATCCGGCAACTTGAGCATCACCGAGTTCCACAATCAGCCAACCAAACTCTTCAGATTTAGCAACATCCATTGTGAAAAATTGACTATCCACCCGCTGAGCGATTTCTCTAAATACTTCTATCGGCGGTGCAAGATATGGATATTTTCCTTCATCCCAATAGGGATAAACCATAACCGGTTTTTTCTTCAAGAAAAAAATTCTATATTCCAAAGACAAAGGCATCCCACTTTTGGGATGCGTACCGATGGATTCAAACGCAATATACTCACGAAAAACCAATCCACCTTCGATCAGTCCCCCTTGTAACTCCAGGAAACGTTGCACCACTTTTGAAACCGCTACCTTGTTCGCAGCCGAGGGAATAAAACAGGCTTCATGCCAATAATGCTTTTGAGATTTTACGTAATCTTTGAGAATAACGGGGCGAGTGCCAAAAGGATCAAGGATTTTCATAATCGCTTTGCTAGAAAAATCATCTCCTTTTTTGATCCAAACCGTTTTTGGGGTAACATTCTGAATAACAGGATAGTTTTCTGGTAAGTAATGACTGTGTTGGTACTGCGCCGGCGTATTAATGAGTTTCACGCCCTCATTCTCAAGGGCATGATACAAAATAGCGTACTTATCTGGTGTCATCATCCAGCCTCGATAGATAGCCGGGCGGCATTTTTGGGTTTTGGGAATTTGTTTTAATGCTCTACTGATATCATTATCATTAACTAAGGCTTCATAATCGACAATAGAATAAGGCAATGAGCAAGCAGAAACCGCCTGAACTTCACGGACATAATCACTATCGACGCTTTTTGGATTCAGTGGATCAGCGCAAAAGATAATTTCCATCGGATACCTCAATAAATTGACATTGTTATACTGAAAGTACAACTTCTTTTAGGAATAAACGGCTTTTTTAAGTTTAATATTTGAATTTCCTATCTGCTATAGATGTTCAAATAATTATTGAGTGCTTGAACGAAAACCATCTCATAAGAAGATAAGGCAAGGGTTTTTCGGTCAGGCACTATTTAGTCCCCTTTAGGGGACTTTCGCTTTCAGACTGCCAAAGAAATTAATTAAACCTGTATCTGATGTCTGACTCAGACATGATGTGAAAAAAGCGCGGGATAGGCTTGAACATATGGGATATTGGGGATTATTGTCTGACTGGGAAACTGAGTGCAACGAATAGAGCAATCTATTAGTACTTTAATATGTGAGCATATGTGATAAAAAGTGATCATAAAGTACAGAAAAAAATACTTGACATTCCGTTTAGTTTTGCATTATTGTTAAAAATGCGTAAGGCATGATCAAACATTGCGATTTGATATCGAAGCGAGCCTGTTAGAGCAAATCTTTGATTAATACCGGGGGCTAACCGGGAATTGACGCACGGGGACAAGACGGCTCTGTCACCTTCCGCATGGAAGGTGGCAACCAGCTTGGATGAATCGTGAACTAAGCCGTGATTTCTATGATCACATTTTAGATAGCAGAAATAAACGAATGGGGCGATGAACGGGGTGGAAATATTCGTTGAATTCGTTCAGTCGTCGTTGAACACTGATAACTGATAACTGATAACTGATAACTGATCAGCAATAATTTCCGAAACAACGGCCATTCTGCTAAAATAACACTGTTTTCTCTTCCCTTGCTATAAATAAAGGCACGAGAAAAAGGACAAACTCACTCCACTCATAAAAGGAGAATGAAAAAAATGAGCATAGAAGTCAATGGCAAAACCATTGAAACTGATGAAGAAGGTTATTTGGTCAACCGCGCCGATTGGACTCAAGACGTAGCCGCTGCTATCGCCAAGGCCGACAATCTCGAAATGACGGATAGCCATTGGGGCTTGATAGATGCCGTTCGTGAACATTACCGCAAACATCAACAACGTCTCAAGTGCAATGACTTGGTGCATCTATTAGGCACGCACCTCAAAAAAACGCCCCATGAAGTGCGCCATGATGTCAACAAGCATCTGTATCAACTTTTCCCGCACAGCCCCGAAAAGCAAATAGCCAAAATCGGCGGCTTGCCAAAACTGTTGCCGGCTGATACGGAATAGGTTTGTAGTAGTCGCTTTAGCGACTATTACCGTCCCAAAACGCTAGCCCGTCTGGGCTTTGTTCTCTAAGCACGACGGCCCAACGCTTCGTGCTTTTTTATCTTCACCCATGCACATTGACTTAATTTGTATTGGACAAAAAATGCCCTCGTGGGTAAAAAGCGGATTTAACGAATACGCCAAACGCTTGCCCCCCAGTTGCCGATTAAATTTGATTGAAATCCCGCTACGCAAACGCACCAAAAACGCCAATTTAGCCCGTTTGCAACATCAAGAGGGTGAACAAATGTTAGCGGCGATTGCACAAGGCGCGTATGTGATAGCCCTTGATGAGCGTGGGCAAATGTCTAATAGTCCGCAATTAGCAGAGCAGTTAGCGCACTGGATGCAAGAACATTCGACGGTGGCATTACTTGTCGGCGGCCCCGAAGGTTTATCAGCAGCCTGTTTGCAACGGGCACAACAACGTTGGTCATTATCCGCCTTAACTTTACCTCATCAACTCGTGCGAATTGTCGTAGCCGAACAAGTGTATCGGGCGTGGAGTTTATTAAATAATCATCCTTATCATCGAGCCTTTCAAAATTAAAAATTAAAAATGATAAGTAGGTACGCATAAATCTAATGAAAAATGATAAATGATAAATGATAAATGATAAATGATAAATCCTTTTTGGTAACGGTTTGTAGTAACGGTTTGTAGTAACGGTTTGTAGTAGTCGCTTTAGCGACTATTGCCGCGCTTAAAAATGATAAATGAAAAATGGCAAAGGGCTACTTTTGATGTGCGAATGGCGAATGGGCTGAGCCTTTTTGATTATAAAAAATTGAGTTGAAATATTATTTTTATTACCTATTCGCGCATCAAAACTCAAAATTCGCCCCAAAGCTATTCGCAGCCATCGCTGCGTCCCTCAATTACCAATTACCAATTACCAATTACCAATTACCAATTATTACAAAAAAAATGATTTATCTGGCATCCCTTTCACCACGTCGATGCGAACTACTTGACCAAATTAAAATCAAATATCAACAAGTGGCAGTCACCGTTGATGAAACGCCACACCCCCAAGAAACGCCTCAAGATTATGTCAGCCGCTTGGCTTTAGCAAAAGCCCGTGCGGGGCGCTTGGCTGTGCAAACGACACACCCGGTATTGGGTGCCGACACAGCGATAGTGTGTGATGGGCTTTTGTTTGGTAAACCTGCGGACAAAGACGATGCAAAACAAATGCTTAGGCAATTGTCTGGGCGCGATCATCAAGTCATGACGGCAGTCGCTTTGGTGACAGCGACGCAAGAAAGGAGGCGTTTGAATATCAGTAACGTCTATTTTAGATCGTTGAGTGAGGCGGACATACAAGCCTATATCGCCACCGGTGAACCCGTGGATAAAGCCGGTAGTTATGCCATTCAAGGACTTGCCAGTATTTTTATAGAACGTATTGAAGGCAGTTATTCTGGGGTGATGGGCTTACCATTACATGAAACGGCGACACTATTGGCTGAAATTGGCATGAATATTCTCTAGCCACGCGGTAAAATCGCCTTTTAAGTGCCTAGACTTTGCCCCACTAATAAGTCCCCCCCCCTGCTCACTATGACCCATAACTGAAGTATATTATTGAATATTATTCGTTTGACAAGGGGTTAATGAAGGCCCTCTTTGCATTTAAGTGACTGTTATCATTAATAATCATGTCAAATCATTAATGATTAATTTGTGGGGGCGAAGGGGATTTATGTCTGGGCGGTTAATGTTACCGTCCCTCATAGGAAAAGATGATGGCAAACAAGGAACATCTAGCGATTCTCAAGCATGGCGTCTCAACGTGGAACAAATGGAGAGAAAAAGCAAGTGGTGTTTGGCCGGATTTGTCGAGGGCCAATTTGGCCGGAATAAACCTCAGCAATGCAGATCTGTTTCGTGCCAATCTCAGTCAAGCGGACTTGAGCAATGCCAATTTATCGGGGGCCAATTTATCGGCGGCCAATCTCACTGAAGCCAACCTCAGCAAAACCAATCTGAGCAAAGCGAACTTGAGCGAAGCCAATCTCTGTGAATCCTATCTCGCCAAAACCAACCTCACGGGGGCCAATCTGTCAGAGGCGAATTTGGCAAAGGCCTATTTGATTGAATCCTATTTATCAGGGGCTAACTTATCGCAGGCTAATTTATTTAGGACTAATTTATTTGAATCTGATTTATTTCGTGCTAACCTAAACGGTGCTAATTTGTTTAAAGCCAATCTGACAGATGCCAACTTAATTGAAGCCTATTTGACGGGAGCGAATTTGTTTGGGGCCAATTTGACAGAGACTGACTTCAGTGGCGCGAAGCTCGACGATGTCTGTATTGACAACAATCGTGGGCCAGAAATTGAAAATAAAGAATGGGCAAGAGGGAATGAGTAATGGGGTATAGTCGGCCCAAAAATATTGATAACTATTGATATTGGCTGGACATTATCTTAAAAAACGTTTTCAGTTTAAATTATCAATGAAATTGTTATCTAAGATGGGAAATGACATAAAAATACTCAATAAAAAATGCCATAACCATAAGCGATTACAAAATCGCTTATCAAAAAGAGTGTTTTATAACTCACTGATTTACTGATTTTATATAACTCCATTCAACCAGACCGTCGCATTACAGATTACCAATTACCAATTACCAATTACCAATTACCAATTACCAATTACCAATTCGCTTAAGAAACGGGTTGTTAAGTGTTAAAGCTTGATACAAGCCAATGTGGCCCTCATTATTTAAAAGGCGCTCCAAAGGGAGGCGTTTTAACCCAGTCTCAAATCAACATCAAGGAAAATACTGATGAAAAAATATGTGTTACCCACCCTAGTCTCATTAGCACTCAGTGGCTATGCTTTAGCGGAGGAAACCCCAGCCCCGGCCCCAGAAACGGCCCCACCGGCGGCAGTCACGCAACCGTCCGAATCGGCCCCGTCCGAATCGGCCAAGAATCCCTGTCAAGAAATGATGGCAAAACAAAAGGCGCACCAACAAGAAATGAATGCGCTGTGGGACAAATTCCGCCAAGCCACTGATCCAGAAGAACGGCAACGTTTGAATAACGAGATGCGGCAGAGTCAGCAACAGATGCATGAGATGATGCGGAAACAAGGCCGCATGATGCACTGCATGCACTCAGATCGCGGCCCGGGCTGGGGTAGCCGAGGCCCAGGTTGGGGTAGCCGAGGCCCCAGTCGGAGTGATGGCCCCAGTTGGGGCGGGCACCGTGGTGGGCCTAGAGGGGGTTACTACGACAGACCTTACGGCAACCGAGGCCCGATGCCCTTTGATAAAGGGCCGGGTGGTTTTGATAAAAAAAGGCATGGTGGACATTTCGCGACGGTGGAAAAACGCTTGGAAAACATCGAAAATCGCATGGAATCAATCGAAAACCTGCTCAAACAAGTCGTAGAGTTATTGAAAGAGTTGCCAAAAGAGAAGTAAGTCTATTAACGCTGGGGCATCGCCCCAGGTAAGCCCCAACGGGGATAAATTAATATAGCCTAGGGCATCGCCCCAATGCCATTAAGTGTAGGGGCAATCCCTTGTGGTTGCCCTACAAATCGTCATGTCGTGTAGGGGCAATCCTTTATGGTTGCCCTCACCGAAAAGCGGTACGATATGGCATTGAGGGCATCGCCCCAGGTAAGCCCCTTTGGTGCGAAATTAATATAGCCTGTGTATCTACCAGGTAAGCCCCTTTGGTGCGAAATTAATATAGCCTGTGTATCTACCAGGAAATCCAATATTAACGAAAGAGAAATAAAATGACAAGAGATGAAGTAAGAGAAAATATGCTGACTGGCAACACTTGGCTACGCGGATTTTTTATATTGCTCTACGCCTTCGTTTGTTATGTTGCCATTTGGATTGTTGGTGCCCTAGCACTTTTTCAGTTTGGTATCGTACTCCTGTCGGGCAAGCCCAATGAACGCCTACTCTATTTTGGGCACAGTCTCGGCATCTTTATTTATCAGATACTACTTTATATCACTTATAGTAGCGATGAAAAACCCTTCCCATTTAGCAATTGGCCTAACCCGAGCGAATACAATACCGAGCCGGTAGTCAACCTACCAAAAGAATCAGAACCACCCCCAAAAAACTAAATTCAGAATGAAAAATGAAAAATGAAAATTGAAAATTGAAAATTGAAAATTGAAAATTGAAAATTGAAAATTGAAAATTGAAAATTGAATTAAATTACCCATTTTTCACTTTTCATGACAATTTTTTAATTTTTCAGTTGAATTACAACTTTTTCATGACCCTTTTTTAAGTTTTCAATTGAATTACCCCTTTTTCATTTTTCATGACCCTTTTTTAAGTTTTCAATTAAATTACCCCTTTTTCATTTTTCCTTTTCATTTTTCATTATGTCGCACTTTGTTCATCTACATTTACACACAGAATACTCACTTGTCGATAGCCTCATCCGCATTAAACCGTTAGCAAAAGCAGTGCGGGAGGCCGGAATGCCGGCTTGTGCTGTCACTGACCAAAATAATCTCTTTGCCCTCGTCAAATTCTACCGCGCCGCACAATCGGAAGGAATTAAACCTATTATTGGTGTCGATGTGCGGATCCATGATGGCACTGATTCCGCTACCCGTCTCGTCTTATTGTGTCAAAATGACACCGGCTATCGCAATCTTACCCGTCTCGTTTCCCGCAGTTACACCAAAGGACAAATAAACGCTATCCCTTACTTGCGCCGGGCATGGTTAAGCGGCGCGACGGAAGGCCTCATTGCCCTCTCAGGTGGACGCGAAGGCGATATAGGACAAGCCTTGTTAGCAGCGGGACAAACCCACTTAGCACGGCAACGGTTGGATGAATGGAACGCGTTGTTTCCAAAGCGTTTTTATCTGGAATTGCAACGCACCGGTCGGCCCAGTGAAGAAGACTATATCCACGCCGCGGTTGAACTCGCCTTAGAAACCGGCATTCCCGTTGTTGCCACCAACGATGTCTGTTTTCTTAAGCCAGACGACTTTGAACCCCATGAAGTCCGCGTATGTATTTACGACGGCAAAATCCTCGCGGATAAAAATCGCCCTCGCCACCACAGTTCACAACAATATTTGCGAACACCGCCAGAAATGGCGGAACTGTTTGCCGACATTCCAGAAGCCCTAGAAAATACTTGGCTGATTGCTCAGCGTTGCAATTTAGAATTAACGCTTGGCAAAAACTTCCTACCCGACTTTCCCATCCCCGAAGGGCAAACCGTTGAAGAATATTTCCGTCAAAAAGCCCGTGTAGGATTAGAACAACGTTTAGCCGCCCTATTTGACAAAACCAGCGAAGACTTTCAAAACCAACGCCGCCCTTATGATGAGCGATTAGCACTCGAACTGGATGTCATTGTGCAAATGGGCTTTCCCGGCTATTTTCTCATCGTAGCCGATTTTATCCAATGGGCTAAAGAAAATGACATTCCAGTCGGCCCCGGGCGTGGCTCAGGTGCTGGCTCATTAGTCGCTTACGCACTCGGCATCACCGATTTAGATCCGATTCGCTATAACCTACTGTTTGAACGCTTCCTGAACCCTGAACGTGTCTCCATGCCCGACTTTGACATAGACTTCTGCATGGAACGCCGCGACGAAGTCATTAACTATGTTGCTGAAACTTATGGGCGTGAGCGCGTCTCGCAAATCATCACTTATGGTTCAATGGCCGCTAAAGCCGTCGTGCGCGATGTTGGGCGCGTTTTAAACCATCCCTACGGTTTTGTCGACAAAATTGCCAAACTCATTCCGTTTGAACTCGGCATTACCCTTGATAAAGCTTTAGAAAAAGAAGAAGCCTTAGGCGCCCGCTACAAAGAAGAAGAAGACGTGCGGACATTGATAAACATGGCGCGTCAGTTGGAAGGCCTCACACGCAATTCGGGCAAACATGCCGGCGGTGTCGTCATTGCGCCCACCGTTCTCACCGATTTTACACCCCTCTACTGTGAACAAGACAGCCCCGATATAATGACCCAATTTGACAAAGGCGACGTAGAAGCCGTCGGCTTAGTCAAATTCGACTTTTTAGGGTTGCGAACTCTCACCATCATCAAATGGGCTTTAGAAACTATCAACCGTTTTGCTGAGCAACCCATCGAGATTTTAAAGATACCCCTGGATGATCCACAAACTTATGACTTACTCAAAAAAGGCAATACCACCGCGGTTTTCCAACTAGAATCGTCGGGTATCAAAAAACTGATTAGACAGTTGCAACCAGACTGTTTTGAAGATATTGTCGCGTTAGTGGCCTTATATCGTCCCGGCCCGTTACAATCGGGCATGGTGGATGACTTTATTAAGCGTAAACAGGGACGTGCCAAGATTGAATATCCACACCCCGATCTCGCGCCGATTCTAAAATCAACCTATGGTGTTATTGTTTACCAAGAACAAGTGATGCAAATCGCTCAAGTATTGGCAGGTTATAGCTTGGGCGGTGCCGACATCCTGCGTCGCTGTTTAAGTGGCTCAACCGAAATAGTGGATGCCACAACCGGGCGTTTAGTGACTTTGAGTGAAATGGCGACAAATCCTGAGTATTGGCTAGGAAGAAAGGTTTTTTGCCTGAACCTAGAGACGCAAAAAATAACTCAGCAACCGATTACGGCAATTTATCCCAATGGGATTCGGGACGTATGGGAAATAACCACCAAAACTCGCCGCAAAATCAGAGCCACATGTGATCATCTTTTCTACACGTTGTTAGGATGGAAACCTCTAAATGCTTTTAAGGTTGGAGATCACATTGGTTTAGCTAAAACGCTCCCTATCACTCACACCGGCGATATTTCAGAGGCTCAAATTAAATTAACGGCTTATTTGATTGGCGATGGACATCTTTCTACCAGAAAGCCGTCTTCTAGCTATTTTTGCAACAGCAATCAGGAATTGATTGCTGATTTCAATCGTTGTGCTGAAGAACTTTTTGGTTCTCCAGCCCCGGTGGATTATCAACAACACTCTGGGCGTAAAACCGTGGCATACGCCAGAATTGGTTTTGTTTCAGCATTCAATAGTTGGATTGATTACCATATAAAACGCGCTCATTCAAGAGACAAAGAAATTCCGAACTGGGTATTTTCCTTATCGAAGCGTCAACTACAATTATTTTTGGCAACGTTATGGTCAACGGATGGTAGCTTTGACACCAAGATTGGACATACTGATTACACATCAACCTCTGAATTTCTCGTTATACAAATTCAGCATTTATTACTGCGAATCGGTATTATTGCCCTATTCAACGTTAAAAAGAGCCAGTATCGAGGTAAACCTTACATCTCTTATCGGGCACAAGTCACCGGCCGTGAGGACATGCTTAAATTTTGTGAACGGATTCAACCATTACTGAGTAATGACAAACGGCAAAAAGCGCAAGCTTGCTATTTTGTCATTGAGAAGAAATCAACGAATCAGTCTAAACATACGATTCCACCAGAAATAATTAAGCTAATTGCGTCCGCCAAATACCAAAGTGGCATGACTTGGGCAGAGATTGATCAGGCGGTTGGTGCGGCAAAGGGAACGATGTCCTCCGGTTTGAACTTCCAAAAGCCTCCCACTCGGCGTTTAGCACGTCACCGAGTCCGTAATTTTGCAATCGCTTTACAAAATAAAAAATTAATGCAAATTGCCCATTCGGAGGTTTTCTGGGACGAGATTGTTTCTATTGACTATGTTGGTAAAGAAGAGGTTTTTGATTTAAGCATTCCAGAAACTCATAACTTTGTCGCCAATGACTTTTTTGCACACAACTGCATGGGTAAAAAAATCCCTAAAGAAATGGCCGAACAAAGAACCGTGTTCATGGAAGGGGCCGTTGCACGGGGAGTTAAAGAAGATAATGCGACTAATATCTTTGATTTAATGGAAAAATTTGCGGCATACGGTTTCAATCGAAGTCACAGCGCGGGCTACGCCCTCCTCTCCTACCAAACCGCTTGGCTCAAAGCCCACTACCCGGCAGCATTCATGGCGGCCGTGTTATCTTCTGATATGGATAACACAGATAAAGTGGTACCAATGATTGAAGAATGTCGCCGCGCCATGAAACTTAATATATTGCCGCCTGACATCAATACTTCTTATTACAAATTCACCGTCACTGACGACCAAAATGAATCCATTCATTACGGCTTAGGCGCGATAAAAGGTGCCGGAGAGGCCGCGCTTGAAAGCATTGTCGCAGAACGAGAGAAAAAAAACCGCTTTACCGACTTATTTGACTTTTGCCGCCGCGTTGATTTACGCAAAGTCAGCCGGCGCGTCTTAGAACCTCTTATTAAATCAGGCGCATTAGACGAATTAGGGCCAAATAGAGATGAATTGGGGCTTAATCGAGCAGTGATGATGGCTTCATTAGACAATGCCATCAAAATGGCAGAACGCAATTCTAATGATATGGCCGCTGGGCAAAACGATATGTTTGCTCTGTTTAATGGCAAACAAAAATCGGCCGAAGAAGAAGAAGCCCCACCGTTTGCCAAAGATGTGAAATCGTGGAACCAAACCGAACAATTAAATAGCGAAAAAGAGAGCTTAGGCTATTACTTAAGTGGGCATCCCATTAAACCGTACTTATCGGAACTAAAACAATTCATTCGTACCCAACTCATCAAAGTCAGGCCTACCGAAATGAAACAAACCGTGCGCGTTGCTGGCTGGGTAACTGATTTGCGTATCAGCAGCACCAAACGCGGACGCATGGCCTTTATCACCCTAGACGACAGCACGGCACGAATGGAAGTCAAAGTCTATTCAGAATTATACGCAACGGTGCAAGACATTTTAGCCAAAGACACTTTATTAGTGGTGGAAGGAGAAGTGCGTGTAGATGACTACAATGGCGGCTATACCATGACGGCCCAGAAAATTGTCACCCTAGAATCCGCTCGCGAAACTTACGCCAACCGTCTGGAAATGACTATTTATGCACCACCCGACGATTTAGCCGAAAAATTAGTAACCACGCTCACCCCCCATCGCCAAGGCCGCTGTCTCGTCTTAATTCATTACCACCGTCAAGAAGCACAAGTAGAATTAGAACTCGGTGACAATTGGCGAATCAAACCCAATGCTGCCCTGCTTGGGCAACTAAAAGCATTGGTGGGAGAAGACAAAGTCAAGGTGATTTATTAACCGTTTGTAGTAGGCGATTTATCGCCTATTTCTGACGCTCGCAAGCTTTCTTTTATTACCAAATTTGTTTAAAGGTCAAATTTTGAATATCAAGATTTTTCTAAAAAAAATCCTCCAAGAGAGCGATTCAAAACTGGGCCGGTATTTTTCGTTTTTTATCCAGTCATTAATTGTTCTTTCTATAATTACTTTTTCTGTAGAAACGTTACCAGACTTATCGGAAAGGAGCAAAGAAATACTGAACCTTCTTGAAGCGATAATGGTCGGCATTTTTACCATTGAGTATTTACTTCGAGTTTTTGTGGCGGATAAAAAAACCGAGTATGTCTTCAGCTTCTACGGCATTATTGATTTCTTAGCCATTCTGCCGTTTTATTTATCCACTGGCTTAGATTTAAGAGCCATTCGAATATTTCGTCTCTTGCGTTTAGTACAAATACTTAAGTTATTTCGATATAACCAAGCTATTAGGCGTTTTCAAATTGCCTTCTCCATTGCAAAAGAGGAATTAATTCTTTTCGGTTTTGTGGCATTAATTTTGTTGTACTTATCAGCAGTCGGCATATACTATTTTGAAAACGACGCGCAACCTGAGCAGTTTAAATCAGTATTTCATAGTCTTTGGTGGGCGGTAACAACCTTAACGACTGTTGGATATGGCGACATGTATCCGATAACTGTTGGTGGGCGTTTATTCACCTTTTTCGTCTTAATGTTAGGTTTGGGGATAGTGGCTATCCCAACCGGTTTACTTTCCTCGGCACTGACTCAAGCCAGAAATGAAGAAAAAAACATTCCCACTACGCCTGAGTCGGCGGATAAACAATGAGATAACTGGATACAACAAGACGTCCAGAAGAAGGACAATCGCCTGGGGCGTTGCCCCAGGCTTTATTAATGTCGCCCCTTTGGGGCTTGCCTGGGCGTTGCCCCAGGCTTTAATAATGTCGCCCCTTTGGGGCTTGCCTGGGCGTTGCCCCAACTACTAAAAGCTAACGTACCCGAAACAGGGCACTTTAAAATTCACCTTCATCGTAAGGAGATAATATCAATGGCTAGCGCAAATGAGTGCATTGTTTTTTTAAATTTTGTATATTATGCACTCGGAGAAACTTTCTCCAAAAGCACTTTCTGCCCTTAGACAAGCTGCTAACCAACTGGAATTTTTATGAATGTTATAACAACAAGTAGGGCAGGTACAAAACTTCCCTACCTGATAAATGAAGTTGCTGATTCTCATAAACCCATTTTAATTACTGGACAACATGTTAATGCCGTCCTCCAGCAGAAGAAGATTGGTCCGCTATTCAGGAAACGCTTTATTTGTTATCAATACCGGGGATGCGAGAATCTATTAGAGAAGGCTTACAAACACCTATTGAAGAATGTTCTAAGGAATTAAAGTGGTGAATTGGCAAATTAATCGCATTACTGGAAAGGTCAATATTTATTATTACAATTTGACTTGAGGTATAATTTCAAAAAAAAAATTATTTAGGATAACGTCTACGAAAACTTGACTGCGTGAAGTATAAACTGGAGGATCAATTATGACGATAGAGTTAGTTCGAGATGTACTTGGCTGGTGTACACTAATCAATCTGGGGGTGCTGCTATGGTGGTTCTTGTTTTTATCACTGGCACATGACTGGACATATCGTTTACACAGTAAATGGTTGCGATTGACAGTTGAACAATTTAATGCTATTCACTATGCCGGTATGGCCCTATTCAAGATAGGAATTTTGTTCTTTAATTTGGTGCCGTACTTAGCACTGCGGATTGTCGGATAGCCTAGCATATAATGCGAATTAAAAATGACAAATGACAAATGAAGAATGAACAAAGATGTCATTTCGTTTCGATTTCGGTTTCTTTGATCGGAGAAAGCTTGATAAATCTTGATAAACCTTGGGAAACCTTATAAAATCACTTTCTTAAAAGACGTTTTTATAAGTCATTGATTTTTTATGATTCAATTCAACCCTTAATTCGCATATATACTTAGCACGGCTACAAACTACGTTATCTCGCTCCGCTCGGTAACGAACGAAAGGTACGCGAGATCAATTTTTACACACCCCCATCTCAAGAGGCAATGCCATTAAGTTAAGAGCATGTAGGGTGGGTAGAGCGAGCTAGGCAAAAGTTTCGGCTAAACTTTTGTCTAACGAAGCGAAACCCACCACATTTGAAATAAATAAATGGTGGGTGTTCGTAAGTTCTGGGTGGCTACAAAAGAACGTTTTTTGTCAAAGGGCATTGATCTCAAGAGGGGATCGGAAAGTCCCCTTACGTCATGGGATGAACGGGGTGTGTTTTTAATGATATCGCACAGCGAAGAAACTTCGTTACCGAGCGAAGCGAGATAAGTTTCTGTTATTAGCCGCGCAAAGTGTGAGGTATGGAGATGAAAAATGAGTTATAGTGATTTCACAATTGAAACGCTTAAAGAACAATTCGAGATAGAGATGATTGAGGACTGTAATCTGTTTTCTCAAACACTTATCAAAAAGGTGCCGAAATTGTTAACGGAGTTGTTAGAACGATACGTCCCTCTGGCGATTACAATCAGTACCGAAAAAGCCCGTTCTGAATGGATTATTGCCCCAATCCTCGCCGAATTTAAACTGCAATTCAAAGATCAGACGAGTTTATTTTCTGGAATCGAGTTTAATATTGATAAGAGCAAAGGATTAAACGGACGCTGTGACTATATTCTTTCCAAATCAAAAGAGCAACTAACGCTCACAGCGCCAATCCTCGTCATGGTTGAAGCCAAAAATGACAAGATTACCGGCGGTATTCCACAATGTATTGCTGAGATGATTGCCGCTCGCCTCTTTAATGAGCAGAAACATCAGCACATAAAAACAATTTACGGTGTTGTTACCACCGGCAGCTTATGGAGATTTCTCAAATTGGTTAATAACACCGCTTATGTCGATATCATCGAATATCCTCTTCAACAACTCGATAAAATTATAGGAATATTAACGGAAATTGTGACAACATAACTATAGCTTTCCAGAAAAGAGGAGTCCAAGATTTATCGGAATCCAAGATTTATCTTGAGGAGTCCAAGATTTATCTTGGACATCCAGAAAAGAGGAGTCCAAGATTTATCTTGGACAATCGGCTATTTGTTATTTTTACGTTTAAAAATAATCAGTTATGAATTATTTAAGGCCGTCATAAAAGAGGAATCCAAGATTTATCGATGACGTCCAAGATAAATCTTGGACGGATTGCCAGCAAAAATGCGAACCCGCCCAAAATCAATCCAACCTTAGACGTCCAAGATAAATCTTGGGCGGATTGTCGGCAAAAAAAATTCTCGCTTGATCTTGATCTACTGATATCACCACCCCAGTATGTCATTATAAGCGCCCGTTTAAAACTTGGATATGACGAGTATCGGCTTTGCCACGCCCTGTCGTTAATTTCGTCGGCAAAAAAAATTCTCGCTTGATCTTGATCTTCTGATATCACCACCCAAGTATGTTATTATAAGCGCCCGTTTAAAACTTGCGTTATTTTGAAATGTTAATTGATAGAAAAAATATAACGCTTGCATGCGCAAGTGACGCATAGTTAGATCATGTTTGAAAATACAGGAGTTTTTAATGAACAAAAAACGACTCTCCCGACTCATCACTGCCGGACTCCTCTGCTCCTACCCATTCACCGGAGCAACAGATCCAGCCATAAATGCTAACGAACCCGCAGGTGTAGCCAAAACCACCACGATTGAAATCACCAATGAGGTGATAGTACCCGATACTATCCCTCTAGGAATCAATCTCGGTGGGGATACCTATTATGGGCCAAACGTTATGTTAAAAGTCCGCGATGCCGAAAACTTTGAAGGCACTTCCTATCGCCAAGCCCACGAAGGTACCCTCTTTGAAGACGGCTTTGCCTCTTGCTGGGGCCGATTACCAAGATACGAAGAAACCGGCTGGGCAGACCTCATGCGTCATGGCGGTCAATACACCCTCATTTCTGGCCCCGCCAAATGGACCACCGGCAAAATCACTGCCGTTTCCTCCCGCACCATAACCTGCTGGAGAAGAGAGGTAGAAGCGCTCTTTTTTGCCTTTGATACCGAAATTTCCCTCCCAGACCAAACCCCAATACCCGGAATGGGTCTTTTGGTAGAAAACCTTGAGCCCGTCAAACACGGCCATACCGGCGAACTGGGAACCTACTGGGCACCTTCCAAAAACTGTTCTCTAATAGAAGGTGATATCCCGCCTAACTCGTATGGCTATACCTCGCTCGCCATGGACGGTACCGAAGAACCCGCCACCTTCCGCTTATCTACCCACAAACAACGATATGCCAACCTCAATGGCCTCTGGAAATACAGCTTCTGGGCCAAAGTCGAAGAAGGAAACCCCAAAGTCATTATTTCTTCTGGGAAGTATGGCGATGCACAAGAAGTGGCAGACATTTCTGAAAGTGCCGGCCTAAACGACAATGAATTTGTCGGACTCAGTGGGTTGTTTGGAGAAGGACCAAATGAGTTTGCCGGACTCAGTGGGTTGTTTGAAGAAGAACTACTACTCAGTCAGCCATTGGAGTTGATCGAAGAAGGAATCAGTCAACCCGTAGAAATGACGGATCGTCAATGGAAAAAATATGAAGTCACCTTCCAAATTGACGATGTTCCAGAACTTGCTCAAAACGGCAAAAGTCCTTCCTTAGTTTTCCTCATCACCGTTAAGAACGGCATTATTCTGGTTGATGATCTGCAAGTCGAAATGGAAGGCGATAACAATCCCACGCCCTTCCGTGATGAAATTGTCGCCGCTCTGAAAAGCTATAATCCCGGCGTCATAAGAAAACTTCAGGTGGGAGGAAATACCGTCAGAAGTAGCATTCTGCCCAAGATCAAATCCCATCGAGGCACCAATAGCTTTTATACACAGGTGAGTGCCAATACCAATCGCTCTTTAAGTTCTTATGGGCTGCATGAATTTTATGAGCTGGCCGAATACATTCGTTCTGAACCGTGGTTTAGCCTGCCTGGCACCCTGAATAAAACAGAAATGGAACAGTTTCTGGAATACCTGGGTGCGCCTGCTGATGTTGGCTGGGGAAAACTGCGTGCCGAACTCGGCCATCCCCAACCCTGGACAGAAACCCTGAGAAAAATTCATATTGAAATTGGCAACGAAGCCTGGAATCTCTTTGGAGGTTTTTCAGGGGGTGGGTTTAATGGCCCTGATTATTGGCACGATTTGTTTGCCACCGCCAAAAATTCCCCCTATTATCGCAACAACATCATTCTGCATGCGGCCGGACAGAACTATTCCAGTTGGATGTCCAATCGCATACTGGAATTTACCCCTAATGCCGACCGGTACGCCATTGCCCCCTATCAGCTACACACCCTCAACCAGAGAGATGTAGATATTTTTCAGAATGATGATGCCAAACTCTTCAGTTGGCTCTTTGCCCGCAGTGTCTATGAGATAGACAATAGTATGCGGGGACACCAAGAAGTGATGGCCAAAACCGGCGTGGAATTTTCGATTTACGAAGTGAATTATCATACCCTAAAAGGGGATGTGGAACATGAAGTGCGTAACCATATTGTGGCCTCTCTGGGAGCGGGGCTGAATATTTCCAATTACATGCTACAGCAGTTGAAGAAATATGGCATCCGCACGCAAGCCTTTTTCAACTTTTCCCAGTTTTCCTTTAACATGGCATTCTATGGCTATGATGATTTCGGTGTTCGTTTATGGGGGGCTGGCATCAACTTTCGTCAAGGTTATGAACGATTTCGGCCCACCTGGCTGGCTAATGAACTCGTCAATCAAGTGCTTGCCGGAAAGCTATTAAAGACCATCCATACGGGTGCCGACCCCACTTACGCCGTCACTGGCTCCTTCCGGTACAATGGTGATCCCGAAACCAAAGAGGGATTTCCAGAGATTTTGAGTTATGCTTTTGCTAAGGGTAAAAAGCGTGGTCTCATTTTATACAATCTCTCAACAACAACGCCCCATACCGTGTCTCTTGAATTGGGTCAAAGCCATGAGCCTTTCGAGGCGACAGCAGAATCATGGTTGCTGACTGCTGATTCGATAGCGGCCAACAATGAACCGGAAAATGAAATACCCCCGGTGCAAGTTGCCACGACTACCCTAGATAACTTCCGCACCGGGAGAAAAATAACGCTTCCGCAACACTCGTTGCAGGTCATTTCTTGGAAAAGTAGCGAACCACTGTTAGTAGAACTGACCGACTTTCAAGCAGTTACAGTTACAGAAACCGGTAACATCCGTCTATCGTGGACGACAGGTGCTGAAACCGACACTGCGGGTTTTCGGCTCTGGCGAGCGATTGAAGACGGTCATGGTGGATACACCAATATCCACCTGCTTAAAGAACGAACCTCTTCAGAATCTAATTGTCAAGAGGGCGAACTGATTGCGACTACCGCTCGGAGTCAACCCATTCCAGCCGTAGGCAACTCAGTCACTGGCGCTTGCTACTCTTTTGTGGATACCCTATCTGGGGCCGCTGGTACTTATTATTACGTGCTAGAAGAAGTTGATACTAGCGGAAAGAGGACTTTCTATTGTGATAACATCGCAACGGCCACTGTTGCTCAAGGCCCGGCCGTTAATTTAGAAGCCGCCATAAATTACTGCCAGCAAATGACGACTAGCGAAAAGTAAGTAATATGTAAACCACGCTGGAGTCCAAAGCTTCAGCTTTGGAAAATTTGGAGTCCAAAGCTTTAGCTTTGGCGTTTGAGGGCCATAAAAGATTTTGGAGGTTTCCAAATGAAAGTATGGCCCTTTTTCGCGCCAAAAAGTCAGACTTTTTATAAGTAGATGAGTGGGAAAGTCTCGGACTAAACCTGTCAGGTTTGGCTTTTTTATTTATCATTCCCACTGCTTCAGGCCGGGGAAACGAGAAACATTAAAACAAGAAAGAGGTACATTATGCAAGAACTAAAAGCTGTACACTCTGGAAAAGTAGAAATAATTCCCGGCACTATTTGCGACGGGTATGTATTGAATGATGGTACGGCGGTTATGAGTGAACGTGGGACTGCTGACTTATTGGGAATGAACCATAAAGCTTTGCAAAGCATGGCGACTACTGGTGTCCCAAAGACGCTTAAACCATTAATTAATAAGGATTTTAGCATGGCGACTACTTTGGTAAAAGTAACCGCAAAAAATAGCCCATATAAGGGTAGAAAAATTGCGGTTTACGACTGGCCCTCTGTCGTACAAAAAGTACTATAATTTGTAGTGTTATTTGGGCAGTCTTGTTTGAGGGCCATCAAATCTTTTGGAGGTTTCCAAATGAAAGTATGGCCCTCTGTCGCGTCCAAAAGTCATACTTTTTATCTCATCATGGCTTACTTACCACAATCAACTATTTTAGGACGCTTAAAAACCATTGAAGTGTACGAATTTTACGATATACCAAGGTTATTTTCTTGTCGAAATGCGGCCGGCCAACATTATCTGGTTTTATCTATAGATGAAGATGACTTTTCACAGACGTGGCTGTACGTTGCCATGTCTCAACAGCGGTTTCAAGAATTGCGCCGAGGCCGATTAGAATTACGCGAGGCCTATCTAAAAGCTGAAGATAACATTGTATTGAAAGTTATCACTCATCAAGACGGTTACGACACGGTTGATCTGGTTTATTGTCAGGCGCTTCCAGAAGATTGGTTGCCCTGTGCCGGTGAATTTTTGTCACCGTCTGATACGACTGTTACACAGAATGAAGATATGTACTTGTTAGCACAATATCATTAGTTGTCTCTGTTAAAATTTAAACCTAGAAAGTCTGGCCCTCTGTCGTACAAAAAATCATAAACCCATATAATTTTTAGTGTTATTTGGACAGTCTTGTTTGAGGGCCATCAAAGATTTTGGAGGTTTCCAAATGAAAGTCTGGCCCTCTGTCGTACCAAAAGTCATAAACACATATAGTTTGTAGTGTTATTTGGACAGTCTTGTTTGAGGGCCATCAAAGATTTTGGAGGTTTCCAAATGAAAGTCTGGCCCTCTGTCGTACCTGTCGTACCAAAAGTCATATAATTTGTAGTGTTATTTGGACAGTCTTGTTTGAGGGCCATCAAATCTTTTGGAGGTTTCCAAATGAAAGTATGGCCCTCTGTCGCGTCAAAAGTCATAAACACATATAGTTTGTAGTGTTATTTGGACAGTCTTGTTTGAGGGCCATCAAAGATTTTGAATGTATTCAACTGAAAGTATGGCCCTCTGTCGCGCTCTGGAGTCCAAAGCTTCAGCTTTGGACAATTCCCTCATGACATCATTATGCAAAAAAAAATCCACCACCTATCAATCCGATTTACTCAACATTCAAGATCGTGTTTCTACCGCCCCTTGTGTACCGGCATTGCGTGAAGCGGTGCAAACTTGGCAAAAAAGTCATTATAAGGGAGCCACTCAAACCACCCGTGAATTGTTGAATTTTTGGTTTGAAACGGATCATGTTTTGCCAAATGGTGAACAATTTCGTTATCACCCAGCCCAACGAACCGCCATTGAAACGTTGATTTACGTGTATGAAGTCATTAAAATTCGGCGACGTAAAACGCTTTTAGAACAATTTGCTTTTAATACCAAAGACTTACGTTTACCCGTTTATGATGAATTTGCCCGTTATTGTCTCAAAATGGCGACTGGCAGCGGTAAAACCAAAGTCATGGCTTTAGCCATTGTTTGGCAATACTTAAATGCCGTGTGTGAAGATGACAAACATTATGCCAAAACGTTTTTAATCTTAGCTCCCAATGTCATTGTTTTTGAACGCTTAAAAGCAGATTTTTCAAATAACAGCATTTTCATAACTGATCCGTTATTGCCTCGCCATTTTAAGTTATTTTGGGATATGGAATGCTACATGCGCGGCGATGTTCAACGGACTTATAGCGATGGTGCTTTATATTTAACCAATATTCAACAATTTTATGAACGGAATGTTGTCTCAAAAGCAGAAGAATCCGCCGAAATCACCGCGATATTAGGGCATAAACCCCAACAAAAAAAATTAGAAGTGACTGATTTTGCAGAACGAATTGCACAACGTCACGATTTGCTCCTCGTTTTAAATGATGAAGCCCATCATACCCATGATGAAGATAATGAATGGAATCAAGTTATTAGGCGTTTACATACTCAAAGTTCAATCACAGCCCAATTAGATTTTTCGGCAACGCCGCGTTATACCAAAGGCGGTTTATTTGCCTGGACGATTTACGATTATCCCTTAAAACAAGCCATTCTTGATAATATCGTCAAACGTCCGATTAAAGGCATTTCTAAAATTGACGAAGCCAAATCAGCATTAGCCAGCGTGAAATATGAAGGATTTTTAGTGGCTGGCGTAGAACGTTGGAAAGAATATCAACAACAACTGCTCTCGCTCCAAAAAAAGCCTATTTTATTTATCATGCTCAACAGCACCAAAGAAGCCGATGATGTCGCCGAGTGGTTGCGGAGAAAATATACCACCGACTTTGGTGATCAAAAAACCTTGGTGATTCATACCGATAAAAAAGGCGATGTCAGTAAAAAAGATTTGGAGTCCGCTCGAAAACTGGCGCGTGAAGTCGATAATCCCGATTGCCCGGTGAATGCCATTGTCAGTGTATTAATGTTGCGAGAAGGCTGGGATGTGCAAAATGTTACCGTGGTTGTTGGCTTACGTCCTTATACCGCCAAAGCCAATATTTTGCCAGAACAAACCATTGGGCGTGGTTTACGTTTGATGTTCCGTGGTAGTAGTGCTATCAATCATTATCGGGAACGCGTCGATATTATTGGCAATCAAGCGTTTTTAAAATTTGTCGAAGCGTTAGAAAAATTGGAAGGGTTGAAACTGGATACCTTTCAAATTGGTAAAGACAAACTCAAAATAAATACCATCATGCCGGTGGCTGAAAAACAAGCCGTTGATATTGCTATTCCAGAATTAAGTCCGACATTAGAGAGAAAAACATCGCTTGCTGATGTCGTTGCCGCTATTGATGTCATGGATTTTAACACGCCCATCTTGCCCATTAACGCCAATGAAATAACGGCTAAACGTTTTATTTATGAAGGCATTGATGCGTTAGATCAGCAAAAATTATTTGAGCGCGTTTATGAAATTCCAGCCGCGCAAACGCCGGAGGAAGTCATTGGCTATTATGCGCGTTTGATTGCTCAACACCTCAAATTGCCCTCCCAATTTGCCGCCATCGCGCCAAAAATTCAAGCTTTTTTTCAGAATAAAGCCTTTGGCAAAACCGTTGATTTATACGAACCAGCGATAATTCAAGCCATGTCAACCAATCTCGCCAGTTTTCTCGTCACCAACGAATTTGAAAAAGTCTTACGTCAACAAATTATTGAAGAAATCCAGCCAAGTTTATTAAACGAAGCCAAACGGCTTTCCAGTACAGCAGCGTTTCCATTTTCTCGTTTATTATTAGCCTCGGATAAAACCGTGTTCAATTATGTTGCCTGTGACAATGAATTTGAACGCGACTTTGCCCAATTCTTAAATCGGGTTGACGAAGTGACGGCTTTTGCTAAACTACCCGCGCAATTTGGTTTTAGCATTCAATACACCGATTCCCGCACCAATATTCGGCACTATTATCCTGATTTTGTCGTAAAGTTAGCAACTGGACAACATTGGTTAATTGAAACCAAAGGGCGCGAAGATATTGATGTCGCTTTAAAAGATGAAGCGGCACGGTATTGGTGTGACAATGCGACTGAATTAACGGGTACCGATTGGCACTATTTAAAAGTGCGACAATCCACGTTTGAACAATTGCAACCGGCTGATTTTCAAGAATTGAAGATTGGTTTACAATGCTAATTAAGAAGTACAGCGAATTGCGCGGATTGAGTACAGCGAATTGCGCGGATAAACGAATTTTGGCAGAGGAGTCCGAATTTTCAACACTGAGATATAGAGTTACACAGAGTTACACAGAATGATCATCGAGTATAAGGAGAACCGAATGTATATAAAAACGGATTTTTTCGCTAATTCTGATAATGATGTACAAATTAGCAAATGCTTATTCAAAGTTGACTGACGTGATTTGAGGCTGTAACCCAAAATCCCTTATTATATACAATCCTTGTAGTTATAGTTATGGCCCCCAATTGCGCCTCATTAGCCATACTTTTTATAGGTGAATTGCATGGATAAGCGAGTACAACGAATTGCGCGGATTGAGTACAGCGAATTGCGCGGATAAACGAATTTTGGCAGAGGAGTCCGAATTTTCAACGCAGAGGCACAGAGTGACACAGAGTGACACAGAGTGACATTGAGTATAAGGAGAACAGAATGACTGAAATCTCTTGGCAAGGCAAATACGATAAAAACGGCCATAAAAAAGCTCCGCTTCGTATCGCGTTGCCTTTTCAAACTATTGAAACGGTGAATGAATCCGCGCAGGAACGTCTCCGAACCTTGGATTTATTTGCCCAAGGCAAACCGACTGAATGGCGCAATCGTCTGATTTGGGGCGATAAAAAATATGTGTTACCAGCACTGTTGCCAGAATTTGCTGGCAAAGTCAATTTAATCTATATCGATCCACCGTTTGATACTGGCGCGGATTTTTCGTTTACGGCTAAAATTCCACCACACAATCCCACCGAAAAAGCCAATACCACCAGCTTTGTTAAACAACCCAGCATTATTGAACAAAAAGCTTATCGGGATACGTGGGGCAAAGGGCTTGATTCCTATTTACAATGGTTTTATGAAACCGCGTTGTTATTGCGAGAATTGTTGGCAGAGGATGGCAGTATTTATGTGCATTTGGATTGGCATGTGGGGCATTACGCAAAATGTGTGTTGGATGAAGTATTTGGGTATGAGAATTTTCGGAATGAAATTTTTGTGAAACGTGTCAAAAAGAACATAAGAGAAAGAGAATTTGTGAAATCTCTGAATGTCGCAGTGGATATTGTTTTATTCTACGCAAAATCAGAGACAACCAAAATATTTCCTCCTACAAAAGCCGCAGAAAAAAAAGCACGTTGGCATTCGTTTGATGCTCCAGAGGTGCGTACTGGTATGGATTATGACATTTTTGATAACAAGCCACCAACAGGACGTCATTGGATGCGAAGAAAAGAAATTGCCGATCAATGGATTAAAGAAGGTAAATTAAGAAAAAATCTACGAACCGGTAAACCGGAATATTTAATTGATGCTACGGACGAAACTTTATGTGATTCACTCTGGAATGATATACAAGCATATACATTTAAGTATGATTATCCCACTGAAAAGAACGAAATGATGTTAGAACGCATCATCAAAGCCTCTTCCAACGAAGGCGATTTAGTTTTAGATTGTTTTTGTGGCAGTGGCACGACGGCAGCCGTTGCGGAAAGACTCAATCGCCGCTGGATTACTTGCGATTTGGGCCGTTTTGCGATTCATACCACTCGTAAACGCCTATTAAGCAATCCCGATGTTAAGCCATTTATCGTGCAAAACTTAGGCAAATATGAACGCCAACATTGGATGAACCATGAATTTGACAGGCCGCAAGATCGCCTCATCCAAGAAAAAAGTTATCGCCATTTTATTTTAAACTTCTATAATGCCGATAAAATTGATGGCTACACTTGGTTGCATGGGGTTAAAAAAGGACGCATGGTGCATATTGGTTCCGTTGACGCGCCCGTTTCTCTCGGTGACGTTCGCGCCATCATTCAAGAACTGTGGAAAAAAGGCGGTAATAACGGCTTGGACATTTTAGGCTGGGAATTTGCGTTTGAACTCAACGAAACGGCTAAGCAACTCGCTGCTGAAAATCAAGTCGATTTAAAATTCCGCAAAATTCCGCGAGAAGTGCTCGATAAACGCGCCGTTGAACAAGGTGATATCAGCTTTTTTGAACTCGCCGCCCTAGATGTGAGTGCCAAAATGACTCAAAAAGCGCAACGTTTAACGCTGACACTCAACAACTTCATCATTCAACCCGATGATGTTCCCAAAGACGTGATGCAAGCCATTACCCATTGGAGCCAATGGATTGACTACTGGGCGGTGGATTTTAATTATCACGATGACACCTTTCATAATGAATGGCAAAGCTATCGCACCAAAAAAGCCATCGATTTAGAATTAAGCGTTGCTCATTATTACCAACAAAAACGCACGTATACCGTGTTAGTCAAAGTCATTGATATTTTAGGTAATGATACCACTAAGTTGTTGGATATTGTGGTAGCGTAGCTCAATAAAACGTCATTTGCACAACACGTTTTTGTTTAAAGCAAGATACGAAATGACAAGACTCGACTCCTTACCACCTATCAGCTACGCGAGATAACGGCTTTAGCTGTTGGCTACCAAATTGATGCTGTAACCCAAAATCCCTTATTATATACAATCCTTGTAGTTATAGTTATGGCCCCCAATTGCGCCTCATTAGCCATACTTTTTATAGGTGAATTGCATGGATAAGCGAGTACAACGAATTGCGCGGATTGAGTACAGCGAATTGCGCGGATAAACGAATTTTGGCAGAGGAGTCAGAATTTTCAACACTGAGATATAGAGTGACACAGAGTGACACAGAATGTTCATCGAGTATAAGGAGAACCGAATGACTGAAATCTCTTGGCAAGGCAAATACGATAAAAACGGCCATAAAAAGCCCCCACTCCGTATCGCGTTGCCTTTTCAAACTATTGAAACGGTGAATGAATCCGCGCAAGAACGCCTCCGAACCTTGGATTTATTTGCCCAAGGCAAACCGACTGAATGGCGCAATCGCCTGATTTGGGGCGATAAAAAATATGTGTTACCGGCACTGTTGCCTGAATTTGCTGGCAAAGTTAATTTAATCTATATCGATCCACCGTTTGATACCGGCGCGGATTTTTCGTTTACGGCTAAAATTCCACCACACAGCGAAAAAGCCAATACCACCAGTTTTGTTAAACAACCGAGTATTATTGAGCAAAAAGCCTATCGAGACACTTGGGGCAAAGGGCTTGATTCCTATTTACAATGGTTTTATGAAACCGCGTTGTTATTGCGAGAATTGTTGGCAGAGGATGGGAGTATTTATGTGCATTTGGATTGGCATGTAGCACATTACGCGAAATGTGTAATAGATGAAGTTTTTGGTGCTGAAAGATTTATGTGTCAAATTATTTGGAAACGATCAAGTATCAGAAAAGCGGCTTCTAATAAATGGTTATCAGTAGATGATATGTTATTGGTAGCAACAAAATCAGATAATTATTTGTTTAATACTGTATATCTTCCATACTCTGAAGAATACAAAAAGCGTTTTAACCAAAAAGATGACCATGGATATTATTACTGGATTGATATTGGAACATATTCTCAAGAAAGACTTGAGCAACTAAAAGCACAAGGGCGAGTTAGATTTCCAGATAATCCAAATGCTAATCCTCGAATTAAACATTACCTCCATGAAGGTAAAGGAGTTCAACCTGATAATGTTTGGACGGACATCGTTCCTGTCAATTCTCAAGCCAATCAAGCGACTGGTTATCCCACCCAAAAACCCGAAGCGCTTTTAGAACGCATCATCAAAGCCTCTTCCAACGAAGGCGATTTAGTTTTGGATTGCTTTTGTGGCAGTGGCACGACGGCAGCCGTTGCGGAAAGACTCAATCGCCGCTGGATTACTTGCGATTTGGGCCGTTTTGCGATTCACACTACCCGCAAACGCCTATTAAGCAATCCCGATGTTAAGCCATTTATTGTGCAAAACTTAGGCAAATATGAACGCCAACATTGGATGAACCATGAATTTGACAAGCCGCAAGATCGTCTTATCCAAGAAAAAAGTTATCGCCATTTTATTTTAAACCTCTACAATGCCGACAAAATTGATGGCTACACTTGGTTGCATGGGGTTAAAAAAGGACGCATGGTGCATATTGGTTCCGTTGACGCGCCCGTTTCTCTCGGTGACGTTCGCGCCATCATTCAAGAACTGTGGAAAAAAGGCG
>Ga0190344_1000224_pt1 | contig 34165 bp, 26 predicted proteins | sample 48721323_MG_FD_161662 | JGI IMG/M metagenome (GOLD analysis project Ga0190344, IMG submission 161662) | Hydrothermal vent microbial mat bacterial communities from Southern Trench, Guaymas Basin, Mexico - 4872-13-2-3_MG | ecosystem: Environmental > Aquatic > Marine > Hydrothermal vents >... | reverse complement strand
CTGGATCATGCTTCCTCCTGTGCCTACATTCAGGGTTTGTTCCCCAAGACATATCCCGAGAACAGGAAAGTCCGGATATGATTCCAGGAGGGGAATAAAATCACTGTTTTGATAACCTCCTAAGAGATGGAACACAAAAGACAGCTCAAGGAAATGCCTTATCGGCGTGCTTATGGAAGTAAGCAGATTTGTTTTCTCTCCGTATATATAAGGGGGAATATCAGCTCCTCCGAAGAAGATCATTCCATCGGAGCGGGCAACGATTTTTTTGAATTCAGGTGTCAATTCATTTTCTTGAAAAAGACTGTCTTTGGTAAGGCTTCCTGTCAATCTGTGGAATTTTATCCAGTTGAGATTTTTTTCTTTGACCAGGGCCAGGGATTTTTGATAATCCGTACGTTCATCTTGATGAAAAATACCCACTATCTCTAAATTTTCGTCGCCGAATATTCCTCTCTCCTTCAGTTTTATTAGGGAGTTTAGGCTGCCTGGAGAAGGATAGAGTATGGATAATCGGATATTTTCTGTGGGAAGCGAGTCTCTGTCAAAATAATTTAATTCGTGTTCGGGAGCAGGGGTTCCGCAGAAAAGAAAAAAAGTTAGTAATAATAAAAGCAGACCGCTGACTATGTTTCTTTTTGTCATGTTGCACCTCAATTTAATCGAATTCCTTTGTTCCTCATTTTTTCAATCTATGGATATTCTCTATTTTTTTCCTTTATAAACATCCACCTTATCTGTTTTTCCGGAATCAAAGACTTTGATGGAATAGGTCTTGTTCTCTGTTTCACAAACAAACAGATTGTATCTCTCCCCTGATTTAAAATCTGTTATTCTTTTTTGTTCCGTGATTTTTTTTATGGGGTATTCCTTCTCTCCGATGATTATTGACCTCGGAGTCTCATGGCTTTTATAGCCTGAATAAAATTGGGCGCATGGTTTATCCGCCTTGGGAACAGAGTCTTTTTTCTTTTTCATAAGGTCCCTGGCTCTTTCAATCAAAACATTACACTTTTCCCAACACTCTTTCAACCCTTATTACCTGTCACTAAGGCAACACCCCTAGCCTCCCAAACAAAAATCTTTTATAATGAACCTGACCTATTCATAAAAAAGTGGCGATGAGTATTTTTTTGTTTTGCTTTACAGGATAGACATGTTTTTTATAAAAATGATAAATGAAATGTTATTGCTTTTTTCACTTTCATTTTAATCGCCGTTTTTTTACCTTTTAGGCAAGCCGATCTCACTGCATCTGCTTCGTTACAGGGCACTCGCGGTGAAGGACCACAGCTTCGCACCCTGTGCCTCGCATCTGCAGCAACCTCGACTTGTGAATATTACAGGTGAATCGCTTATGAGTATTGATTTTATAACAAAAACAGAAGAATTTAAGAAGCTGATAAGCGGATTAAGCAGTGGAAAGGCCCTCAGTGTATCCGGGGTCATTGATCAGGCAAAACCTTATTTTTTGTCTTCAATAAAGAGGGAGACTGAGAAAAACATTGTGTTTCTCTGCCCTGTGAGCTCATCGCTACAAAACGTTAAGGAAAAATGCGATTTTTTTCTTTCCCAGTTGTCGATGAATCAGGAGTCTGACATTTTCCCTCATTTGGCTGACAGCCCTTATCAGGATACTCCTTGTTCTATGGATTCAGTCTCTTCAAGAATGAGGTTTTTTCGGAAATGGAACCAGGAACAGAACTCCATAGTCATAACCAATCTGCTTGCGCTGTTGATGCCGGTTCCCTGTAAGAAAGCCCTGAAGAAGCTGTTCCTGGAGATAGAAAATGGAGTCACATTGGACCGTGAGGACCTGATTGGGGTCCTTGAAAACTATGGATATGAGAGACAGGATATCATCAATTCGCATGGAGAATATGCCTTCAGGGGCGGGATTGTTGATGTTTTTTCTCCTCTGGAATCATACCCTTTCCGCATTGAATTCAGCGGAGAGACAGTCAGGTCTCTGAGAAAATTCGAGACATCTTCCCAGCGTTCGGTCGAGAGAATTGATTTTCTTCACATACCTTCCATGAGAGAATTTCCGGCCGCAAAGGATTCTGAACCTTGTTTTGTTTTCCACAGTAAAGTCAATGAGCAGCCTTTCTGCCGTTTGAAAGAATACCTTGGGGACTGTATATATGTCATTGACGATTATGATGAGGTCAAGAAGGAGTGGGGACAGCTCCAGAAAGAGTTTAAGGAACAATATGAAAAGCTCAGAAAAAGAAATATTTTCTCTCTATCCCCCGAAGAAATTTTCGAATTCCCTTTCTTGGATGAAGTGAAGGACAGCGCAGTACGTCTGAATGAAATACCTTCCTCGAGCCTAAAGGAACATATTGCTTTTTCCTTTCAGTCTGTCCCCACTTTTAAAAATAAGATTCCCTTCTTCCTCACCTACTTAAAGAAGCTGCAGAAGGAATCGGAGAGAAGCGCGATTTATATCTCCAGCAAAGGAGTTAGGGAAAAGGTCTCTCTCATTTTATCGGAAAATGAGATTTCGTTCCTGGAAGCAGACCACCCTTTTATTGAAGCAAAGGATGGATCCGTTGTTTTACTGATAGGCAAAATGGGCCGGGGTTTCAGTTATCCTGAGCTGAAAATCAATTATTTTTCCGAGAATGATATTTTTACAGAAGAGAAGGTTCTTGTAAGCCGTCCTAAAACCAAAGCCTTTCTTTCACATTTTCAGGACTTGAAGACTGGTGACTATGTGGTGCATACAGATTATGGCGTAGGGATTTTTAAAGGTTTGGTAGAGATGGGGGTGGACGGCGGGAAGCAGGAGTTTATAGAAATCAATTATAGGGATGATGACAAACTATTTGTTCCTGTTCAGGATTTGAACTTAGTCCAGAGATATTCAAGAGTCGGCGCTGCTTTCCCTAACCTGAGCAAACTCGGTTCCCCACAGTGGGTCAAATCAAGAGAGAGGGTTAAAAAAGGTATTGAAAAAATGGCCAAGGAGCTTCTGCACCTCTATGCCAAGAGAATGGCTCAGGAAGGGTACGCCTTCAGCCAGAAAGGAATGTGGCAGTCTGATTTTGAAAAAACCTTTGAATATGAGGAAACCGGTGACCAGGAACTCGCCATAAAAGAAGTCATGGATGATATGGAGTCATCTCTGCCCATGGATCGGCTCTTATGCGGAGATGTGGGATATGGAAAAACAGAAGTCGCTTTAAGGGCGTCTTTTAAAGCGGTTATGGATGGCAAACAGGTAGCTGTTCTTTGCCCCACTACTGTTCTCGCCAGCCAGCATTTAAAGACATTCCAGAACCGGATGCTCCTTTTTCCGGTGAGGGTTGAAGGATTGACCAGGCTGCAGTCTCAAAGTGTCCAGAAAAATATCGTGAGGGACATCAAAAAAGGTTTAGTCGATATCGTCATAGGCACCCATAGACTGATTTCCGGGGATGTGGAGTTCAAAGACCTTGGATTGCTGGTCGTTGATGAGGAACAGAGATTTGGCGTGAAACACAAAGAGAAGATAATGAAGATGAAGTCAGATATAGATGTTTTGACAATGACAGCGACTCCCATCCCAAGGACTTTAAATTTTTCATTGAGCGGGCTCAAGGACATCAGCCTTATTGAAACTCCCCCAAAGGACAGACTGGCTATCCACACCATCGTGACTCTTTACAGTAAAAAACTGATTTCCTCTGCCATAAAAAGGGAATTGAACAGAAATGGGCAGGTTTATTTTGTTCATAATAGAGTTGAGGATATTGATACAATGGCCGGGATGATAAAAAAGTGGGTTCCTCAGGCCCATGTGGTTACTGTCCATGGGAAAATGAGAGGGGCGCAGTTAGAGAAAAGAATGCTTGATTTTATTCAGGGGAAATACAATGTCCTGATTTCTACGACAATCATTGAAAACGGGATTGATATCCCGCTGGTAAACACTCTTATCGTCAACAGGGCGGAAAGGTTTGGATTGGCCCAGCTGTACCAGCTCCGGGGAAGAGTGGGGCGTTCATCACGTCAGGCATTTGCTTATTTTTTGGTCTCCCCTTCTTCCAAACTCACCAGAAAGGCCAAGGAAAGGCTGATCGCCATACAGGAGTTTGCTGAATTGGGCTCAGGTTTCAGACTGGCTGCAAAAGACCTTGAAATAAGAGGAGCCGGAAATTTTCTTGGCGAGGAACAGCACGGCTTCATGGAAGCCGTGGGGTTTGAATACTACATGTTCCTTCTGGACCAAACAGTCAAGAAGCTGAGAGGAGAGCAAACAGAACCCAGAAAGAGCCGGATTGATTTGAAAGTCAATATAAGGATTCCTGATGCGTATATTCCCCAGCTCAGCTTAAGAATGGATCTGTACAAGCGTGTATCTTCCATAGAAGAGCTCTCTGAACTGGATAAGATAAAGGAGGAGATAAGGGACAGGTACGGTTCTTTTTCTCAGAGCGTTATGAACCTGTTTGATTACGGAAAGATAAAGTTGCTTGCCCAAAAAGCAGGAATAGAAACTTTAGACAGAATGAGAAACAAGATCGTTCTTAAATTTTTTGCGGATTCGACCGCCGATGTTTCAAAATTAATCGGCCTGGTTGAGAAATATTCCGGGTCCATGACTCCGCAGGGAATAGTGACATTAATGTTGGGATCGGAAAATGAGTCAAACATACTGCATGAAACGATATGTATCTTGAAGCAGTTAACTTTATTGTAATATAATGAGGCTGGACTCTTGATAGCATGAGAATAGAAATGAGTTTATTTCAGTTGAAAAAGGACGCTTTGCTGGCAGTGGTCTGCTTTGTGCTTGTGACGTGTGCAGGAAAAGCCCCTGAAGAAAAGGCTGTAGAGGATTCTCATTATAACACTCAGGAGAATGAGGTCATATTGAAGATAGAGGATTCATTTTACACAAATTCTGATTTTAAGGATTATCTTTTATTGACCGTGGGAGAAGGTTATGGAGAGATGCCGGATTTGAGTTTAAGCAGGATGTTGGATAGTTTCGTAGAGGAAAAACTCTTATTAGAGGCTGCCAAAGGCAAGGGAATGTTTTTAACAGACGAAGAAAAAAAAGCATATATAGCCCGGCTTTCTAATGAATTCAAACTGAGTGAGAGAATGATTCAAAAAGAAGTCAAGATAGACACGCTTTTAGAGAAACTTCTCATAGAAAAGTTCACTCTTGGTCTTGTGGAGGATATAAGTGTGGATCCTGAGGAAATACGGGAATATTACAGCTCAAACAAAAGAGAGTTTTTACAAAATGAACAGAGGCGGGTCAGTCAGATCCTTCTGAAGACCGAAGAGAGAGCCATAGAAATATATAAACTGGTTAAGGGAGCGTCAGAAGAGAGATTCCAGCAGGTCGCCAGAGAAGAGTCTGAAGGAGTGGAAGCTTCCCGGGGAGGAGTGATGGGGATTTTTGAATTAGGCCAACTCCCTGTTGAGATGGATAAAGTGGTCTTCTCTTTGAAACAGGGACAGGTAAGTCAGGTCATAGAATCTGAATACGGTTATCACATTTTTCGGGTTGATGAGATCATAAAAAGCGCTCCTTTGCCTGATAAACCTGACGAGGAGATTTCTTCAAAAATAGAAATGAAGATCCTTAATCAAAAGATAAATGAATTTATGCACAATTACCAAGATAAGTTGAAATCAGATCTTGATTGGAATTTTTATCCTGATAGGCTGAGCTTTTCTTATCAGAGGAATGAATATGAATAGAAACATAAAAACAGCAGCTATTTTAATGATTCTGATATGCGCAGGATTGCAAGTCAGCGGAAATGAAGTCATAGATGCCATCGTCGCTGTCGTTAACGGGGATATCATTGCTTTGTCTGATTTCAAGAAGCAGGATGAAATCCTGTATCAGTCACTGGCATCTCAATATAGAGGAGAGGAACTCAGGGAGGCATATGAGAAGAGCAAAAAAAATCTTCTGGACGGGATGATCACGGATTTTCTGCTTGTTCAGGAGGCAAAAAAACAGGAAATTGATGTGAACACACAGAAGGAAAAAATGGTAGAGGACATGATGGAACAGTATGGCTTTAGTTCTATTGAAGATCTTAGAAGGGCGATGGGGCAGCATGGGGTCGATTATGATATTTGGCTGGATCATCAGGAGAGAGAGCTTCTGAAAGAGGGTGTTCTGTTTTATTCGTTCGGCAAAGACATTGTGGTGGATGATACGGAGGTCATTAATTACTACAGACAGCATCAGGAGGAATTCATAGAGCCGGCTAGTTTTGAGCTGAAAGCCATATATCTTTCTGGCACAGGGAAAGTTCAGGAAGAACTCAACGGAAAGATGGATGAGATCAAAGGCAAATTAGATGCTGGGGAGATGTTTGAGGACCTGGCGGAAAAATATTCTGAAGGTCCTTATAAAGAGAACCGGGGAGAATTAGGCAGTTTCAAAAAGGGGACCTTGGACAGAACTCTGGAGCAAGCGGTGGAGAAAATAGAAGTCGGAGAAGTCACGCCTTGGATACAAACAAGCAATGGGTGGTATTTGTTGAAGCTGGTTGATAAAGAGGAGGAACATGTCAAGGATTTTGATGAAGTCAGAGCAGAGATCGAAAACAGAATCTTTCAGAGGGAGCGTCAGGAAAAGACGATTAAATACCTGGAAGAACTGAGAGAAAAAAGTTATATAGAGATTAAAATACCGGATCCTTATAAAGAATTCTCCGAACTCTTTAATCATTCTTTTCATTGAGGCATCCAGCAGCCCAAAGCATACCTCTTTTCACGATCTCCCTGGCTTCCGGCACATCGAAATCTTTTGAGACATGACCGAGGGATGTGTAAAAGACCCTGCCTTTTCCATATTTTTTTGTCCATACCACGGGCATGACAACGCCTTTGATCCAGGAGGCGTGCTGGCCGGAAAAGGTGGTAGTGGCAAGGACATGATTTATGGGATCTACATGCATATAATACTGTTCTGAATGCATTTTAAAATCAGACAGGCCTTTGGTTATGGGATGTTCTTTGTTTGATATAGTGACTTCATAATCGATGACACCTCCCGGATGAGCCACCCACTGGCCGCCGACCATGAATTGGTACTCTGTGTTCTGCCTGAATGAATCGGCGAGGCCTCCGTGCCATCCTGCTAGTCCCACGCCGCTTTTGACTGCTTCCAGCAGCCCTTGTTCCTGCTCGGAAGTGATGGATGACATGGTAACAGCCTGAACGATAAGATCCAGTGATTTCAGCTTCTCAACATCAAGATAAGAATCCAGAGTGTTTGAGATCTCAACATCAAATCCCTGTTTTTCAAGCCAGGGAGCAAAAATATCTACACATTTCTTTGGTTCGTGTCCTTCCCATCCTCCCCAGACGAAAAGGGCTGTTCTCTTTTCTGTATCTCGATTTTCATATGATTGGAGAGTGATACCGGTCCATAACAAGATAAAAAGGACTGCGCATATTCTTTTCATTTAACGCTCCTTATGGATTTGAAATGATTAGCCTTCTCATATTATTTTTTTTTCACAATCAATTCAAGGTCATAAACGCAGAACCTCTCATGAAATGCTTTTTACTCAAATTCAATCATTGATTTTTTTTGTCTTTACAGTAAAATTGGTCTTGGATAACCATCCGGAGAAAAAATGCCAGACAGAGACAGATCCGTCAGCCGCAGAATTTTTATAAAAAAAGGGATCCAGGCTGCGGCAGCCGCTGTCATCGTTCCCAGGGCTGTTTTGGGTGGTAAGGGATTCACTTCCCCAAGTGATCAGCTGACCAAAGCTGTCATAGGCGTGGGAGGTATGGGAAGAGTCCATTTGCATTACCCCGGAGCGAGGTTGATGGCTGTCTGTGATGTGGATGAGAAACACCTGAAACTTGCTTTAGAGATGGCTGGGCCGGATGTTAAGGGTTATAAGGATTTTCGTGAAGTACTGGAAAGAAGCGATATAGATATCGTTCATATAGCCACACCTCCCCATTGGCATGGCATTATATCTAAAACCGCTGCTGAAGCAGGAAAAGACATCTGGTGTGAAAAACCTATGACCCGCACCATAGAGGAAGGGAAAAAAGTCGTCCGGGCTGTTCAGAAGAACGGGCGGATCTTTAGGGTGAACACCTGGTTCAGATTCAGTGATCCTTTTTATAAATTGGGGTCTACTGTACAGCCCATTAAAAAAGCAGTGATGAACAGGATGTTGGGATGGCCTTTGAAAGTGACGGTGAGCGGAGTCACAGGTTTTGATTGGAAGTTTTACTGGAAGGGCAGGACAGACTTAAAGCCTCAGCGCGTACCAAAGGAGCTTGATTACAACTTCTGGCTCGGGCCTGCTCCTTTGAAGCCTTATCACCCTCACCGGGTCCATACCACTTTCCGGGGTTACTGGGATTATGACGGAGGAGGACTTGGAGATATGGGGATGCATTACCTTGACCCGGTGCAGTACATTCTGGAAAAAGACGGGACCAGCCCCGTTGAAATAGAGGCTGACTGCTCTCAGCAGCATCCGGATGCCTGCCTCACATGGAGGAGGATCGAGCTGAAATATGCGGATGGGTGTAAGATCATCCTGGATGGAGAGAACAGGGATAAAAAAGTGCCTTTTATTGAAGGGCCTGAAGGAAAGATATTCAGAGGAATCCGATCAGATATTTTGGATTTCAAACAAAGATTAGCCCGGCTTCCTGATCCTGCGCAGCAGGAAACTGATTTTTCGAACGCTGTCAGGAAGAGAAAAAAATTTGCTTTGAACGAGGAAAACGGGCACCGGTCATGCACTATCGTAAATCTCAGCAAGATAGCCGTGCGTTTAGGAAGGCCTCTGAGGTTTGACCCTGATAAGCAGTGTTTTATCGGAGACCCGCAGGCCGACAGGCTTCTCCATCAGCCAATGAGGGCGCCATGGCATATGTAGCGCCTCTCATTCCATCTGGAGATGTATAGATGAGAAAAGGGACAAGAACATTAGCTGTTGTCACGACTCTCTTTTTTATGACCGCCTCTGTCTATGGATCGGTGCTTAAAAAAGCATCTCCCGAAGATATCATCAATATACTTGCTGAATTTCCTGCTGAGAGTTCCGCTGATATGGAAGAATTGGCTTCTGAGATCTTGGGACTCGGCAGAGACGGAATTGTCGATCTGTGTTTGATGCTTGAGAGCGATGAAGAAGCAAAAAGAACAAGCGCTGAATATGCGGTTCACGGCTTGGCGGTCTCAACAGCAAGATTTTTGAGAGAGGATGACCGGTTTTTGGCTTCCAAGGCCTTTATCAGATCTTTAAAATTTTTGAAAGACAAGAACACAAAGGGATTTATCCTCAGTCAGCTTCAGCTCATCGGAAAAAGAGAGGCAGTGAAACCGGTCGCCCGGTATTTGACAGACAGGACACTGTGTGAACCTGCGGCCAGAGTCCTGCTTTCAATAGGAACAGAAAGAGCGGAAAAGGCTTTCATTAAATCCCTGGATACGGCTTCCGGTGATCGGCTTGTCACGGTGATCAAAGCTCTGGGTGAGCTTCGCAGCAGAAAAGCTGTTAAGAAAATCAGGCCTTATGTTTCAAGCCAGGACAGCGATCTCCGAAGAGTATCTTTATTTGCCCTGGCAAATACAGGAGATCCTTCCTGTATGGATTTGATGGGGAAGGCAAGGCTCAGATCATCCGTATATGAAAGGAAAAGAGCTCCCCTTGTTTATCTTCTTTATGTAAGCCGCCTCGCAGAGGCTGGTTATAAAGAGATAAGCATGAATATTTGCAGGGATATGATAGCCGGTTATACAGCAGAGGATGAAAGCCAGATTTCGTGTTCTGCTCTGGATCTGCTTGTGAGCATTGCCGGGGAAGAGGCCAGGGGTGACCTTCTGGAAGCTGCGGGAAGCCAGAATATGGAACTGCGTCGAAAGGCTCTTGAACTGTCTTTGGGCCTTTACAGTGCTGGAATGAGGGAGAAATGGATACAGAAAACAAAGGAAGTGTCTCCTGAAGTACAGGCCGAAATCCTGACCATGCTCGGGAAAACAGATGATAAATCTTTGGCTCCTTTTTTTCGGAAAAAACTTCACAGCGAAAGCCAGGTCATTAGGATGGCGGCTGTGATGCCGCTGTGTGCTGGTGAAGGGCAAAAGGCAGTTACAGATTTATTCGGACTTCTGCGCTCTGGTAAAGAGGAGGAGATACAGCTTGTCAAAAAGGCGCTTCTTGGTTTTAAGGCAGAGGCTGTGATTCCGGAGATAAAAACAAGGTTTAAAGAAATGCCTGTGAAGGCCCGCATGGCTCTTATGGAGGTGATTTCCGAAAAGCGTGCTTTTGACTGTGTTGATTTGGTTGTTTCTCAGATTGAGACCGGAGATGAGGATCTGAGAAAGACCGCTCTTTTGAGCCTGGAGAGCATTGTGGATGAAGACGATATTTCAATGCTCATTGATCTTCTGGGGCAGGCGGCTGATAAAAAAGAGATACTTTGGCTTCAAAAGGCGCTGCAATCTGCCTGTGGTTTCATTGAGACTCCGGAGATGCGGGCTGATAAGGTCATAAGCGCGTTGGCTGAAGCAGAGGGCGAGAAAAAGCTTCTCTTTCTCAGGCCGCTCTCGGAAATCGGAGGGATAAAAGCCCTGGACGCTGTTTTAGAGGCGCGGCAGAGTAAAAACCCGAAAGTGAGCCTGGAAGCCTTCTCTGCTCTGGTTCAGTGGAAAGGACTTGAAGCATCAGATGAACTGCTCGCCGCATGCAGGGAAACTTCTGATAAAAAATACAGATATCTGGCGTTAAGGTCTTATATCCGCATTGTAACCGGGTCAGAACTGGATGGTGAGGAAAAATCAGCCATGATGCGCAGGGTCAAAGACATACCGCAGGAGGTCGAAGAGAAAAGACTTTTTCTTTCAGGTCTAGGAGAGATAAAGACGCTTTGTTCTATGAAAGAGGCGGCTTTTTTTCTGGAAAATGAGGAGCTGAGAGAACAGGCGGCAGGTGTGATGGCTCAAATCGCCCTGCCCGAACCTCTTTGCAACGGGCTTTCAGGAGATGAAGTGATGTCTTTGCTGGAGAGGGCGTTGGTGTTCATTGAGGATGAGTATCAAAGAGAGCAGATTTTGGATTATATAAAGGAAATGAGGGATTCAAAAGAAAACAAATAAGGCATTGATAAAAAAAATTGAAATAAATATAATGAATCTGATGGTTATCCGGAATTTCCCCCTAATTTTATAAAGGAGTAAAAAAATGAAGAAGGTGTTTATTATGGTCATAATCGCTTGTCTCTGTGCGGTCACCTGCACCAAACAGGGAAAGAATCCATTTTTTAGTGAGTGGAAGACTGAATTTGAGGTCCCTCAGTTTGACAAGATCAGCAAGGAGCATTACCTTCCTGCTTTTCGTAAGGGTATCGAACAGCAAAAAGGAGATATTGAGAAAATTGTCGCCGACCAGAGCGAACCCACGTTTGAAAACACCATAGAAGCTCTGGAAGAAAGCGGGGCTCTTCTGAGGAAAGTGTCCAGTGTCTTCAATGTATTGAACGGATCCATGACAGATGATGAGATGCAGAAAATCGACGAGCAGGTCACGCCTCTTTTATCCAATCACAGGGATGACATGCTTTTTAATGAGGCGCTTTTCCAACGCATCAAAACAGTTCATGACCAGAGAGCGGAGCTTGATTTGACAGAGGAACAGGCCACTCTTCTTGAAAAATACTATCTGGATTTTGTTCGGGGCGGTGCCAATCTGAGCGAGGAAGACAAAGCTGAATTAAGGAAAATCAATGAAGAACTCTCGAATCTCACTATGAAGTTCGGCCAGCACGTGCTGAAGGAAAACAACCGTTATGAATTGGTTGTAGAAAGCGAGGAAGACCTTGCCGGCCTTCCCCAATCTGTGATCGATGGAGCAGCCAAAGCAGCCAAAGACAGAGGTCATGACGGGAAATGGGTCTTTACTCTTCACCGGTCAAGCATCACTCCGTTTTTGACCTATTCAGAAAAGAGGGGCTTGAGAGAAGAGATTTTCAAAGCTTATATAAACAAAGGCAACCACGACGATGAATTGGACAACAAGGAGATCGCATCCAGAATCGCATATCTTCGGGCGAAAAGGGCTCATATTCTCGGATATGAAACGCATGCGCATTATGTGTTGGAAGAAAACATGGCCAAGAAGCCGGAGAATGTATATGACCTGCTGTTCAAAATATGGGAACCTGCTCTGGAAAAAGCAAAACAGGAAAGAAGCGAGCTCCAGAAATTGATACGTGAGGAAGGCAAAGATTTTAAACTCGAGCCCTGGGATTGGTGGTATTATACAGAAAAATTAAAAAAGAAAAAATACGACCTTTCTGATGAGATGATCAAGCCCTATTTTGAACTGAACAATGTGAGAGAAGGAGCCTTTTACGTAGCCAATCAGCTTTATGGCATTCAGTTTGTTGAAAGGACGGACTTGCCAAAATACCACCCCGATGTAAAAGTATTTGAAGTCAAAGAAAAAGACGGCTCCCATATCGGGATCTTTTTTGCCGATTATTATTCCAGAGCTTCCAAGAGAGGCGGGGCATGGATGAACAGTTTTCGGAAGCAGTACAGGCTGGAAGGAAAAGAGACCACTCCTATTGTGACAAACAATTTGAATCTCACCAAGCCCAGCGGCGAAAGCCCCACGCTTCTGACATTTGATGAGGCCACAACCCTCTTCCACGAATTCGGGCATGCGCTCCATGGGCTGCTTTCTGACTGCACCTATCCGAGACTTTCCGGTACTTCTGTTCCCAGGGATTTTGTAGAGCTTCCTTCTCAGATCATGGAGCACTGGGCAGCGGAACCGGATGTGCTGAAAATCTACGCCAAACACTATGAGACCGGAGAGCCGATTCCGCAGGAATTAATTGATAAGATTGAAAAAGCCGGACATTTCAACCAGGGATTTGTCACTGTGGAATATGTCGCCGCTTCGCTGCTGGATATGGATTGGCACATTTTGTCCGAGCCTGCGGAATACGATGCTTTGGAATTTGAAAACAAGTCCATGGAGAAGATCGGAATGATTCCAGAGATCGTAGTGCGCTACAGGACTCCTTACTTCCAGCATATCTTTTCAGGAGGATATGCATCCGGGTATTACAGCTATATCTGGTCAGAAGTCCTTGACTGCGATGCTTTTCATGCCTTTAAGGAGACCAGCCTTTTTGATAAGGAAACAGCGCTTTCTTTTAGAACCAATGTTCTTGAAAAAGGCGGGACCCAGGATCCCATGCTGCTGTACATGAACTTCAGAGGAAAAGAGCCTGATGTCAAGTATCTGCTGGAGAAGAGAGGGCTTAATTAACCTGACCTCCTTTTTACTTTTTAAGCCAGGCTGTTAATTCGTTTATCTTCTTATCTATCAGTTGCCGGCCGATTTTATGCTTGTCCTTCCATTTATAGAAGGAAAGCATATGGGGAGGGTCTGGAGTGAATTTCGGCTCGAGTATAAAGAGATTTTTATTTCCCTCTCTTTTTGAGATCTGCTCCATCATCATATAGGATGTGTTCAAAAGGGAAGAGATGAGGTCCATATCCTTATCCGGATTCGGCTCTATATATCCCATAAGGTTTATGCCCACGATTTTCTTTATCCCCATATCTCTGAGAGGTTTGACCGGGACAGGGTCCAGGATCCCGCCGTCATTTAACAACCGGTTATTGATCTTATAAGGAGGGAAAATCCCGGGGATGGATATGGATGCCATGACCGCATCAATGATTTTCCCTCCGTCGAGATACACGCTTTTTCTCTTAATCGGGTCAGTGGCGCATACAACCAGAGGGACCTTGGTGTCTTTAAAGGTTGCGTCTCCATAATAATGGTTTGAGAGAAATTTTTTTATTTTTTCTCCTTTGATGAGGGAAATATTTGGTTTGTTGGGGTCAACGAGTCTTAACCAGTCCTTTTTCCTTAATTTTACGGCCTGTTTCAGGAGCGAGTCGGCCTCTCCATGAAGAGCGTAATAGGCTCCTATCAAGGCTCCGATGCTTGAACCGCTCACAGCTGTTATGTTGATGCCTTCTTTTTTTATTCTGTTGATAATGGGGAAAATGGCATAGCCTCTGACTGCACCGCTGCCCAGAGCCAGCCCGGCTTCATTCCTTTTTAGAATCATCACACCTGTCTTTAGCCTGACCTATTCATAATAAAATGGCGATGTATTTATTATTCATTTTGTTCCAGCGATATGCAAGATTATATTAAGAATGACGATAGCAGCTCTTTTCCTGGTTAGGTATTTCATTTTAATCGTCTTTTTTTTACTTTTGAGGCAAGCCGATGTGAAATTCAGGCGCGGTCTGTGCTCCCGGCTTTCATCAGGCAAGCTGGTTCTTCAGCCCGCTGATTTTCCCCAGCGAGTAAAATCAGCTTATTCCTCGGCTCGCTCCCCTCTGCGAGGAACCATGCCCGCTCGCCTCCGGATGACTTCAGAACCAGCCCGCCTGCCTGAAAGTTGGGATTGTGCGTAATACTATTTATCTTATAGGATAAACGTTAACCTTACGAAAACCAGGTGTGGACGTGGCGACATTGAAGATTTAGCCTTCGGATGAGGCTTTTTGAGGGAACCCGGCGAAGCAGGGCTCCGAGTATGTCTGACCCACGGACGGGGGGAGTTACGCAGGAGCCGAGAAAAACGAAGAAGAATGGCGTTAAAAATCTGAAGGGAGCACAGGCCATACCTGAATTTCGCAAGGTTAAAAGGTGGCGTGGCCTGGGCTCTCTTGTCATCACGAGGAGCGCAGCGGCGTGGTGATCTCATGACGCTTCGTTTCACAATGAGATTGCTTCATCACTTTGTTCTTCGCAATAACACAGCAACCTCGACTCGTTCATCATCCAGGCTAGTTATAACAGATTTTTCATGTGATATATATGATTATTTTGTTGACTCGAGCTTTTAGAACTATATATATTATAGTTATCATTAGACTTGATTTTTCAAACTTTAGATGAAAGAAGGGTGATTATGAAAAACAAGAAAGAAAAAGGCGAATCAAAAAAAACCTTAACCAGAAGAGAATTTATAGGACGAAGCGCGGCTACTGCCGCTGGATTTATGATTATTCCCCGTCACGTCCTGGGAGGAGCCGGGTATAAAGCACCCAGTGACACCTTAAATATAGGAAGCATCGGGGTCGGAGGAAAAGGCTCTTCTGATATCCGCAGCGTGAGTTCAGAAAATATTGTGGCGTTGTGTGATGTGGATGACAGGGAAATGGCCAAATTCCTGGGTTCGGAACATAACACTCCCGAACAGAAGGCTATGTATGAGAAAGCGAATAAGTATCAAGATTTTCGGGTGCTTCTGGATAAAGAGAAAAACATAGATGCAGTCACGGTTACGACCCCGGATCACAACCATGCTGTGATCGCCATGAATGCCATAAAAAGAGGCAAGCATGTCTTTGTTCAAAAGCCTTTGACCCACACTGTAAAAGAGGCGAGGCTGCTGGCTCAGGCTGCGAAAAAAGCAGGGATCGTCAGCCAGATGGGCAACCAGGGTCATGCCGGAGAAGGTGGCCGTCTGATCAATGAATGGATCTGGGACGGAGCCATAGGCGATGTAAGGGAAGTCCACTGCTGGACAAACCGGCCCATATGGCCCCAGGGCATTGAGGCTCCCAAAGATACGCCTCCTGTGCCTGATGAATTGGCATGGGATATTTGGCTTGGACCGGCTCCATACAGGCCCTATCATCCGGCTTATCATCCCTTTAGCTGGAGAGGCTGGTGGGATTTTGGAACAGGAGCTCTGGGAGATATGGGAGCTCACATACTGGACCACCCCTTTTGGGCCCTAAAGCTGGGACATCCCACATCTGTTCAGGCCAGTTCCACCAAATTCACCAAGGACTCTTATCCTGTTGCTGAGGTGGTGACTTATGAATTCCCGGCCAGGGGGAAAATGCCGCCTGTAACCCTCAAATGGTATGACGGAGGGATCATGCCTCCCAGGCCGGCTGAACTGGAAGATGGACGCATGATGGGCGACTCCGGAGGAGGAGGATTGTTTGTGGGTGATAAAGGGATGTTAATGTATAGTACTTATGGAAACAATCCGCGTATTATTCCGGAATCAAAGATGCAGGAATACAAAAGACCGGAAAAAACAATTCCGCGCTCTCCAGGCATCCACGAGGAATGGGTGGAAGCCATTAAAAAAGGCGAAAAATCCACTACGGATTTTTCATACTCCGGGACTTTGACTGAAGTCATGCTTTTGGGAAATGTAGCCGTAGCCACAAAGGCAAAAAACACCAAGCTGGAATGGGACGGGAAGAAAATGGAATTCAAAAACCTTCCGGAAGCCAACAATTTTCTTCATACTGAATACCGAAAAGGTTGGTCTCTTTAAGTTAAAAGGAGCTGGTCATGAAAAAAGCAGTGGGTTTTGTCTTGCTGGTTTTTGTTTTTTTTCTCTTTGGTGTCATTAACTGTCAGGAGAATGAAGAAGTGAATTCGGAAATGGCTTCTGTAAAGAAGTGGAAAATACACGACAAAGACAGGCCCTTGCCCCCTGTTGTGGATCCGGGCCCTTCAATGCTTCCTGTTCCTGCGCCTTCAGATGCGGAAGTTCTTTTTGACGGGGAAGACCTTTCCCAATGGGAAGACAGCAAAGGAAACGAGGCTCAATGGAAGGTGGAAAACGGATATTTGGAAGTCGTGAAAAAAACAGGCTCCATCCAGACAAAAAAAGAGTTTGGAAGCTGCCAGCTCCATATCGAGTGGGCATCCCCTGCGGAAGTATCCGGAGAAGGACAGGGCCGTGGAAACAGCGGTGTGTTTTTAATGGGGCTCTATGAAGTACAGGTGCTGGATAACTTTGAGAACAGGACATATGCAGACGGCATGGCCGGAGCTGTGTACGGGCAGTATCCTCCTTTGGTCAATGTGTGCCGTCCTCCGGGTGAATGGCAGTGTTTTGATATTATCTTTACGGCTCCCTTTTTTAATGAGAACGGACAATTAAAAGAGCCGGCCCGCATGACCGTGTTTCACAACCATGTTCTCATCCATAATGATGTGGTGCTGACGGGCCCTACAGCGTGGAAAAAAAGGCCTTCCTACAAAGCTCATCCGGAGAAACTTCCTCTTTCCCTGCAGGACCACGGAAACCCGGTTCGTTACAGAAATATCTGGATACGCGAAATCTCATAACTTTTTTTTGGCTATCTTTCTTACCTCAAAGAGGTCTCTGAGTATATCTCCGGCTTCAGAGGCTGGGCGCAGGCGAGAGTCCAGGTCGCAGGTCCATTCAACAGGAAATTCAGTGATACTGTGTCCTTCTCTGAGGGCCCGGATCAATATCTCCAGGTCAAAAAGAAAACCATGGAGCCCGCACTGACTGTAGAGCTTCCTGGCAGCGTCTCCGTTATAGATTTTAAATCCGCATTGAGAGTCTGTGATTTTTCTTGGAAGGCCGGCTATAAAAACCGCAGCCCAGTGAAAGAGTCTGGAAAGGATGCGCCTTGAAAGAGGACGGTTTCTGCGGATGACCGTGCCTTTGGTATATCGAGAAGCCAGGGCGATAGCCACTTCCCCGGCCCTGATTTTCTTGATAAAGGGAAGGGCGTTTTCATAGGGGATGCAGGTCCCGCTGTCCGCGAAAAGCACGACCTCACCTTTGGATGCCAGTATTCCTGTTTTAACCGCAAATCCTTTGCCTTTGTTTTTCTCAAGCCGGATGATTTTCAATTCAACCGAGGGATTTGTGCAAGCTTTGGAAGCAGCGGCAGAGGTGTTGTCACGGCTTCCGTCATCCACGACAATGATTTCTCCCACCATGTGGTTTTCCTCTAAGAAAAACGCAGCCCTCTCTATGTCTTTTTTTATTTTGTTTTCTTCGTTATAGGCAGGAATCACAAGTGAAAGGTCAATCATTTCAGCGCCTATTTTCTAAAAACCGGTTCCACAGATCAAGTCTTATATACACGGATAGAAGGACTTCATTTCTAAGTCCGTAAAATTCGGATACATACCGGTCCCCGACCAGAGGCCCGATGCGTTTGGCTTGTTCCATGGAGCTGATTAAAACGGGTGTTCCCTCTATGGGACCAGCCTCTTCGGCCTCTGTCCAGTAACCAACCCGTTTGAATTCCCGGAGATACCAGGGTAGAGGCCATATCATATGAGGATCAGCGATCACTTTGATCAGCATATTCTTGTGTTCCGGATGGACTTTGGAGATATGGTTTATTCTGCGGATCAGGTTAAGAAAGTCCGTACTGGTTTGCGCATAGACATAGGGATTCCGGACGTCTGCGTAAAAGACAAAATTGGCTCTCCAGCTCTGCCAGCCCAGATGAAAGATGCCGATGAAAATCAGGGATAAGGCCGCTGACTTAAGCCAGATTTTTTGGCACAAGTCAATGAGAAAGGAAATCCCGCACCCGGCTAGCACCAGCATCCCCAGATAAAAAGGGACGATGTTCCAGGGAGTTTTATAGGATACAAGAGAAAAAACAAGAGTGCAAATGAGGGTATAGAAAAAGACAAAGCGGATAAAAGAGGTATCATGGCGTGCCTTTTCCTTTTTAGTGAATGCGGAGATACTTCCTATAAGAGCAGAAACCAGGATCAAAGCCTCGCTCCATAAAGGTCCGTTGCCGTATCGGGAAAAGGCCAGCATTTTGAGATAGTAATACCAGGGATGAGCGTGAGCTCCTGCCTCACCGGCGCGCTTGAAATAGACTCCTAAAGAACGGATGGAGTCCCAGAGTCCGTTCATATTATGGAAAAAGGAGGAATAAAAGAGCAGCCATACGACAAAGGCCGCCACGAGAAAGAAAAAGGTATTAAGGGAAAGGAGGGAATGGGAGATGTGTTTGCTCTTTGATCCGGAAGCATGGGAGATCTTTAAGAGAATAAATGAGCCGAGCAGGGAACCGAAGAGGATAAGGGAGGTCTCCTTTGTGGCGAACATAAAGCCAGCCATTAATCCGGCTGTTATATACCAGTGAATTTTTTTTGTATCCAGACTCAGCCAGAGTGATATGATAAATCCAAGGGTAAAAAAGGCGAGAAGCATTTCCTGAATGTAAAAGCGGCTGAAAAAGACCATTAGGGGAGAGAGGCTTATAAAGAGAGCTGAAAACAGAACCGCTTTTAATCCCAATCGGCCCTTAAGGAGGAGGAGGAGAAGAAGGAGTCCTGATCCGAAGAGGGCGGGAAGAAAACGGAGGGTGCTTTCGTTGAGCGCAGCAAAGTCTTTTCCTGTGAAGGCCAGAGCCAAAGGGAGTGTCATATAGTAGAGAGAAGGCCCGTGGTGGTCAAAATAATCGTATGTGTATTCTCCTTTTTCCAGAAGAACTCCGAATTTGACAGCCTGATTCGCCTCATCATGATGCACTGGCCGCAGATCAAGGTTAAAGAAGCGAAAGAACAGCCCCAGCAGCACTATGAGGGCAAACAGGCCGGCGAAGACTTTTCTGCTCATTTCACCTCAGTGCCGTAGACCTCCACTTCAACATAATGGTTCATATCATTGGATGTGTTGCCGCTGCTGTAAAGGCGCACATAGCGCCCGCTGATCCCTCTTGTATCGATCAGCCTGCCTTCATTGGTCTCGATATATTCCTTGTCTCTTCCTATCCCCAGTCCGGAGGAGTTGTCGTGGTCGTTGTTGAATACGGTTTTGACTTCAGATATAAAATCAGGGTCATCACTTACATGCACCACCACATCTCTGTAAACCCGGGCCTGGCTGTGGAAATGCCACACAAGTATGGCATGGATGGCATAAGAAGCGCCGAGGTCTATCTGAACGTACTGGGAGCCGGGACCGAGTTCCACATAATAACCGGCTTCTCCTGATTTTTCTCCGTCTGTCACGTATTCGATCTCTCCTATGATGGGCATCATATCGCTGGAAGTCACGGATTTATCGAGAGAAAGGAGCTTGGTTCCTTTGGGAACATAAAACGGCCCCCTCCTTTTTCCTGTTATTTTCTCAAGGTTAGGCGTGCGGATATTGGTGGGTGTTCCCACGAACATGGGTTTGGGAAGCTCCAGTTGCAGGACTTCTTTTTTATCCTGTTTTTCCTGACCGAATAAACATGCGGCTCCGGAAAAGGACAGAGAGATGATCAATATGAATAGGGATATACAAACTTTTCTTATCATGACACACTCCTTTAAAGGCATTATATACTATTTTGGTTAAAAATTTTATGATGCCCTCCATTTGTTAACACTGCAGCCCAGAGATGCTTGTTTTCAAGGCAGAATGTCTCCACTTCCGGGGTCTTCATCACCACAAAAGCAGTGGAAAGGGCATCGGCTGCGGCTGCGGAGGGATGAGACACCCATGCGGCCTCATGACCTGAGGCAGGGGCTCCTGTTCTGGGGTCTATGATGTGCTCCCCTTTTACCTGCTTTCCCGAACCGCTGACAGCGCGGTTTTTGACCATGATTCTTCCGGGAACAAAAGGACTGTCTCCATTTCCTATGACGCCTATGGCCCACCCTTCCTTACCGTTGGGGGCTCCTACAGCCAGAGCTGTGCTGGTGCCGCTGTGGAGCAGGGCTTTGGAGACATCCCAGTCCAGCAAAAGGTCTGCGGCTTTGTCCAGGGCAAAACCTTTGCCAATGCCTCCCAGGTCAATCATGAGGCTTTCTGTTCCTGCGAATACCTCCCTTTTTTCAAAGGTTATGTTAAATCTCCCCGAGGAACGGGACATTTTTATCGGAAGGCCGGCTGTTTTTTGCTTCTTAAAATAACGCAGAGAGGAAGCATAATTTATGGCAAAGGCTTCGCCGGTCTCATGCTGGATACGGCATGCTTTTTGAAGGCACTCAAACACGTCCACCTGAACAGCGCAGGACTGTCCTGGTTTTAGATTGTTTATCTGACCTATATCGCTGCTCGGATTGAACCGGGAGAGTTCTTTTTCTAATCTGTCTATTTCATTAAAAACTGCCTGTGAGACCTGCCGGGCGTAACCCTGGTCTATATCAGTGAGAAGGATTTCAAAGAAGGTCCCCATGGCCTCGTGGGAAAAACGGAGAACAGATTTATCCCCGATTTTTTCTTTTTTCATTGTTTGAGAATACCGTATACAGGAAAAGGACAGCAGCAAGAGTTGCTGTGAGCGCACTGTATCTGTGAAGTTCGAAGAGGAACAGCTGTGTTCGGTACGTAAAGAGGGGGACCATCATGCATAAAGAAGTGCCGGCAAGAAAAAGGCCTGATAACATGAAAATCCAGAAGAGGATATTTTTGAAGCTGAATGATAAGGAAAAACTGAATTTTTCGGCAGAGAGAAACAAACAAACACAAAGAAACACTGCAAAAAGACCGCCAAGGACGATATGGAATAGAAGAGGAACCCCAAACATTTGGCGCAGACTGAAGAGAGAGAAGAAGAATCCGCTCAGGAAAAGATAAAGAAAACTGAACACAAGGCCTCCCCAGATAATTTTTTCAGTTATGGATAGTTCTGAGATGAGATGCTTCCGGTTGATTTTTTTTATCCGGTTCTTAAGAGAAGTTTTAAAAAAAGAACGAAGTCCGCTGACAAGCCAGTCTGAAAAATTTTGGGCTTGCTTTTTGTCTGGGCTTTCTTTTTTTGCTTTTTTCTGTTTTGTGTAACTGAAAGTGACAAGGAATGCGGCCACTGATATAAAGGAAACGAAACTTATCATTGAGAACATGTGGATTTATCTCCTTTTCTCAAGCAGGCCTGTGAGAAAGCCCAGAGTTTTGACAAAAGTTATGATAAGGATAGATCCCAAAAAAAGTGCGGCAATAAAGAGGATGACCTTTAAAAATGGACGGGCATAAAATGAAAGGCCGAATATTTTTTGATAAAGTCCCCCCAATCCCATAAAGGAATGAGCAGAGCGCTCAGCTGAATTTTTTGTGTTCAAAGGGCCTGCGGCCGTTACATCAGCGAAGAAAAAATTTGAATCCCACGAATGGCAGTCCGAACATCCGTTGATTCCAAGGGACTGCTGGACAGGCCTTACCTGATGGGCCAGGGGCCACAAGACAGGTTCTGATGCCGGATGTTCGGATGATTCCAGGGAACCTTGCTGGTTGATCCGGAACATCTTCCCGTTGGATATATAGACATATTCTTTGTTTGTTTCAGAGTCTTGAGAGGCATCTGCTTCAGAAAGGGCTGTAAGGATTTTTTTAACCTGCTCTTCACTTAGGAGTTCGGAGTATCCTACTGTTTCTTTAATGGCGTTCAGATTGAATTCAGAAATCAGGTTTTTTATCTCATTGTCTTTAAGCCAGCAGAGTCTCGGGAAATCCTGTGCTTTTCCATTCCATTCCTTTATCTCAAAGTATCCTTCTGATATTTGATAGATTTTGTTTCCGTAGATCACAGCAGGCTTATAAAGCTGTTTTTTGACTTTATTTAAAGCTTCCAGAGTATCTTGGATCCTGTATTCTATTTCCCTGTCAAGGGCGTCTGATTCCCTGTCAAACTCAGGAATGAGGGGGGACAGGGAATTGTTTTTTTTGAAGGCCCAGAATAATCCTACTTCAGGTATCTCTCCGGAATATTCAGAGGCATCCAGTTCTCCGTCAAAGTTTAATTTATAGACCCTTCCGGAATAGACGAAAACCGGCGTGCCTTCGAGATTAGGGATCATGGAGAGTGCGGATAGGATTTCAGCAGCCTCTGATTCCGGATAGAGTATCGGACCGGCAGCCTTTTTTACAGTCTCAGGCCTTAATGGGCTTATCTCTTCTCCCTCAAGGCATCCCCAGAAACTCGGCCAGACAAGGCGGTTTGGAGTCAGCCTGCCGTTTGAGTCTCTGTGAAACACAGGCTCCTGAACAGCAGGAAAGTCCATGTCCCAGCGGGCTATACCGTAGATCCCCAAGCGGTTGGCCCGTGAGGTCTTTACCCGGGTCAATTTCTTTTGAGGAAGGGATCCTGAGTGACATGCTGTGCAGGAGAGTTTTTCTATGTGGATCGGGGGGATTTTTTTATGAATGGGATAAGGAGCTCCCAACCGGCCTGAGGAGACGCCTTGTTTTTGTGATTTTTTTTCTCTTAAATGACAGCCGCGGCATGTGAAATCAGAGGCAGACGGATTTTTATATTGCTCGGATTCCCCTTCATAACCTCTTATCATGGTGTGCGATATGTCATTTCTATGACAGTCCGCACATTTAATGCCTGCTGCGGTGTGCACATCGCTTTCTGCCAGGAACTGGCTTTGCGAAGCAGGTGAAACAGAGTGGCAGGCAAGACAGCGTTCGTCATTGGGTCTGTGGTTGATGTCAAAGAACACCTCGTGCTTGCTGTTGAACCGGGTCTTGTCATACCGGACATAAGGGGCAATGGCATACTCGGAGTCATCCGGGTTTGATCCGTCATAGATATCCCATGTTCCGGATAGTCTTGAAGCCATGCCTCCCACTTCTCCAAGGGCGGAAGAAGCAACGGCTGCCCAGCGGAAGTTTTGACGGAGTATTTGGAAAGCCCATTCACTGTGGCTCTGTTTTCTGGAATTATTATGGCAGGCGAGACAGTTGATTTCAAGTGTCCCGGATACATTCCACCTTGAATCAGGGCTTCTCTCATCCACGGCCGGCTCTCCGACGCCTCCGCCGGTCATGTGCCTTCCGAAAAGCAGGGTGAATTCCCAGAAAGTCAGGCCGAGTTCCTCAGGACGAAAGACGCCCGGCCAGTCCCGGTAGGAAACAGGGATTGAGGATCCTGTATCCCTGTCAACCCATATCCATGGTTCTCCCGGTCTTCCGTGCCTGTCAGAAGAGAAGGCATTGAAATGAAGCCCCTGGCTTATCCGGCCGTAGGCATGGCAGGGTTCGCATGTGTATCTGGAAGAATAAGGGAGAGGAAAAGATTCTGTAGGAATGATCGTTTCATTGAATTCGTCCCTTAAAGGAATGTTATGCACAGGGACCGTTCTGTTGCCGTCCCAGGGTATCTTTTTTTTCTCCTGTGCGAAAGCAGGAGAAAGTCCGGTTAAAAAGATAAGGAAAAAGATGATTTGTATTGGTTTATGTTTCATGCTTTGAACTGTTCTTTTTGAAATCTGAGCTTCCTCGGTGATCCAACAGCTTTGTTTGTAGTTAAGACTGTCAGAGCGGTTTCGTACCCCACTTCTCCAGGACATGTGAGAGACGCTCCGGCTCTTATGGCGCTGAAGAAATTTTCAAGATGCGGCTGGTGCGGAGGTTTGGCCAGTTCCACAGGGAGCGGCCATCTGCCGGCTTCCTGTGTGACCCTCACATCAAGGAATACGTTTTTGGTACCCACTTTCTGGATAGGCGGAGTTTCTGATTCCAAAAGGCCGTCTTTTGCCAGGGAATCCCATTCCGGGGCATGGGCTTCTCTCATAGCCCAATTTCCGAATTGAGGGACTTCTGAAAGCACGATGGTCCCGTTATCTCCCATGAAGGCTTCGTAGAAACCTCCGTATTTGGTGGTTGTCTGGACTTGATAAAGGGCCCGGCATGTTCCTTGGACAGTCTTGAATTCATAGATCGCCATCACATTATCGTACCATTCTCTTTTATCATAATAATCGGTTCCCCCGCAGGAGGTGACAGAGGAGGGATTGGTGCCATAGACCCACGAAAACAGGTCTATTTGGTGAGACCCCAGGTCTACGATAGGTCCTCCACCGTATTTTTTGAACCACCGCCAGTTCCTGAACTCAGTCATGGATCTGTATCCGTATTTCTCGAGTTTTTCAGGCGGTATCGTGTATTTTTTGGGCCAGCCAAGCATATCACTTTTAGATCTGTTCCATTGAGCGTATGATTGGGATACCCGACCTAAAAGCTGTTTTTCATGGATCAGCCTGTCTATGGCATGGATGTATCTGGGGTTGCTCCGGCGCTGGTGACCGATCTGAAGAAGCTTTCCCGTTCGCCTTGATGTCCTTACCATGCTTTGTGCTTTTTCCAGGGAATTAGACATCTCTTTTTCACAATAAACATGAAGTCCCTGTTCCATACAGGCATTGGCGTGTTCAGCGTGCATCCAATCCGGGGTTGCGATGATCACTGCATCAAGACCCTTTTCTTTTTCAAGAAGCTGTCTGTAGTCTTCATAGATATTGACCTTATATCCGTATTTCTGCAGATAACGGCTGGCATAGACTTGGCTGTATTCCCATATGTCGCAGATGGCTTGAAAATGGATATCAGGAATGCGGAGGCATGATTCCACAAGCACTCTGCCCTGAGTTCCTACTCCGATGACAGCGATATTGATTCTGTCAGATGATTCTTGGGCAGACTGTACGGCTGCGGGTGACTTTGCTTTCAGCATCCGTGAAGAAAGGGCTGTTCCCAGGCCTGCCCATGCAGATGATTTCAGAAAATCTCTTCTGGACAGGGAACCGGATTTTTTTGGTTTGTTTTTGTCAGACATCTTTCTTTTCCTTGTCTCTTTTTCGGGCCGGTCGTTGAATAAGGTAATCTTTATTTTTCAGTTTTCATGTCTTTATCAAAAGCGACTTCTGATGGCGAAAAATTGATGCTTTTGACAAATTCCACAGATTCCTGTGCTCCGTACTCCCGGTCCATGCCGTTATCTTCCCATTCCACTGATAGAGGGCCTGTGTATCCGGCATCGTTCAATTCCCGTATGATCTCTTCAAAGTCAACATCTCCGTGGCCAAGTGACCTGAAGTTCCATCCTCTTCTGAGGTCGCCGAACGGAAGGTGAGAGCCCAGTATGCCGGATTTTCCGTCAAGGGTCACGGCCACATCTTTCATATGGACATGATAGATCCGATCGGAAAATTCGCGTATGAAAAGTTTTGGGTCCATTCCCTGCCAGACCAGATGACTGGGGTCAAAGTTCAATCCGAGGGTGGGTCTGTGTTCAAAGACATTGAACAGTTTTTGCGTGGTATAGAAATCAAATGCAATCTCAGTGGGATGGACCTCCAGAGCGAATTTGACTTTGTAGCGGTCGAATTCATCTAAAATCGGCGTCCAGAGTTTTTTTATCTCTTTAAAACCCGCTTCTATCATTTGTTCTGTAGTCTGGGGAAATGAATACCAGAATTTCCAAATAGGGGAACCCATAAAACCGTTGACCACCGAGCATCCCATATCTTTGGCGGCTTTGGCTGTTGTTTTCATCTGCTCAATGGCCCACGCTCTCATTTTTTCAGGATTTCCTTTTGCTTTATCCGGGACGAATCCGTCCAGGCGGTCATCATAAAGGTCGCCCACACACTGGCCTGCCAGATGAGCTCCGAGAGCCCAGCAGTTCAGCCCGTTTTTTTCCAGTATTTGTTTTTTCCTGCTGATATAATCAGGATCTTTATCAGCTTTATTCACTTCCATATGATCGCCCCAGCAAGCGATCTCAAGGCCGTCATAACCCCATTCTTTTGCTTTTTTGCAGATATCCTTAAAAGCCATATCTGCCCATTGTCCGGTAAATAATGTGACGGGTCTTTCCAATTTATCCTCCTTTTATGTGCGTATTAAAAGTCAACCCATACCGTTCCTTTCTGGGAACTTTCAACGCATCTTTCTATAAACCTCACTCCTTGATATCCTTCTTTGATACCCGGATAGTCTGCGTCCTCTTCCTTTAGAGGTATTTTATTGATTTTTTTGTCAAGTGCTGTGAGGAATGTGCTGTATATATTGGCAAAGGCTTCGAAATAGCCTTCAGGGTGGCCAGCTGGGACACGCGATACTCTTTCTGCGGAGAGGGCCATCTTGTCTCTTCCTCGCGATATGATCTCTGTGGGTTTATCAAGATAAGATATCCTGAAGGAGTTGGGATTTTCTTGAAACCATTCAATGGAAGCTTTTTTCCCGTATATTCTGACTCTCAGTCCGTTATCATGTCCAATGGCGACCTGGCTGCTCCAATAGAGGCCTTTAGCCCCGCGGTCATATTCCACCAGTATGGATGCATTGTCGTCAAGAATCCTGCCTTCCACAAAGGTATCCAGACGGGCACAAAGAGATGTGATTTTTAAGCCCGTTAGATAAGAGACCATATTTTCGATATGGCTCCCTATATCTCCCACGCAGTTCGAGGCACCGGACTGGGAGGGATCTGTTCTCCAAACGGATTGTTTCTGCCCCGTTTTTTCTATAGAGGCCGCCAGCCATTCCTGAGGGTATTCTGCGTTTATGAAGCGGATTTCTCCCAGTTCTCCGTTGGCTATCATTGCTTTCATCTGCTTGACCATGGGGTAACCGGTATAGGTGTATGTCACACAGAATAAGAGGTCTTTTTCGTCTGATATCTCAGCCAGCTGTTCAGACTCCCGGCTGGATATGGTGAGGGGCTTGTCACACACCACATGGATTCCGTGCTCCAGGGAAGCTTTTGAAATGGAGAAGTGGGTGTTATTAGGAGTGACAATGACCACAAAGTCAATGCCGTCCTCTCTTTGGCTCTCCTTTTCAAACATGTCTTTGTATGTGGGGTATAACCGGCTGCTGTCCAGTCCCAGCCTTTGGCCTGTGTTTTTGGTGTTCTCAAAATCCCTGGAGAAACACCCTGCAGCAAGTTCTGCTTTTCCGTCCATGGCGATGGCTTTCCGGTGCACATCTCCGATGAAAGCCCCCTCTCCTCCTCCGACCATGCCGTATGTCAGTTTTTTAGGATGCTTGTTTTGTTTTTTTATTTGGGTCATTATTTGACCTCCTGTTCATAGGATAAAAAAACTTGTCAGAGAGAATAATAGTTTAATCCATGTCCTTAAATTTTTCAAAAATTTTAAAGTTTTATTCTCCCCCTTTCTTTAGTTTATCTTTAATAAGAACAAGTGTTTTTTTGGCTTCCTGTTCAACATCGCCGTCTTTCGTGAGCCGCTCCGCAATGTTTGCCGCGCGATCGCATGGGAATTTTTGAAGCGCTCCCAGAATCAAGACCTTTTCCTGGACCCTTTCAGTGAGGTTCAGGGCGTTTTCTAAGGATCGGACCGCAGCCTCAGGCCTTTGATAAGGCTCCATTTCAACCATTCTTATATAGGCCCTGAGGCAGAGGATCCGGTATTCCGGTTTATTGGATGTTTCGGCAATATAGAGGACGTCTTCCGCGGCTGTGGAAGTGGGCCAGCTGGCAAAGGCTCTCGTGACTGAGTCATGAACCATCTCGTTTTTTTCACTCAATCCTGACCGAAGTACGGGAAGAGTGCTGTCATCGCCTATCCTTCCGAGGAGAAGATAAAGGGATGAGCGGGCACGGGGATCTTGGACTTGAGGGAGGACTGTTTTGACGGACTCTCCTCTGTGCAGGGGGTCCTGTATTTTTAAAGCTGTGAAAACAATGGTGTTTATCATTTCTTCCCTGTCCGTATCGTTTTCCGTTTTTATGAGGAATTCAAGGAGCCTCGGGATGTCCCCCGGAGAGGATATTTGTTTTATGGATTTGATAGCCTGAAGCCGTACTTCCGGGATTGAAGAGCTTAATGTTTCAAAAACAACATCCTTTCCTGAATACACCTGCCTTTGTTCCAAGGCTTTGAGGTATTCTATTTGTATCTCAGGAGTTTTTTCGCTGTTCAGGTTTGAGATGATGGTGCTGTCAATGCCATCCCCTTTAAGCCCCAAAAGGCTTATTCGGGCCTGCTGCTGGTCCTCTCCTTGGGAGGAGGCCGCATATTGAGCGAGGAAAGCGACCGTAGATGAGTCACCTATTTGCTTTAAAGTTTTCAGAGAAGCGATCCTTACGGCTGGGGAACTGTTTTGTGCTGAATCAAGGACAGCTTGCCGCACTCCCTTATCCGGGTACAGGGAAAGGACTGAGATCAGTTGGGCTTTTGCCGAGGGAGGCAGTGTAGGGAGCAGAGCGCACACACTGGCGATATTTGAAGAATCAAAACATTCCGGGATCATCTCAATACAGGAAGGATTGATTTCTTTTTCTTTGTTTTTAAGGGCTTCAAGAATGTACTTTGTTCCCTCTTCACCCGCTGCATTTATTTTCCCTCTGACTGCACTGTTGTGCAGGGATGACGGAAGGTCTGCGGTAAGGATCCGGTCATAGATATGCGCGGCTTGCTCATTATCTCCATCTGAAAGATACTGCTCCGCGCATTTTAAAAGCGACCCTGCAACCTGAACCTTAAGCTCTCCTTCAGTCTGAGAAAGGGCAAGGGAAAGCGCATCTGCGGCTCCAGAATTTCCTATATGCCCCAACGCTGCAGCAGCAGCAAGGGATAGGGATGAACCGGTGTTTTCATTCAGGATTTCTTTAAGGGAGGGGACCGCCTCGGAGACTTTTCTGTGCCCTAAAGAAGAAATGATCCCCGCTTTGATAAGGCCGCTGCTGTTGTGTAGGGCACTTAACAGGGCCTTATCAGAAGCCCTATCCGGTATTTTTTCCAGAGCATATCTCGCCATATCCGTGGTTTCCTTTTTTAAAAGCATGTCTTTAAGTACAGGGATTGATTCTTTAGTTCCGATGATCCTCAAGTGACGGCAGGCCAGCATTTTTGCGGTTTCAGAGGCATTTGTTTTGAGGAAAGAAAGGAGCTGGCGTTCGCATTCCAGGCGTTGTTCTTTTGTGGCTCTGTGAGAGCGGATATAGGCGTTTAATTCAAGAACAAGATTGTCGTTTTCACCCTCTTCATATGTTTCAAGCTGTTTGAGAAGAGATAAGAGCTTTTTTCCCTGGGCTGAACAAAGGAAGGCTCCTGAAAATCCAAAAAACAGGATACCGATTAGGATCAAATATGTTATGTTGTTTTTTCTTCTTTTCATGTTTCGCCTCTTTGATATGGGATCCCATTCATTCCGGAAGTTGCCAGGGTTTACGAAAGGAACGGCTTAGAAGGCGTTGAGCTTCTGGGTCATTCTTTATGGTCTCTGTTTCCGGGTCAAAGTGTATTTTGCGTCCTGTTTCAATAGCGATCACTCCAAGGTGACCCACACTAGCAGATCTGTGAGCTGTTTCAGCAGGGGTTATGGTCGTTTTTCTTGTTTTTACGCAGTCCAGAAAGTTTTGATAATGGTCACTGCTTTGATATAGTTTTGTCTCATCCGGCCCAATAAATTCCTTGATCAGTGATGCAGGATGGGTTTCAAAACCGCCCCTATCACACCATACCCACCCGTGTTCACCGATCCATTTTGTCCCGCTCCGGATTTCAGGATAACCTCCGGCTACGGTCATGGGGGTTCCGTCCGCATACTTGAGTTCAATGTAATACCGAGTCGGACTGTTCCAGACTCCAGCGCGATCGTACTGTGCGGTTCCTTTGATTTCCACAGGTCCTGTCGAATCATATCCCATCCCCCAGTGAGCGATGTCCACATGGTGGCCCACCCAATCCATGAGTTGGCCTCCACCGTAATCCATGTTCCATCTCCAGTTTCTATGCACCCGTGCCGGACAATAGGGAGCGTAAGGAGCTGGGCCCAGCCAGAAGTCATAGTCCAGATAAGCTGGAGGAGGCCCCATTGTTTCCTGACCCTTTGTTCCGGCAAAGTCATGGTGCCCCTGGGGAAGACCGACCTCGATTTTTTTCACTTTCCCTATACGTCCATTGCGCACAAGTTCGGCTGCTCTATGAAAATTGGCGACAGATCTCTGCCAGCTTCCGGTCTGCCAGATGCGGCTATATCGTTTAATGGAATTGCATACGGCGCGGCCTTCCCTAAGGCTATGGGTGAAAGGCTTTTCTCCGTATATGTCAAACCCAGCCCGGGCGCAGTATATGGCAGCGATCGCATGCCAGTGATCCGGTAAAGCCAGACAAACAGCATCGATGTCCTCTCTTGTGCAAAGTTCCCTGAAGTTATGATAAGCGGCGCAGTCTTTGTTTCCGTATTTCTCATTCACAATATCTCTTGCTTGGATGAGATGATTCTGGTCTATATCGCAAACAGCGACCCACTGTACTTCATCCTTACTCAGAAAGTTTTGCATATTTGGGATACCCATCATTCCGAAGCCGACTCCGGCCATGACTATTTTATCGCTCGGAGGCGTATTTTTCTTTAACCCCATTACAGACGAGGGTATGATGTAGGGAGATGCAGCGAGGCCGGCCGCTGCCAGTGATGCATTCTTTAAAAACTTTCTTCTGCTGATTTTCTTTTTTTTATTACTCATGGTTCGTTTTCCCTTATTTTATTTTTTTTGTTTCTTTGAAAAAAATCAGTTTCGTATGGATTAAATTCTCTGTTTCACTTTTTAGGATTCTTCTTTTTTTCTTCTCCTTTTCCTACTGGTTCCGGTTCTTTAAAATTGATCTTTTTTGATATGGTGTATTCATCCAGAAGTACATATTGGGCACCTTTTGATTTGGCAAATATCCTCACTTCAGCTGTTTTCCATTCAGGATTGTTTTTAAAATGATTCACATTATCGCCCTCCACACCAAAGTTGCTCTGCAGTGTTATGTCTTCGCTTGTCTCTCCGGGCATAAGAGGTTTTCCGTGTATCCCTGCTAAGAAATTATCTCCCATGTTTTCTTTTTCTCCAACAAAACGGAATATCCCGTTGAAGTAGATATAGGATAAAGGCTCTTCTCCTATGTTCTTGACTTTGAAACTAATGGCAGGGACCAGAATCAGCTTGGGAGGCCAGGGCTGGTAATATTTTTTTTCCCATCTTGTCTCGATATCCGTTAGTTCAATGGAAGATTTCAATTCTTCAGGACTCATTGCCTTCGTACAACTGTTTCCCAGGGTCATTAATGCTGTTAAAAGAAAAAAGAGGGAAGTAGCGGTGGCAAACGGGCTTCTTTTTTTCATTTTTTCCTCCTCATCATTAAATATAGATAAAGCTTTGTCATTTAGCAAATACTTAATCCAGATCAATAACCATAATCTGTTCAATGAACTATTTTGGATGCAAACACAAGACTTACGTTATACTTTTCTGCCTTGTATATATTTTCCTTTAAAACTTTCATGGTCTCCGGGAAGGGATGACATATGCCTACCGCTTTCCCTTTTTTTTCAGCTGTTTTGAAAAGCTTGATGAGCTGGTTCTTTATAAATTCCGGTTCGGTTTCACTATCGAGAAAAATTTGCCGGTAGGCAGAAGGAATATTCATTTTTTGGGCCACTTCATAGGCTACTGAATCGGCTGTGGTCCGGCTGTCTATGAAATAAAGGTCTCTCTCCTTTATGTTTTCAAGGATGATTTCCATAAGCACTTTGTCTTTGGTTACTTTAGATCCCATATGAGTGTTAACACCTGAGATGAAAGGGACTTGTTTCAGATTGGAATCTAAAATATCTATGATTTCCTTCCGGCTCATCCTGGAATTTATGAGCCCTTCCGTGTGTTCGTTGTCATAGGTATTGTTCATTGATTCAAGAGGCAGATGAAGGATGATTTCAATCCCGTTTTTTCTTGCAACCTCAGCTGTCTCTTCAGCATGAGGGCTGAAAGGGAGGATAGCGACGGTCAGGTCTTTTTTCATTAAACAGATATCTTCCATATTTTCCATGGAATATCCCATGTCATCTATGATGAGAGCAGCCTGATTTTGGGGGATATGTAATTTTTCTGTCTTTTTTTCAGGTTCAATAGAAAAAAGGAGAGAGAGGGATGTTTCTCCTTTTTTATCCACTTCCCATAGAAGATAGTTTCTATCCTTTTTCTGCTGCTCACTTTTTTTTTGGATGGAGGCATCTATTTTTCGGAATTTTTCTTCAAGGGTTTTTTCTAGGAGACTGTATTTTTTCATATCCAGGCCGATCATAATATGACATACTCCATATTCATCTGTGTATTTGCTTATATTTTTTTGCGGGATCTGTTGAGTAAGGACTGTTTGTTCGACGATTCGGACCAGATTTTTTTTTCTCTCAGGGATTTTTTCCTTCCTGGAAAAAGCGGAAAAAACAACCGAAATGTTTCCTTTTCTCCAGTCAATATAATCGAGGCCAAGAAACGAGATAATGGCTAAACAAGTCAATACCAGGTAAAGAGTCAGGATTTTGTGATTGTCTCTGTTCAATTGAGTTTTATGTTTTAGAAAGCGACTTGAGGGAAGCTTCGAGATAGGCTTTTAAACTTAAGTCGGTTTTTTTCAGTGTTATGTCAGGATTGATTCCTTGATTCCATGATTCAGCTTTTGAAAATGGATGAAATATACCCGTGGTCAGGACAATTCCCGTTCCGTCGTTTAAGGAGATGAGTTTTTCATCTGACATAAGGCCGGGTGTCTTCATCCCGATTACTGTCGCATCTCTGTATTTCTGCAAAACAAAGGCCGCTGCTTCTGAAGCTCCTATTGTTGCCTGGTTTGTCCATAAAAGAAGGGGAATTTCAGGAAGCAGTGCGGTCTCCAGACAGTTGACAGCTTGTTTTTTGTTTCCTTTTGTCTCCATATACCCGATGTCCTTTTTTTGCATGAAGATGTTTATGAGGCCCCATGCTTCTTCCAGGGTACCTTCGTGACAGCATCTTAGGTCAATGATCAAAGGGGAGTTGGCGGTTGAGATTTGAGGGATCACATTCTTTTTTATCTCTTTGACTGCGGGCGGGAACAGAACATGGACCTTTAAAATCCCTCCTGGTCCTTTTTCAGGCTCAAAGGAATATAACGTTGGGTTTACTCTTTCTCTCTTGAGCGTGATTTCTTCATCCTTTGTTCTTCTAAGGATTTTGATGGTGATACTATCGGCTTTTTCACTTTTTTGTGATAGATCAGCCTCTATCATACTCATTTCTAAAGTAGACATACCGTTAATCGTCCCGATGCTCTCTCCCAGTTCGATTCCCTGTTTTTCTGCCGGGGAATTTTCTTTGATCCCTATGACCACGGGAAAAGAGTTATAGGTTTTATACAGAACCAGGCCGGTTTCATAAGCTGGGGTTCCATTGAGGCGTTTGAATTTTTCCTTACTTTTTTCATCCAGGTAACTGGAACGGATGTCAAGAGAATTGACCAGCCCTTTAAAGGCACCTTCCATTGTTTTGCCGGGAGCTGGTTCCTCAACATACTCGCTTCTGATGAGGTTTATGGCTCTGGCCAGGATGATGAAACTGTTATCTGATTCCAGAAGTGTGTTCGGGTTTTTTAAAAGATTCCCTTCCAGGATAAAAAACACGCTGACAGCGCCTAATAGAGTAAAAAGAAAAATTCTTTTTTTCATAAAGCCCATGGTCTCACATCCTTGATGCTATCTGATTGTACCATCTTTATTTCAGCCATTTCAAGGGATCTAGAGGTTTGGTCTTATAGCGGACCTCAAAATACAGGCTTTTTCCGGATAGGGAGCTGGTATCTCCCACTGTGCT
>Ga0190344_1000220_pt1 | contig 34615 bp, 25 predicted proteins | sample 48721323_MG_FD_161662 | JGI IMG/M metagenome (GOLD analysis project Ga0190344, IMG submission 161662) | Hydrothermal vent microbial mat bacterial communities from Southern Trench, Guaymas Basin, Mexico - 4872-13-2-3_MG | ecosystem: Environmental > Aquatic > Marine > Hydrothermal vents >... | reverse complement strand
CAGTGGTCATGCAGTGGTCATGCGGTTGTTATGCGGTTGTCATGCGGTTGTTATGCGGTTGTTATGCGGTAGGGGGTATTGTCGGTATTGTCCTAAAAAGTGTGTCAAATTAGGATTAAGTATTATTTTTTAATCTTTGACACATGAAAGGGGAATGAAATGAATTTTTATACTTGAAGATATGGATTTATATCAACTGCTGAAACCAGGATCCTGATTGTCAGTGGAATAATTTTACCAAATCAAATACTGATAATCTTTTTTGTTTAATGAAAGAAACCGAATCAGGTGAGAAATACATGAAACACAATTTTGACAATTACTGCATACCATCGCATGAACGTAATCTCATCCAGATCGAGCGATCAACATTAATTGCATTTACATAATATGGACAACGACAGCAACGGTTATTTAAACATGGAACTTCTCCGCTTCACTACGGCGGGGAGTGTGGATGACGGGAAAAGTACCCTGATTGGCAGACTGCTGTATGACAGCAAGGCCATTTTTGAAGATCAGATGGAAGCTATTGAAAGAGCCAGCTTCGGGACAGGAGCCGAGGAAGTAAACCTGGCGCTCCTGACCGATGGCCTGCGGGCCGAACGGGAGCAGGGTATTACCATTGATGTGGCATACCGGTATTTTGCCACCCCGAAGCGTAAATTCATTATTGCCGATACACCCGGACATGTTCAGTATACCCGTAACATGGTGACCGGGGCTTCCACAGCCAATCTGGCCATTATCCTGGTGGATGCCCGAAACGGAATCCTCGAGCAAACCATCCGGCATGCTTATATCGCCTCCCTGTTACAGATACCCCATGTGGTGATCTGCGTAAACAAAATGGACCTGGTGGATTTCAGCAAGGAAGTGTTCCGGACCATATGCAAGGATTTTACAGCCATGTCTTCCCGGCTCGATATTCACGATGTGCGGTTTGTTCCCATTTCAGCCAAGCTGGGGGACAATGTGGTGGAGCGGTCAGAGCATACTCCCTGGTATTCCGGTCCGACACTGATGCATCTTCTTGAAAACGTATATATTGCAAATGATTACAATCACCATGATATCCGGTTTCCTGTTCAGTATGTGATCAGGCCTCAAAGCAACGATTTTCCGGATTACCGGAGCTATGCGGGGCGCATTGCGGCCGGGGTGCTTAAATCGGGAGAGAGGGTAAGGGTGCTACCATCGAATATACCCACCGTCATCGAATCGATCGATACCATGGGGAAAAGCCTCGATGCGGCCTATGCTCCCCAATCGGTGGCCCTCCGGCTGAAGGACGATATTGACATCAGCCGGGGCGATATGATTGTGGGAGAGAACAATCCCCCCAGGGTAGGTCAGGACATTGAAATGATGATCTGCTGGCTGAACGAAAAACCCATGGTGCTGAACGGGAAATATATTCTGAGGCATACTACCAAAGAGGCACGGTGTGTGGTAAAGGAGGTGCAATTCAAGGTGAATATCAATACCCTGGAGAAGGATATGGAGGACAAACATATCGGGTTGAACGATATTGGCCGGGTCAGGATACGAACCACTCAGCCCCTGTTCTACGATTCATACCGTACCAACCGTATTACCGGCAGTGTGATTTTGATTGACGAAGGAACCTTTGTTACCGTGTGTGCCGGAATGATCGTTTGATGTTGTAGTGCCGGATTTTATGACTTCCTGCCGGCTCCAAAAGGATAAGTTTCCAGCATTTTCAGGGCATCTTCTATGATCAGCCTGTGATCGAAAGCAAGCTCGGGGAGGTTTTTCACATTGAACCACCGGGCTGCTTCTGCATCCGAGCCTGCAGATTCTTTTGCCGATCCAGGTTCGTTCTCGGCCAGAAATGCCGCAGAAATGGTCCTTCCCCTGGGGTCACGGTCGGGTTGATCATACACTCCGATCAGCTGCAGCCGGTCTGTCCGGATGCCGGTTTCTTCTTCCAGTTCCCTTCGGGCCGTGGTTTCCAGGGTTTCGTCCATTTCCATAAATCCTCCGGGAAGAGCCCACATACCACGGAAAGGTGGCTTCCCCCGCCTGATGAGGAGTACTTCAGTATTCTCAGGTGAGCGGCGGAAAACCACACAATCGGCAGTAACAGAAGGCCTGGGATAGGGGTAAGTGTATGCCATGATCAGCGGAACAACCTGTTCTTTTTTCTTTTTTTCTTTTTCCGTTCTGCCGAACGGCGCAACAGAATGAAAACCACGCCCAGGATGATGATCAGCAGAAGAACTTTCAGAAAACGGCTGTATTCATACATAACATGAGTTTTTCTACAGGATTCTTTTGATCAGCCTGAGAAAATGGGAATATTTCCCATTTTCGGCATCGTAAATTCCTTCCTGGTCGAGTTTATCTTCCCGTACCATGCCCGATGCATGAATGATGGTCCCTTTTCCGGTGATAATCCCCACATGGTTTACCTGTCCTTCCGGAGGTCCCAGGAAAGCCAGATCACCGGCACGGGCTTCCTGTATAAAAGAGATAGTGCGGCCAGTTCCCGCCTGGTCTTTTGCATCCCTGGGCAGAAAAACTCCATGGATGGAAAAGATGATCTGAACCAGCCCCGAACAATCCATTCCGAAGGGGGATTTCCCTCCCCACAGATAAGGACTTCCGATAAACCTCCGGGCAACTGAACATACTGAGATAACCCTGTCTGTTTCTTCAGTGCGGGGGAGGCTGCCTTCCCAGTTGTACTGCCGGTCTCCGCAATGAAAAGAACGGTTTTCCCGGTTGGGCCGGTAGATGATGCTGCCTGGAGGCAGGCAGTATCCGGTTGTACCGCTGTGTTGTTTTACGGGCAGGAACCATGGAAGGACATATGGATCAGTCAGATCAGGAGTTCTGTCAAAGGACCGGATCATTTTTCTGTCGGCCCACCCTTCATGCCCGTCATCGGCTATTCGTATCCTGGCCCAGCTGTTCAGGGTTTCAAGGATAAAAATTTTCTGTCCGAAAAGCGCCTGGGTAACCATCTCGCTTTTATCAGATGGCATTTTTCTGACAGGCACCAGCGTGGTGACGGGTAGTCCTTCAGTCATGCGAAACCGGCTTCTTGTTCTCTTTCCGTAAAGATAGCGAAAATCCGGGAAAATCCGGATGCCGGAATGTTTGCGGGGGAAATCTGCCGGTACCGTTTTGTATTTCATGAGGATAAAAGGAGGTGACGGATAAAATCACTAACTTTGCAGGGTTTCGAAACCAACCGGTTCCCATGAAAAGGCTTTATCGATTTCTGCTCAGTCATTCATCGTTGATCTTCAAAGGATTTTTGTTTCTGGTCAGCGTGGTGATTGTGGTTTATTTTTTTCCGAGGGAAGGAAAATTCCGATATGAATTCCAGAAAGGGAAACCCTGGATGCATGATGTGCTGATAGCTCCTTACGACTTTCCCATATACAAATCGGAAGCCAGACTGGCTGCAGAAAAAGACAGTATTCTGAAGGATTTCAGACCTTATTTTGTTTTCGACAGCACCATTATGTCGGTCCAGCTTCCCCGCTTTAATGATCATTTCGACGAGGTATGGGGACAGTTTGTGGCTGAAACATACGGGGTGGAAGATACCTTCTCCCTGCCTGCATACTCTTCCCTGCTCAGGGAAATAAACAGTAAACGGACAGAATACCGTGAAAAGGGCAAGTTTTGGCTCGAATACGTTTATTCAAAAGGCATTGTCAGTGTTCCGGAAGTATTCAACCGGGTGAATAATCCAGAGGACATGATTGTGGTGATGAAAGGGAAGGTGGCGGAGAATGTGGATTACAAGCAGGTATTCACGCAGAAAGAGGCATATGAATACATTATTGAGCAGGTCAGGGAATTATACGGGGAAGAAGGAGAGCAGGAAGAAGCCTTCAGGTTTTTTCTGGACCTGGACCTCGACCAGTTCATTGAACCGAACCTGTCGTATGATGATGTCACCACCAACCGGGTGATGCAAAGCATGATTGAGAATATATCCCTGACTGAGGGTATGGTTCAGCAGGGTGTGCGTATCATTTCCCGGGGAGAACTGGTGGGGGATTACGAATACCGCGTGCTGGAGTCGCTCAAAATAGAGTACGAAAAGAGAATTGGGGCCATGGCCAACCGGTTTATGATCCTGGCCGGGCAGTTTCTGCTAGTATTTGTGGCCTTTGCTGTAATATTTCTTTTTCTGCTGAATTTCAGGAAAGAAATCCTGCAGAATTATCTCAAGATATCCTTTATCCTTTTCCTGGTGGTGCTTTTTGTGGTTATCAGTGCTTTGAGTCTGAAATACACCCGCATCAGCATATATATCATTCCGCTGACCATCCTGCCCATTATGATCCGTACTTTCTACGATGCGCGGCTGGCTCTTTTCATACACCTGGTTACCACTCTTGTTATCGGATTTCTGGCCCCCAATGCTTTTGAATTCGTATTTCTCAGTATCATGGCGGGGATTGTCGCCATTTTTTCCCTTACGAATACCTACCGGAGAGGGAAACTGTTCCTTTCAGCCCTGCTGATCATCCTTACCTATATACTGGTATACTCGGGTATCGGGATTATTCATGAGGGAGATATCCGGCAGATTGAAGGGATCAATTATCTGTGGTTTGCAGGGAACGGCGGATTGATCCTGCTGACCTACCCTCTGATCTATCTGTTCGAGAAAGTGTTTGGATTTCTTTCCGATGCCACCCTGATAGAACTGTCCGACACAAACCAGCCCCTGTTGCGTAAACTGGCCGAGAAAGCTCCCGGGTCATTTCAGCATTCGCTGCAGGTGGCCAATCTGGCCGAGGCGGCTGCTACCAAAATAGGGGCCAATACCCTTCTGGTACGTGCCGGCGCCCTGTACCATGATATCGGGAAAATGGAGTCACCCATTTATTTTATCGAAAACCAGAATAACGGGGTAAATCCCCATGATAACATGGAATTTGAAGAAAGCGCCCGGGTGATCATCGGGCATGTACAAAAAGGCGTGGAAATTGCCCGGAAACATAATCTTCCCGTCCAGCTGATCGATTTTATCCGGACACATCACGGAACCACAAAAGTTCAATATTTCTACCGTTCTTATATCAGGAAGTATCCTGAAAACATGGTGGAAACCAACAAGTTTTCCTATCCTGGGCCCAAACCCTTTTCACGTGAGATGGCCATCCTCATGATGGCCGATTCGGTGGAAGCCGCATCCCGCAGTATGAAAGATGTAACCAGGGAAAGTCTGCATAATCTGGTGGACCAGATTCTGGATTACCAGGTCAATGAAGGTCAGTTTGACAATGCCGATATTACTTTCCGGGATATTCGTATCATCAGGGAAATACTCAAGGAAAGACTGGCCAATATTTATCACGCCCGGATTGAATATCCCAACGACTGATGCCGGATGTGCCATGCGATGGTTATGCATTTCGCATACCGGCGCCCCCTTTTCATGCGGGCGGGTCAGCAGCGGATAAATGCATGCTGTTGATCTGTTGGCTGATCAGAACCTCATATCGATCACTTCCACATCCGGGTGTTTGGCCGGATCGAAAACAAAAAAGGAATCGGGAACATCGGTACTTTCCAGTGATTTGATCCTGAGAAGGTGATGGATCCCGTCCTTGCCGTAATAATGGGCTGTGGAGATATGGTAGGAGGAAGGATCGACCGTGATGCGGATCCGTGAGTATTCCCTGTTCAGTTCCATGGGAACCAGGTCGATAATGTCATGGCCGGTTTCCGGATCCGTTCCCAGGTAAAGGTATTTGTATTCTTTGTCATATCCTGAAAACAACCGGGCGGGGTTGCTGAAGAAAAAGCTTTCGTCCGGGTCGGGTTCGGTAACGGAAACCTCCTTTACATCGGGCAGATAACTCCACAGGGTTTTCCCGTCGAAGTACGATTCGGTATCGAGGAAATTCAGGAGGTATTTTTCCTTTTTTACATATAATTCTCCTTCACGGGTTTCTTCTGTTCCGCTTTGTTTGTCGGTAGTGATGACCGAAAAACGGACGTGTATGGTTCCGTACTGTTCCGTTTTTTCACCCATCCGGTCGAGGATCGCTTTGGCCTGTGGATCCTGCTGGGCGGCCAAAGGAAAAAGGAACAGTGCCGTTCCCGCAGTAATAAGGATCGATTTCAGCATGTATAATGGTTTATGGCTGAAGATTATTTTTCAAAAACTGTTCCAAACTGAATTCGTCGGGTATCAGAACCCTTCGGGCTTTGGAACCTTCGAAGGGACCCACCACGCCGGCCGATTCCAGTTGATCGATGATCCTTCCCGCCCGGTTGTAACCAATGGACAATTTGCGCTGGATCAGAGAAGTGGATCCCTGCTGGTGAATCACTACCATGCGGGCGGCCTCTTCGAATAACGGATCACGTTTTTCCGGATCGCCTGCATCATAATCGTTATCGCCCGGTGAAGCATCTTCATATTCGGGAAGCAGAAAGGCCGAAAGATACCCCTGCTGTGAGCCGATAAAGTCGGTGATGCGGTCGATTTCCGGGGTGTCGATGTAGGCGCACTGCAGCCTGATGAGATCGCTTCCGAACGAAAGCAGCATGTCTCCCCTTCCCACCAGCTGGTTGGCCCCCGGACTGTCTAGAATGGTCCGGGAATCGATCATGGACATTACCCGGAAGGCGATCCGGGCGGGGAAGTTGGCCTTGATCACCCCGGTGATGATGTTGGTGGTGGGCCGCTGGGTGGCAATAATCAGGTGTATACCAATGGCCCGGGCCAGCTGGGCCAGCCGGGTAAGGGGTGTCTCCACCTCCCTGCCGGCGGTCATAATCAGGTCGGCAAATTCGTCGATCACCAGCACCAGGTAGGGCAGGAACCGGTGGCCTTTTTCCGGGTTCAGTTTTCTGTCGGTGAATTTTTTGTTGTATTCCTTGATATTCCTCACCTGTGCCTTTTTCAGCAGGGAGTAGCGCTGATCCATTTCTGCGCACAGGGAATTCAGGGTATGGATAACCGACTGGGTATCGGTAATAATGGGTTCTTCCGATTCGGGCAGTTTGGCAATGAAATGTTTATCGAGACGGGAATAAAGGGTCAGCTCCACTTTTTTCGGGTCGATGAAGACAAACTTGAGCTGACTGGGGTGCATTTTGTACAGAAGGCTGGTAATGATCACATTGAGTCCCACTGATTTTCCCTGGCCGGTTGCTCCGGCAACCAGAATATGCGGCATGCGGGTCAGGTCAATGACAAATGTCTCGTTCGATATGGTTTTTCCCAGAGCAACGGGAAGATCGTACCCCGATTCCTGGAATTTCCGGGAAAGGATCATGGATTTCATCGAAACGAGTTCGGGTTTCTGATTGGGCACTTCAATTCCGATGGTTCCTCTTCCCGGGATGGGAGCAATGATCCTGATACCCAGGGCTGCCAGGTTCAGGGCGATATCGTCTTCCAGATTCTTGATGCGCGAGATTCTGACACCGGGAGCCGGTACAATTTCGTACAGGGTAACCGTGGGACCTATAGTGGCCTTGATCTTGTCAATCTGGATCTTATAGTTGGCCAGGGTTTCTACAATTTTATTCTTATTGTGGATCAACTCTTCCTCGGTTACCTCGGAATTGCCCGAGCGGTGATCGTCCAGCAGGTTAAGCGGGGGGATCTGATATCGGGAAAGGTCCAGGGTAGGGTCGAATGTATCCTGAAGGCGGGCATCGTATTCCCCGTTATCGTCACTTTCCGCAGCAGATTTCTCAATGGTCATTTCCACATCCGGCTCTTCCTGCAGGCCTTCCTTTTCCCGGGTCAGGATATCCGGATTGCTTTCGCGAAAAGTATCTTCTGTTTCTCTATCTTCGTCTTCTTCGCCCGTTTTCGAATGTATTTCGAATGAACCGGCCGGTTCATCCGGTTTTTCTTCATAATTCACCGTTTCCGCTTCAGCCGGCTTTTTGTGGAAACATCTGTATATTTTTCGTGCCGACCCCGGAACAGAAAAGAGCACAAAGGCAAGAAATGCCACGAATAACAGGAAGGCCGTACCGGCTTTCCCGATAAATGCATTCAGCCATTCGGAAACAAAATATCCGTGGTTTCCACCGGGTCCGCCGCCCAGCCATCCCGATCCCGTTCCGAACAGGTAGCCCAGCAACAGGGAAAACAAAATGGTGGAAACCAGCAAAACCCTGAAAGATTTCCCCAGGGGAGCCAGTTTCAGGTTCATGAAACGCATACCCAGGATCAGCAGCATCAGGGGAAAAGTGAAGGATGCCAGCCCGAACCAGTGATGGATGAATTTATTGGACAGAAAAGCCCCTGCCTTGCCCGACCAGTTTTCCACCGTGACGTCCGCTCCTGAGAATATATCCAGCCACTGGAAGCTCTGGTCGGCTTTCCATGTAAACAGGTAAGAGATCATTGCCAGAAAAAGGTACAGAGAAAGGAGTATCAGAAATGTACCGCACACGAGCTTGAAGCGCTCATCTTTCAGGAAGGATTTTCTTTCCCTCTGTTTTCCTTTCTTTCTACTGTTTCCACTTTTCCGGGTCATGGATAATATTGGATTATTGAGTGATCTCTGGATCGGTTCCGTGCAAAGTTAATAAAAGAAAGTTTGACCCAATGACAGGAATTTGAAAAAGGTTCGGGAGGTGTAAAAATGCGAATAAGCAGGAAATTCAGTTCAACAAATTCTGTACGATCTGTTCCATATCGTTTTTACTTATCCTCTGGTATTCCGCAGGAATGCTGAATTCTTTTTCGTGTATTTTCTTTTCCACCACGTTGTATGCCGACATACGCATTCGCAGGTTGTGCAGCCATATTTCAAACTCCATCAGTACTCCATCAATCTCATGGAAGGGATTGGTCAGATTGGGTTGATTAACCTGAATCTCATCCGTGTAGTAAACCACAAAAGCGGGAGCGTTCCTTTCGGGGAAGCGAATATTGGCTTTTTTGCATGTTAATCCGCAGATATCTTTGGTTTCTTCCGTGAATTCCACCACCATACCCTCCATGGTATCGAAATAACAGGGCTGTTCATGCGGGGTTCCCAGATAGTAGTATTTTTTATCGAGCACTTTCAGCATGGTGGTATTGGTGGCCTTTTGCAGATCGGATATATTGATAAGCTCAAAAAAACCGAAAAATCCCTGTATCTCGTTCCTGGAAAAATGCTTCCGGAATTTCATGGTCATCTTGCCGGGCATGTAGTCGGTGAGAATATTGTCCGTCATATTCTCAAGATAGATAATCTCATATTCCACAATGCCTTCGCGGATTTTGTCTCCCGGCAGAAGACGTGCGCACGATTCCAGCAGAAACGAGCACAAAAGTACTGTCAGAATGATCTGGCTGGTTCTGAGCATAACCTGGATAACAAGTTCTTACATTTGGTACAGATGATAAAAATAGAAAATAATTTAATTGACCGGGAGTTTCAGCAGAAAAATCAGTGGAAGAATGTGAACAACAGGATGGCATAGACAGTAAGGTATTCTTTAACATATATTTCCTGTACCACGGTTAAGGGAAAAATGTTGTAGATTTGTATTCCCTAAGAAATAACGTTTTGTTTATGAGCAAATTAGCGGTAATTGCCCTGGGGGGAAATGCCCTGTTACGTGATAATCAGGCCGGGACCATTGAGGAACAGGAACAGAATACTACCGATACCCTTGAAAACCTGGTGTTTTTATTGCGTGAAGGGTATAACCTCGTGCTTTCACACGGAAACGGGCCCCAGGTAGGGAATATCCTGATGCGGAACGATGCCGGTGAGCAGTTGTATGGCATTGCCCAGATGCCCATTGATATCTGTGTGGCTGATTCCCAGGGGGGTATTGGCTACATGATCGAGCGGATATTTAGAAATGTGCTGAAAAATCATGGGATAAAAAAAAATATCATAACCCTGGTAACCCAGGTGGTGGTTGACAAAAATGATCCGGCTTTTGAGAATCCCACCAAAAGGATCGGAAAGATTTATACCAGAGAAGAGGCCGATGACCTGCATGCCCGGAAGGGATGGATATTTAAAGAAGAAAAAAAAGGTACTACCGGGTGGCGTCGGGTGGTGCCTTCACCCAGGCCTATTGAGATCATGAATGTGGATATCATCCGCGAGCTTGCCCTGCGGGGAAACATCGTCATAGCGGCAGGAGGTGGTGGAGTGCCCGTATATTATGATGAGGAAAGGAACGTACGACCGGCGGAAGTGGTGATCGACAAAGACCTGGCTTCCTCCCTGATGGCAGCTCGTATCGGGGCTGATGAATTCTACATATTGACCGATGTTTCCTACGTGTATATAAATTATAAAAAGCCCAACCAGGAAGTGAAAGAATTTCTGAATTATGCCGATACGTTGAAGTACCTGGAGGAAGGGCAGTTCGGTGAGGGAAGTATGGCTCCCAAGATCCGTGCATGCCTGCAGTTTCTGGAAAAAGGCGGAAAAAAAAGCGTGATTACTGAGGCTTTCAAACTGGAAGACAAAAAATACGGAACCAAGATCACCATGGAGTACGAGGACTGACGAACCGTTCACAGATACTTACTGTTTTTCGGGTAAGAATGAAAAGTATTTACTGCAATTACATTATTTTTGTCTTCCTGAATGAACCCTTTAAAATGAATCATTATGCCATTTAATCTGAAAAACCGACATTTTCTGAAACTTCTCGATTATACGCCTGCCGAGATTCGCTTTTTGCTCGATCTGGCCGTCGACCTGAAAAAGGCCAAATATGCAGGAACCGAACAACCCCGCCTGGTAGGGAAAAACATTGCCCTGATTTTTGAGAAGACCTCTACCCGTACCCGCTGTGCTTTCGAAGTGGCGGCATTTGACCAGGGGGCTCATGTGACCTATCTGGGCCCGTCGGGGACGCAGATCGGACATAAGGAATCGATGAAAGATACCGCCAGGGTGCTGGGGCGTATGTACGACGGGATTGAATACCGGGGTTTCGGACAGGATATCGTGGAAGAACTGGCCCGGTATGCTGGCGTGCCGGTATGGAACGGACTGACCAACGAATTCCATCCCACCCAGGTGCTGGCTGATTTTATGACCATGCTGGAATTTTCCGATAAACCGCTGAACCGGATCAAATTCTGTTACCTGGGAGATGCCAGGAATAATATGGGCAATTCCCTGATGGTGGGTGCCGCCAAAATGGGGATGGACTTCAGGGCGGCAGCTCCCGCCGGAGTACAGCCGGGCAGTGAGCTGGTAAAAAAATGCCGGGCCATTGCAGAAGAAACCGGTGCCCGGCTCACTATTACCGACAATGTGGCCGAGGCCGTGAAAGATTGTGATTTTCTGTATACCGACGTGTGGGTTTCCATGGGTGAACCCGAATCAGTATGGGAAGAACGGATCAAATTGTTACGTCCCTACCAGGTGAATAGAAAAACCCTGGAATTGACGGGTAATCATCAGGTAAAGTTTCTACACTGTCTGCCTGCTTTTCATAATCGCGAAACCCGGGTGGGAGAAGAGATTTATCAGAAGTTCGGCCTGGAATCCATGGAAGTGACAGAAGATGTGTTTGAATCGGAAGCTTCCGTCGTATTCGATCAGGCCGAAAACAGAGTACATACCATCAAGGCCGTGATAGTGGCTACCCTGGGGAGTTAACCCCCGGATATCTGATTTTCTGGTTGGTGACAGACTGACCGATGGAACGTTGCATCTGACCTGCCATTTGCCTGGCCGGATGCTTTTTCATTCGTACCTTAAGGCATCGGCTGGGTTTGTGCGGCTGGCCCGGTAGGCATGGTAGCTAACCGTAAGCCAGGCCACTGAAAAGCAGATCAGGGAGGCAACAGCCATGATCCACCATCCCACTTCTATACGGTAGGCAAAGTTCCGGAGCCATTTGTCCATCAGGAACCAGGATGCCGGAAGTCCGACGATCAGGGCAATGCCCACCAGGATAGTGAAATCGCGGGAGAGAAGGACGACAATATTCCGCGGGGCGGCACCCAGAGCTTTCCTGATGCCGAATTCCCGCGTTCTTCTTTCTGCCATAAAAAAGGACAGACCAAAAATCCCCATGGAAGCCACCAGAATGGCTACCACAGAGAAATATTTCAGTAACTGTCCCATTCGTAACTGGCTGCGGTATTGTGCTTCCAGATCCTGGTCCACGAAGTGGTATTCGAAAGGATAACCCGGAATGCTTTCTTCCCATAATTCCTCCAGTTCTTTCATGATGTTTTCCAGATTCCCCGGCCGGACCCTTACTACCATATACCGGTGAAACTGGCTGGCTCCCAGTCCCAGAGCAAGAGGTTCAATGGCCGAGTTTACCGGCTGGTAATGGAAATCCTTCATCACCCCGATGATGGTTCCGTCAACGCCCATGAAATGAAAGGGATGACCGATCACCGGTTCCTTCAGCTCCATAATTTTCAGCAACTCTTCATTGATCATGAAATTTCCGGTATACAGTGAGTCGTTCATGTAATCGGAAGGATATTCCCTCGAAAAACTTCTTCCTTCCAGGACTTCAATCTGCATGGTTTCGATAAAGTCATAATCCACCACATTCATGCTGATCAGGGGACGAAAATCTTCCGGTTTTCCCGGCCAGCTTACCCCGCTGGAATTGCTTCCGATCCGGTAGGGCGGGTGCCACGAGGCGGAAACCCCCATCACATTCGGACTCCTTAGGAAATTTTCCTTGATCCTTTCGTAAGCGGGTTTAATGTCTCCCCTTAAACCCAGGTAGAAAAGATTTTCCTGGTTGTAGCCCAGGTCCTTGCTTTTCATGAAGTTCAACTGGTTGTATACCACCATGGTACCAACAATCAGCAGGGAGGAAAGGGCGAACTGAACAACCACCAGAATTTTCCTCAGGGTGCCGCGTTTCATTCCGCCGAAACTTTCTCCTTTAAGGACCTGTACCGGTTTAAACGACGACATCATGAGGGCAGGATAGGTGCCTGCCAGGATGCCGGCAATGACGGTAATGGCCAGCATTCCCAGCAAAAAATCCGGCTGGTACAGTACCTTCAACTGAATTTCCTTGCCTGCCAGCTGATTGAATACATTGAGCAGGGAAGCCATGATGATCCAGGCAAGAATCAATGAAACAAGGGACATGATAAGGGCTTCCCCGAAGAATTGCGCCATCAGACTGACTTTTCTTCCTCCCAGCACCTTGCGTATTCCTGCTTCCCTGGACCGGATGGTAGCCCGCGCCGTTGAAAGATTCATGAAGTTGATACAGGCGATGACCAGGACAAAAGCTGCAATGAGCGAAAAAATATAGACATATTGTATTCCGGTTGGCCGGTGATCAAAACCGAAGTAACTGTACAAATGCATTTTTTTCAGGGGAGCTACCATGAACAGGGTGGTCCCTTCGGGGAAGTGTTTTTTGTATACTTCAGTCAGCTTTTCATTTACAGCCCCGATATCAGCATGTTTTTCGAGCATGACAAAAGTGGATATGGAATTGCTCCCCCAGCTTTCCGAGTAGGATCCGGTTTCCTTTGTCATATCGAACGGCACCAGTATGTCGAAATCGATGGATGAATTTTTCGGCCAGTCTTTTAATACACCGGTAACCGTGAAGGGTGTTCCGTTTACCAGTATGACTTTATGCAGGGGGTCTTCTTCCCCGAAATATTTTTCTGCGGTTTTTTTGCTTAAAACCAGAGAGTGGGGATCGGTAAGGGCTCTGTCGGGATTGCCGGCCTCCAGGGGAAAGGTGAATACACTGAAAAGGGTGGAATCGGCTGCCTGTATACGGTTCTCAAAGAATACCTTATCACCGTATTTCAAAAGCATTCCATTCATTCTGGTCAGCCTGACGGTTTCCTGTATTTCGGGGATATGATCGCGCCACACCGGCCCGGAAGGATAGGGAGTGACGGTAACATGGTAAATATTCCCGTTATAGTTCTGATCTTCTTCTACCCGGTAGATCTGATCAAGATTTTCATGAAATCGGTCGAATCCGGTTTCATCCTGTACCCAGAGAAGAATCATGAGGGAGCAGGCAAGTCCCAGTCCCAGTCCTGCGACATTGATGACAGTGAATCCTTTTTGTCTTATCAGGTGGCGAAAGGCTGTAATTAAGTAATTCCTGAACATATCTGATTACAATAGAAAGGTTGGTTTAAAGAAAAAACGATTGGCCCGGAAGATTGTTGCAAAAATGTTTAATAACAGGTTTTATCCCTGTTGCAGTTACAGGAGAGGGTTTTACTACGGGCCTTCTCAAAATATTCCCTGCCTTCCCGGTAGGCGAACCAGGCAATTCCGAGGGATCCGAGAATGTCAAAGTAACCGATATGCAGGACTTCATACATCAGGCTGGAAAAAAGCAGAATAAGCGAAAGGTAAAAGCAGGTACGGGTACAGCCGGCATCCGCCACAATGGCATCCGACCGCAGTTTAAGACCCACCTTCATTTTGGCTCTCACCAGAAGCCACATGGTAAGAATGGATACGGAGGCAACGATCACCCCGGCCAGGGTAGTCTCAGGAACCGCACCGGTATATAGGTTTATGCCGGAACCGGCCAGAAGCCCGGTGGCCAGCAGGCAGAAGCTGAAGCCGGTAATGCGCAGGGCGGTACGTTCAAAACGGTCGCGATGCTCAACCTTCCTGTATTTCATTCTCCATACCAGGTGGGCGATGCCCAGCCCGGAAATCACTTCCACGAAGCTGTCAATACCAAATCCCAGCAGGGCCAGGGTTTCGCCTTCCAATCCGAAAAAAACCGAAACCATCCCTTCAGCCAGGTTGTAAAAGATGGTAAACAGGCTGAGCAGGAAGGCGGTGCGGATCAGTCGGGATTCTTTCTCCATGTTTCTTCAGACGGGTTTTCCCGTAAGAACGGGTTCCTTTCTCTGCTGTAGTTCCGTAAGCACAACCCTGTAAAATTCGTTCTGCTTTATCCCGGGAAGATCAATCTTAACCGGAATGTAGTGTTCACCGTACCCGCTCCCGGTTTTGCCGCGTATTTTTTCTGTCAGAACCGTTTGTTCCTTTCCAATCCAGGTGCGAAGGTATGCAAGCCGGTTTTCCAGGGAAATCGCGCGTATGATCTCGCTTCTTGCCGTTTTGATTTGTTCAGGGATCTGATCTTCCATCCTTGCTGCCCGGGTGCCTTTTCTCACAGAATATTTGAATGTATGAACATGACTGAATCCCGCTTCTCTAACCACCCGGCAGGTTTGTTCAAAATCTTCATCGGTTTCACCCGGGAAGCCTACCATGATATCGGTGGTGAAATTGAAGTCGGGATGAAGCCGGCGGATCTTATGTATGATTTCCAGAAACTGCGCAGCAGTATACATCCGGCGCATACGCAGCAGCACGGTGTCCGACCCCGATTGCAGGCAAAGATGCAGGTGGGGGGTAAGTTTCGGATGTGAGAAAAGCTCGAAGAAATGGTCGGTGAATCCTTCGGGTTCCATGGAAGAGATCCGTACGCGGAAATCTCCCGGAATTTCCAGGATTTTGTTGATGAGCTGCTCGAACCGGGTGCCTTCAAAATGGTACCTGCCGATATTCACTCCGGTGAGAACCACTTCGCGAAAGCCGAGGCCGACAACCTGTTTTACATTGCTGAGGATTTCCTGTACGGGGCGGCTGGTGGCTCTGCCGCGTACGAAGGGAATAATACAGAATGTGCAAAAATTGTCGCAGCCATCCTGTATTTTAATGAAGCTGCGGGTATGGAAAGTATGCTCGGCCACTCCGAACCCGAAAATATCTTTTTCGAATGCATCAGGGCGGGCTGTTTCTCCCCGGAAATGTGCTTCCAGCAGGGAAAAGACCGAATGTTTGTGTTCATTATCCACTACGTAGGTAATATTCCCCTGCTTTTCCAGCTGTTCTTTTGCACTGTTGGCCATGCAACCGGTAACGATCACCGCCGAGGAAGGATTTCTGCGCGCTACCCGGTTGATCTCATACCTCGATTTGCGGTCACTCTGGTTGGTCACCGTGCAGGTATTGATCACATAGGCATCGGCTTTTTCATTGAAAGGAACCACTTCATATCCATTCCGGAGGAATTCCGAGGCAATGGCTTCGGTTTCATATTGGTTCAGCCTGCAGCCCAGGGTTTTGAATGCAATTTTCCTGTTCATGACGGTACCCTTTGCCTGACATCTGCCACACTACCCGCCACTGAAAATGGCGTGACCGATGTGATCTCAACATCTATAAAGCGTCCGATCCAGCTTTCTTTCCCTTCGAGCAACCTCACCACGATCTTTCCCTCCGTGTGCCCGGAGAGGTATCCCTTTCGGTCGCGCCCTGTTACCAGCACTTTCACCGTGTGTCCCTCCAGCATCTTTTTGTTCCATTCCAGTGCCGTCCGGGCCACGTCTTCATTCAGAATATGCAGGCGCTCTTTTTTTTCTGCCGCGGGGATATCGTCATCCCAGCGCGAACTGACTGCGCCGGGACGGGGGCTGTACATAGCAATATATGCCATGTTGTATTTAAACTCGGCACAGGCCTTCCGTGTTTCTTCGAACTGTTCGCTGGTTTCACCGGTGAATCCCACAATGATATCGGTAAACAAGGTGGCTTCCGGAAGATGCTTTCTGATCTGTTCCACAATATGCCGGTACCGTTGCACCGTATGTTTCCTGTTCATCCTGACCAGCACCTGGTCGCTGCCCGATTGCAGGGGAAGGTGTATCTGATTGGCCAGGTGAGGGTAAGCGGCGATGGTGCGGATTACCTCTTCTCCCATATCGCGCGGATGGGGTGAAGTGAAATAAACCCAGAATTCCCGGCCCGATTCCTGTCCCATACCCCCGATGGCTTCCAGGAGACGGGCAAAATCCATTTCTTTTCCTTTCCGGTCCAGGCCGTATGAATTGACGTTTTGCCCCAGCAGGGTAATACTGCGGTACCCGTTATCAATCAGGTATTTAATTTCGGCCAGGATCTCCCCTGAAGGGCGTGATACTTCCCTGCCCCGGGTGTATGGTACGGCACAGAAAGTACAGAATTTGTCACATCCGTTCTGAATGGGGACAAATGCTTCTATGGAAGAAGTATAGCTTGGGGCAATGTCCCAGAAACGGTCCATCACTCCTCTTTCCTTTTGAATGGCATCGATCTCTTCTTCGGTGGGGGGATCGTGCTTCTTCAGAAGATCGATCAGGGTAGGGGTTTGGTCCGGCGACGGTTTATATTGTATGGCAGTATCCGTCTTTTGCAGGCCGGCCGGGGTAACTACTCCGTATTGTCTGATCATGTAGGGAAGTTCCGGCAGTTCGTTCATGGTAAATACCAGGTCGAACAATTTCAGGAATTTTTCCTTGTCGACCGGCAACATACATCCCGAAACAAAGGTCAGAAGATTTTTTCTGTTTTTCCATTTGTTCCATTTGTGTATGCGGGTATACACCTTGTCAATGGCCTTCTGCCGCACCGAGCAGGCCAGAATACCCAGCAAACCGGCATCTTCTTCCCTTTCGGTCCATACATATCCCATGTGGTCGAGCACAGAGCGTACCCGTTCGGTATCAGACAGGTTCATCTGACAACCCAGGGTGATGATATGGTATTTTACAGACATATTCAAAAATATACCTCTGCATGAAATTGTTCGGGGTACTGACCGGCACGGAATTCCATCCCGTTTCTTTCCATACGCAGAATGAAGGCATTCTGTGTAAGGTGGGTAACCCCGATCACCTTTGCCTGCATGCTGCTGACCAGCGTATTTTGAAGTGAATTCATACCTCCTCTGACCTGTGCTTTTCTTTCACAACAATCTCCCGGTGGAAATGTTCCGCAAAGGTCGGAAAAAAAACTGAATTAGGCAGATGAAGAGGACTTGGTTCGAACAAAATACGGGAACCTGTGAAATGCAATTTATGATATATTTCAATACGAAAATATTCGCAACAAAAATAATCGCATGAGTATCATGGAAAATCTATTCAGGTTTGGAACGGTTCAGTAACATAACCGGAGAGGCTGAAATACTTTCCGATAATATACTGAAAATCACCGGATCCCATCCGTATTATATCCGGCAACTGGCATTTACTGTGTGGGAGCTTCTGAAGACGACAGGTTTTCAATCCGGTGTTGTTGAAATGGCTGCCGATGAAATTATTCAGAACCATGACAACGATTATGAACGGCTGTGACATACCTTCAACCGCACAGATATGCTTGTACTCACAGGGATGACACTGAGTGACCTTTCCATGTTATCTGAAGAATTCAGGAAGCAATTCGGAGAAGCTGCACCCGGTACTGTATTTAGCAATTTGCAATGCCAGCCCAACAGGGGAATCCTCATCAAAGAGGGTTCATCCTGTCAAATGGGTGATCCGTTTTTCAGAAGATGGATCATTAAAAGAAAACAGCTATAAATTCTGTCTGCCGGTTCATTCATCTCCTCTTTCCCCGGCTGTTTTTATCCAATCTTCTCCCTTTGCAAACGGCCTGATACGGAAGCTGAAGGAATATTCCTTCGGCATCAGGCGGTATTTTTCCAGGGGCTTGGCTCCCCAGGAGTTGTTGCCGCCCACGCCCCGTTGCTGCAGGTCGATGTTCAGGGTGGTGAAGGGTTTCTTCTCCAGGTCAACGGTATGTATGCTGCCCCGTGTTTCCTGCGTCAGATCCTCAATGGTATAATGCAGGGCCGACAGGCTCATCACCGGTTCCCCGATAAACAGTACCCCGTCGCCACTTTCACGGAAAAGGGCGATCCACCGCACATCGGTCCGGTTCCCGTTCTCCTGTGGACTGATGTAGGGGAAATACTGGTCGGATACCGTGCTGCGGTATCTTCCCACAAAAGCGCTGGTTTTCCGGTCCCAGTAATTTTCATGGGGCCCCCGTCCGAAATATTCCAGGTCTTCGAATCCTTCCGGCAGTTCCATGGTCATTCCCAGCCTGGGCATTTCGGGCAGATCGTTGCGTCCGGGCAGGAAATGGTTGGTTACGGCAATTTCTCCTGAGGAATAGACGTCATAACGGGTTTTCCATACCGATCCTACCGCGTCGAGGACATATAACACCTCCACCCGGATATGCCCTTCGTCGAGTTCGGTGTATTCGAAACTTTCCAGACGTGCCTTCTTCCCGGCTTCTTTCCAGATGCCCATTTCCCGGGGCATGTTGTTTCCGAAATCATTATCGGTGGGCGGACGCCAGAAGTTGGGTTCGGGTCCTTTTCTGAAAATGATGTTTCCCCGGTAGGTGTATCCTGCCATTTTCCCGCTGATCCGGTCAAATCCCACGGCAAAACGGTCGCTGCTGATCAGCAGTACCTGTTCATTGCCTCCGGTGCGAAGCGGGGGATAGGTGCCCTTCTCTGCAGCCACGGGTTCAGCATACCGGTCCAGGGCTATCTGTTCCCGTGCCAGTTCGTATCCGGCCGGCACCAGAGGTACGGAATCGCGGGTAAGCGCATAGAGGTTCAGGAAATATTCCGCTCCCGGCCGTGGCTCTGTTTCAGGCAGTTTAAGGGCCAGCTCAGCCGACTCGCCCGGTTTCAGTTCCGGCGCCCTGATTGTGCCGTCAGCTAACACGATCCCGTTTTCCGTCAGTTCATACTTGATATCGAAATTTTCCAGATCTGTAAAATCGTATTTGTTCGTGATCCGAAGGGTGTTTGTTTCTTTATTGAACGGTCCGAATCCGATATACTGGTATACTTTCTTAACTTCGATCAGTCCCGGATGAATGCTCCGGTCGGGTGATACCAGTCCGTTGATACAGAAGTTGTTGTCGCTGGGCACGTCTTCCGGCCCCCAGTCGCCTCCGTAGGCCCAGTACTTCCTGCCATCGTCGGTATACTTTGCCAGGCCCTGGTCCACCCAGTCCCAGATGGAACCTCCCTGCAAAACGGGATATTTCTCAATCACATCCCAGTATTCCTGGAAATTTCCTGTACTGTTACCCATGGCGTGAGCATATTCACACATGATGAGGGGGCGGTCGGAATGTTTCTGTGCGTATTGTTCAATACGTTCTATTGGTGGGTACATGGGACAATATATGTCCGTATTCCATTCCATGCCGGCCCTTTCATAATGGATGGGGCGGGAGGGATCGCGCTCCTTGATCCAGTTGTAGCCGGCCTGGAAATTCACCCCATTGCCGGCTTCATTGCCCATGCTCCAGATGATGACCGAAGGATGGTTCTTGTCGCGTTCCACCATACGTTGGATCCTTTCCAGATGGGCCAGTTCCCATTCGGGCTTGTTGGCCAGGGTCCGGTCGGGCCGGTAGCCTATTCCGTGCGATTCGATGTTGGCTTCGTCGATTATGTAGATACCATACTCGTCGCACAGACTGTACCAGTATGGATCGTTTGGATAGTGGCTGGTACGTACCGTATTGATGTTGTTTTGCTTGAACAACATGATATCTTTCAGCATCATTTCCCGGGAGACAACATGGCCGGTAAATTCATCGTGCTCATGCCGGTTTACTCCCTTGATCAGGATGGCTTTCCCGTTTACCAGTAACTGGCCGTTCCGGATCTCTACCTTTCTGAAACCGGTTTTACAGGTTACCGATTCCACAGGACGGTCTTTCCTGTCGAGCAGGTTGATCACCAGGGTGTACAGATGGGGTGTTTCGGCCGTCCAGGGCTTGATGTTTTCTATATGCGCTTCTGCCTGAAGCCGGTTGGTTTTTTTTTCGTGCAGGCCGGCGGGAATGGTTTCTTTTGCCACCACATTCCGGTTGTCGTCAAGCAGGACATATTGCACCTGAAGGTTTCTTGCCCTAAGCCTGGGATGATGGTTCACCAGTTCCACATCCAGCTTAAGCACACCGTTGCGGTATTGATCATCCAGATCTCCATTGGCAAAGAAATCACGAATATGGTATTCGGGAGTGGAAAACAGAAAAACATCCCGTTCAATACCGCTGATCCTCCAGAAATCCTGGCATTCGAGGTAAGACCCGTCCGACCAGCGGTAAACTTCCACGGCAAGGACGTTTTCTCCTTCTTTCAGATAGGGGGTAATATGAAACTCTGCCGGGAGCTTGCTTCCCTGGCTGTATCCGACTTTTTGTCCGTTGATCCACAAATACATGGCCGATTTTACGGCTCCAAAGTGTATGTAAACCTGCCTTCCGTCCCACGTGTCGGGCAGGGTGAATGTGGTACGGTAGGAACCCACGGGATTGTAATCATGCGGAATGGCAGGGGGGTTGGGGCGGCGGCTGAACTCATAGGCGCTGTTGACATAGATAGGGATGCCGTATCCCTGGAGTTCCCAGTTTGACGGGACCGGTATTTCGTCCCACCGGCTCACATCGTACCCGGGCTGGTAAAACCCTTCGGGGCGGTCGGCCGGTTTTTCCACCCATTTGAATTTCCAGTTCCCGTTCAGGGAAAGGAAATAGGGTGAATCTTCCGGTGCCAGTGTCAGAGCCGACTTCATATCGGCATACGGAATGGCAGTGGCCCGTGGAGCCTCCTTGTTGATGGCAACGACTGCAGGATTTTCCCAGTCGGGGACTTCCTGTCCTGATAAACCGGTGAGCAGGATTAAGAGGAATAAAGAAGTTAAGCTGGTTTTCATCATATGTTAGTTTAAGAGATTCTTTTTTTATAACATAGACCTGATCAGGTTTTGCATGACCTGTTCCTGCTCCGTGAAAAGCTCCAGCACCTTCAACTGGTTCCGGGCCCTTTGCAGGTTCTGTCCGGGCCTTTCCGTGGTATAGTATATGTCGCCGTTCAGATAATCGGTGAGGAAACGGATGGCCTGCATCAGAGTCATTATTTTCCCTCCGAAAACCAGGTATTCTTTCTCGGCTGAAGTTAACAATTTTCCGCATTCCGAAAGAAATCCCCCTGCCATGGATTCAAATACCGGCAAACGGAACATGATTTTTCCCGTATCGGCTTCCTCTTCACTGGCGGAAGGGACGAAGGTGCGCATCATATCCCCGAAATCCGAAAGCACGGTAGAGGGCATGACGGTATCCAGATCAATGACACACAGTCCTCTACCAGTATGTTCATCCAGCAGCACATTGTTTATTTTGGTATCGTTGTGGGTGATGCGGAGGGTAAGCCTTCCTTCATGAACCAGGCTGATAAACTCTTTTTCCAGGTTCCGGCAGGCCATGGCTTTTTCTGTTTCTTTCCGGCAGCTGGTTTTCCTTCCGGAAGGGTCCCGTTTCAAAGCCTGTTCCAGTTGTGCGAACCGCAGGGAAAGGTCGTGGAAACCGGGTATGGTTACATGTATAAGCTGCGGATCGAGGCCGGCCAGTTCCCGCAGGAATTTTCCGAACATGGCCGCCGCCTCGAATGCCTGATCAGGATGAGTTATTTCATTCAGTACCCGGCTGTGTTCAACAAACCGGTAAATCCTCCAGTAGCGGTTTTTATCATCCTGGATGTAATAATTTCCGTCGGCTGCCTGCACCAGTTCCGGTATCAGGTATCCGTTTCTTTCCCTGGAATCTTTCCGGTTACGCCGGTTTTCGATATGCCTGGAAATCATCAGGATATTGTCAATGACCCTGACAGGTTCTCTGAAAACACAGGTGTTTATTTCCTGAAGGAGAAAACGTTCGTCCCGGCCGGAGGTGCGGCATGAGAAAACATAGCTGCGGTTCACCAGCCCGTTTCCGTAAGGAGCCGGCAGGGTTGCGGGTCCGGGAAGCCTGAATTTTTTGAGTATGTCATGCAGGATCCACTGTTTTTCCATGTCCGGTTAAAAGTGTCAGGCTCAGGTAGCCCGCAGTTTGGAGAACGATTTGAAGAGAAATACGGTGCCTGCTACGGAGAGCAGTGCAAGCAGGATGCCCTGCAAGGGTTTCAGATATACAAAACTTCCAATGGAGAAGAGGCTGGAATAGATCACCACACAACCAATAAATACGCACAGGATCTGAATGGGCATTTCCCAGGGTTTTCCAGAGTCGGTATCATCCACGGGAAAGCCTTCTTTCCGGGCCTGTTCCACCACTTTTTTCCATCCCGGTCCTCCCGGGCGTGTAAGGAGGTAAAACTGCCTCAGCGTATCGGTGGTTTCGGGACGGGTCAGGCACATGGTCACTACCCATCCGATGGTGGTCCAGATGACTGCCACGATCAGTTTGATGGGGAAAACCGTTCCGGAAAGGACTTTTTCTCCCATTCCGGCGTAATTTTCCGGCAGGGGGTAGATCCCGCTGAATGTATCGGCCAGCCAGAGATTATCCACAAAAAAGATCAGTACGATGGCGGCCACCGTGGCGAAGATCATGGCAGCAATTTCCGTCCAGGCATTGACCCTCCACCAGAACCACCTGAGCAGGTAGATCAGTCCCGAACCTGCGCCGGTTAACAGCAGCACGTTGAATGCCTGCGTGGCATCCTGCAGGAAGAACAGGGCGATGATACCGGCAATCAGCATCAGGGAAAAGGTGGATATACGCCCTATCAGTACCAGTTCTTTTTCGGTAGCCTGGGGTCGCACAAAACGGCGGTAAAAATCGTTGACCACATAAGACGAGCCCCAGTTGAGGTGAGTGCCGATGGTGGACATGTAGGCTGCAATGAGCGAGGCCACCACCAGTCCCAGCCATCCGGCCCCTAGCCGGGACAGCATAACGGGGTATGCCACGTCGTCTTTCAGAAAATTATCGGTAATGGCGGGAAAATCGGCTTTGATGGAGGCCAGGTCGGGATAGATGATCACCGAAGCCAGGGCCACGATGATCCAGGGCCAGGGACGCAGGGCATAGTGGGCAAAGTTAAAGAGAAGGGTGGCCCCGATGGCATTTTTTTCATTTTTGGCAGCCAGCATGCGCTGGGCGATGTATCCGCCCCCGCCCGGCTCGGCGCCGGGGTACCAAACCGCCCACCATTGGACCGCAATGGGAATGATCAGCAAGGGTATGAGAACGGCCGGTTCGGAGAAATCGGGCAAAAAGGACATTTTCCCGCTCAGCGACGGGTGCTGCAGCAACTGCGACAGGCCTCCCACTTCGGGTTGTTTCACAGCCACCACTGCGGCCAGAACAGCCCCGAACATGGCTATGCTGTACTGGAAGAAATCGGCCCAGATTACTCCTTTCAGCCCGCCCAGGGTGGCATAGAGCACCACAATGGTGGAAGCGCCCGCCACAGTGATCCAGGGCTTCAGACCCAGCATCACCGCCCCGATCTTAATGGCTGCCAGGGTTACCGTGGCCATGATCAGCGAGTTGAAGAAAATCCCCAGATACACCGCCCTGAAACCGCGCAGAAAAGCCGCCGCTTTCCCGCTGTAGCGTTTTTCATAGTATTCCAGGTCGGTCATGACATTCGACCTGCGCCATAGCTTGGCATAAATAAACACGGTGACCATACCGGTGATCAGAAAGGCCCACCAGGCCCAGTTCTTGGCCACCCCGTTTTCACGCACCATGCCCGTGACCAGGTTGGGGGTATCGGCCGAAAAGGTGCAGGCCACCATGGATATCCCCAGCAGCCACCAGGGCATGCCCCTTCCGCCGAGGAAAAACTGGGTAGTATCTTTTCCGGCGGTACGCGAGGCGATCCATCCGATACTCAGTACAATGAGAAAAAATATGCCAACAATGGTCCAGTCGAGTGTGTTTAGTTGCATGTCGGATTGAATAAGTAATGACAATTCATCCAGTGATACAGACGGGGGGAACGGGATTTAAAACTCATCGTCGAGGGCAAAAACAGGTTTTCTTTTGAACCAGTTTCCTCTGGTAAAATCGGGAAAATTCTGTGGTTCTCCGTTATTGGCAATGCTGGCCTCCGAAAGGGGGGTGATAGCGCTCCAGGCGGCACAGTCGTATGCATCCAGGGGAGGATTTACTTTTCTTTTAACCGATTCCACGAATGCGTGATCAACAAAGAAATCCATTCCTCCGTGGCCGCTGCCGGAAGCATATTCTCCGTATTTTTTCCACAGAGGATGATCATATTTTTCCAGCCATTCCTGGTTCATATCATCCCATGTATGCGGCTGGCTGATCCCTTCGATGTATATTCTCCTGGTATGGTAATCGAAATCAGCCAGCCCTCTGGTGCCCTGAACGCTGAAATTCAGAGAGTAAGGGCGTGGGAGGTTGGTGTCATGGGTTACCAGGATGGTTTCTCCCATGGCGGTGGTGATGAGGCTGGTGACCACATCCCCCAGTTTCCATTTTATTGAGGCATTCGGATGATCCGGACCGCCTTCGGGATGATTCACAATATAGTCATGCAGTCCCCTGGCTTTGGTGGCCGTGGAAACCAGTGAAACGAAACGGTTTCCTCTGTTGATGTTGAGCATAGTGGCGACAGGTCCCACTCCGTGTGTGGGATACAGATCTCCGTTCCTGTAAATGGAGTGACGGGTACGCCACCTGGCTTCGGCTATGCCTCTTTCGCCGAATTCAACGCCGGGATTGAATTTCACTTCCCGCAGGTCGTGCCGGTAACCGCATCGGCAGTGAACTATTTCACCGAAGACCTTCTGCCGCACCATATTGAGTACGGCCATCACATCGCGCCGGTAACATACATTTTCCAGTATCATGACCGGCACTTCCGTTTCTTCCCAGGTATTCACCAGGTCCCAGCATTCTTCCAGGGTGTTGGCTGCCGATACCTCTACCCCGGCATACTTGCCTGATTTCATGGCGGCAACGGCCATCCGGGTATGCCACAGCCAGGGAGTGGAGATGATCACCCCCTCCAGATCGTCTCTTTCCAGCATTTTTTCAAAAGCAAATTCACTTCCGGTGTATTCTGCCGCTTCTTTCCTGCCGGCAGCCCTCATCATTTCCTGTGATTTGGCCAGGGCCAGGGGGTCGATGTCGCAAATCGCTGGGATGGCGACATCCTCCCGGTTCAGCAGGTTGTTCAGGTGGTTCCTGCCGCGCAGGCCCACGCCAATCAGACCTATCCTGACCTTTTTATCGGGCGGATGACCGGCAAACGACAGATAGGGAGCAAGCAGAAACCCGGCACTTCCGGCAACCGAGTATCGTACAAAACGGCGGCGGTCGATCGGAGTATGTTCCATGGTGAAGGTTTTTTGTAATGTCCGGTGTTTTGTAATACAGGCCATATATGCCGGCCCTAAATCTAATTCTTTTTGGGAAAAATCCAAAGCGGGATTCTCACAGGAAAGAGTATTATGTTGAAAGCAGAGGAGATTCCGGAGTGATGAATATGGGAAGACGGAATCTTTGCAGCGGATTATGTGAAAATATCCGGAATAAAGAACAGGAGAACAGGGAATCTATGGATAAATTTATATTTTTGTTACAATAATTATCCCTATGAGAAAGGAACATTTACCGTATCTGCAATCGAAAAAAGGCTATATTTCCGATATGGACGGGGTGCTGTATCACGGAGATATATTGCTTCCCGGAGTAAAGGAATTTGTTCACTGGCTGAAAAAAGAAAAGAAATCATTTCTTTTTCTCACCAATTCCAGTGAACGAACCCCCCGCGAACTGCAGGAAAAAATGGCCCGCATGGGCATAGAAGTGGAACGTTCGGTGTTTTATACTTCCGCACTGGCCACCGCCTCGTTTCTGGCATCTCAGCGGCCCCGGGGTAGTGCTTATATTATTGGAGAGGCAGGACTGATCAATGCCCTGTACAATGTGGGATATACTATAAACAGCGTGGACCCCGATTATGTGGTAGTGGGTGAAACCCGGACCTACAGCTATGAAAAAATTGAAAAAGCCGTTAACCTGGTGCTGAACGGCGCCCGGTTAATAGGCACCAATCCCGACACCACCGGCCCCAGCGAGAGCGGCATTGTTCCGGCCACGAAGGCCCTGATCGCTCCCATTGAGGTAGCTACCGGTAAGAAAGCCTACTACGTGGGTAAACCGAACCCGTTGATGATGCGGAGTGCCCTGAAAAAGCTCGGGGTACGGAGGGAAGATGCCCTGATCATCGGCGACCGCATGGATACGGACATCGTAGCGGGGATTGAATCGGAAATTGATACGGCTCTTGTTCTCAGCGGGATCACTAACCGGAAAATGATAGAGGATTTTCCTTATAAACCCAAATTTGTGTTGCAGGGTGTGGGAGAAATTGCCACATGAATATGTTCCGTTTGAAAGGATGCTTTATTGTCGTACTGCTGGGAACGGTATTTTCTGTTACACACGGGGAAGAGCCTCCTTTTACTCCCTCTTCCGAACCCATAACTGAACTTATCGATTATTTCAATTTCTGTGATTATGAGCAGGGAAACATAAATGAAGTACTCCGGATCAGACTGGAGTTTGACCGACGCAGGTTTTTCCGGACCCGTTCCCGGGAAAGATACCAGCCTGCTGTTCTTTCCTTTACGGGAACGAACGGGAAAACGGTAAGGAAAGAGGTCAGGATCCGTACCCGGGGCAATTTCAGGAAAAGCTACTGCGATTTCCCTCCTATCCGAATCAGCTTTTCTGGTGAGAATGATACCGTGTCTCCGCCTGTCCCTGCTATGAAAATTGTTACCCACTGCCGGTCGGCCGGTACTTTCGAGCAATATCTGCTGAAAGAATATCTGGTTTACCGCTTGTATAATCTACTGACTGATAATAGTATAAGAGTCCGTCTGCTCCGGGTGGAGTATGTCGACAGCCGGGGAAGGAAGAACTCCATCATCCGGTATGCCTTTCTGATCGAATCGGAGAAACAGATTGAAAACAGGCTGAACGGATCTTTTCTGGGAAAGGAGGAAATATCTATAGTGAAGACCGATTATGAAACCTGTCAGATCCTTTCCCTGTTTCAGTATATGATCGGCAATATCGACTGGAGTATCATGAAACAGCACAATGTGGAAATCATGGGACCTGAGGATGAACAAATTTCCAGGCCGGTGCCCATACCGTATGATTTCGATTATTGCGGACTGGTGAATGCGCACTATGCTGTTCCGCACAAGGACCTGGCTATTGCATCGGTGAGGGAGAGAAAATATATGGGGGTATGTTTGCAGGAACAAGAATTTTACCGCTTTTTTAATATTTTCCATGAAAAAAAACCGGCATTCATGCAGATGATCTCTTCTTTCGAACTGTTGGAAGAAAGCGAACGGGAGGATGTAGCCGGATACCTCGAAGAATTTTATTTGATGATCGAAAACGAGAACCATGTGAAAACGCGGATAATGCGTGAATGCCTGGGGTCATAAGTCGCCGGTGAGGTGAATGATCCGGCCGGAGCTTTTTACCTGTGCGGAATATTTCTGAATAAGCGGAAGCTCCTTTTCAGATACCATGATTATTTACGGATGAAAAACAAGTTTATTCCTGTATGTAATAATGGAAATTTTGTATATTTTATTATTCTCATGCAATCAGAAGCAGAAAATTCCGCGAATTATTCTTTTGTTTTAAAAAAATTACCATAGAAATTTTGTTATTTAGAGTGATTATAAGAACAATCTGCTTTATTTATTACATATATTTGTTAATAAAACGAAATTAATCTACTCCTAAACTTCCTTGAGGTATGGAATACTCAGAAGAAATCTGGAAACCTGTGGTGTTTGAAGATGTCGATTTTGGTGAGAAAAAGTACGAATTGTCCAGTTTTGGCCGGATCCGGCGCTGGGATCCCAAAAAAGGCGAGTGGAAAATGATTAAACCCCCGCAGGTAAAAGGTTATCCGGTGTATACTTTCTGGGGGAAAGATAACCGGAAAACCATCCTGATTCACCGGCTGGTGGCCAAAATGTTCCTGAAAAAGGAACATACCCTTCAGAAATATGTTATCCATCTTGATTTCCGGAAGGACAACAACCGCATTGACAATCTGAAGTGGGTTACCCGTGAAACCATGGTGGCGCATATGAGGATCAATCCAAATTGGATTACCAAACGAAAAGGAAAAATTACCAATGCGAAACTTACGGAAAGCCAGGTGATCCGTTTGAAAAAAAAGATCAAACGCGGCAAAAACCCATTGTACAAAATTGCCCGTGAGTTTGGTATTACCCATACACAGCTGAACAGGATCCGCAGGGGGGAAAACTGGGGTCATGTGAAGATTGACGACGACAATGACGAGTAGGCTCTGCCGGTCACATCCAATTCTTTCCACTGAGTATTCTCATCGAACCAACCGATATGGTTGCACTGCATAGTTGCACTTATGCTGTTGCTTTCAGGTGGTTTATTCATACCTCAGCGAATCTACCGGGTTCTGCACGGCCAAGCGGAGGGTACGGAACAATATGGTTCCCACGGCAATCAGAACCGACAACAGGACTGCCAGTGCAAAGTGGAGGGGTTGTACCGATACGCGGTAGGCAAAATTTTGCAGCCACTTACTTGCAAACAGGTATGCGAAAGGCCACGCGAGAAAATTTGCATAAATCACCCAGCGGGAAAAATCTTTCGTAAGAAGCAGGACGATCTGCATATCCGTGGCTCCCATCACTTTTCGCACCCCGATCTCCTTGGTTCTCCTTTCTGCCGAAAAGGAAGCCAGCCCCAGCAATCCCATGCAGGCAATAAAAATGGCCAGGAGGGAAAAGATCAGGAAGACCGTTCCCAGTTTCCTTTCCGTTCGGTACATGCTTTCCAGGTTCTCGTCCAGGAAACTGTACTTTAAAGGCTGGTCAGGCATTAGGCGAGTCCAGGTATCCTCGATCTTTTTCAGTGTGCTTATCACGTCTTCCGGCCGAATGCGGATGGAGATGTATGATGGCAGCCTGCTTCCCAGAAATTCGATCCCCATGGGCCTGATGTGGCTGTGGATCGACTGGAAATGGATATTTTCTATGATGCCGATGATTGGCCTGAGAATGGGTTCGGTATTCTGCCCGGTGGGCTCCACCAGGTTCCGGCCGATCACCGGTTCCGGTATGCCGAATGAACGGATGGTGTTCCGGTTAATGACCATGGCCATGGAATCACCTGCCAGCTGCGGATTGAAATAACGCCCCTCTTCCAGCTTGATCTGGTAAGTGGAAAGGAAATTTTCGTCGGCAGGAAGACGTGACAGGATATGGATCGTACTTACCGGGGCGCCTTCCACCATGATCCCGTTCCCGTCCATCTCCTTTCCGGGAATAGTGGTCGAAGCCGTGGCTCCTGCCACCCCGGCAATCTTATGAATTTCCTCCAGGAAGTTGTGGTACTGATCGCCCATTTCATGTACCCGTTCCACCACCAGCATATGATCCCGGTTGTATCCCAGGTCCTTTTCGCGAATAAACCGGATCTGGTTGTGTATGGTAAGGGTGGCGATGATCAGAAAAACGGAGATGCTGAACTGGAATATGACCAGTCCGCTTCTGAACCGGAGGCTCCCCTGGCCCGAGCGCGGCTTGCCTTTCAGCACATTCATGATTTTGAAAGAGGACAGGAACAGGGCGGAGTAAATGCCCGAAACCAGCCCGGCCATCAGGCCCAGTAATAACAATAGAGGGAGATTCCTCCAGTGTTCTGCAATGGAAAGGGAAAGATCCTTACCCGTCAGGTTATTAAATTCAGGGATGGCCAGTTCTACCAGTAGTCCGGCCAGTACCAGCGCCAGCATACTCATCAGCACCGATTCGGTAAGAAATTGCAGGATCAGCTGGCTTCTCTGAGAGCCCAGCACCTTACGCATGCCCACTTCCAGTGAGCGGGTAAGTGAACGGGCGGTGGTCAGGTTCATGAAATTGATACAGGCGATCAGCAGGATAAGCAGGGCAATCAGCGAAAGAATGTATACGGATACCTCGCTCATCTGATGGGAGGATTCCGACTCTGCTTCCGAGTGCAGGTGCAGGTCACGTATGTTTTCAAGGAAAAAAAGGTACCGGTTGCCCGATGCATGGAATTCATCCAGGCTGATGCCCATGACTTCCCGTACAATGGGTCCGAAATGCCTGGATACCAGCTCATTCAATTTCAATTCGGCCGAATCGGGGTGGATGCCTTCCTGCAAAAGCACGTACGAATCGAGCATATTGCTTCCCCAGTTCCTGCGCACACCGCTGTCGATGGTAGAGTATGAGGCCAGCAGGTCGAAATCCATGTGTGAATTGGTGGGGATATCGGTACATATTCCGGTAACCGTGTACTCATCCTGGTTGTTGATATGCAGGGTCTGGCCTACGGGATCCCTGTCGCCAAAATATTTCCTTGCCATTGATTCGGTCAGTACCACCGAACGGGGGGCAGACAGGACGGAGGAAGGATTTCCCTGAAGAAGGGGCAGGGAAAATATGCTGAAAAACCCGGAATCGGCATAATAGAAATTTTCCTCGATGAATTGTAGAGGCCTGGCATTTTCCCCCGGGGGCAGAACGGTCACCAGCTTTTCCCCGTCGGTTTCATACCGGGTTCCTGCCACGAATTCGGGATAGGTTTCTACCAGGGCAGGGACCAGGGGGCCGGGTGTGCTGGAACCGACATATTCTTCGCTGCCCAGCCTGGCATCCAGACCGATACGATAAATATGTTCCGCATGCCGGTGGAATTTGTCGTAGCTCAGTTCGTGAAACACGTACAGGGTGATCAGGATAAATCCTGCCATTCCGATGGCCAGCCCGGAGATGTTGATCAGTGTGAACCCTTTGTATCTAAAAAGGTTGCGTAAGGCTATTTTCAGGCAGGTACGGAACATGGTTGCCGAAAATTACGAAAAATAGCCATACCGGCAAGCAACGCCGTTTTTTTCAGAGTAGTTCTTCCTCGTCGGGTTCTTCTGTGTCGGGTAGTTGTTCTTCCAGTTCCCGGTGGAGTTGTGCCATCCGCAGAGCGGTGATGGCGGCTTCCTCCCCTTTGTTGCCAAGCTTTCCTCCGGCTCTTTCCCGGGCCTGTTCCAGATTCAGGGTGGTAAGAACCCCGAATACGATAGGCAGATCAAATAAAAGGTTCAGTTCCGTAATGCCGTAAGAAATCCCCTGACAAATGTAGGTAAAGTGAGGGGTTTCTCCCTGGATCACGCATCCCAGGCATATCACGGCATCCACTCCCGTATATTCTGCCAGATAGCGGGCTCCTGCCGTCAGCTCGAAACTGCCGGGCACCCATTTTACGATGATCTGTTCGGGCTTCACGCCTGCCCGGGTCAGTGCGTTGTGGGCTCCCTCGAGCAGGGAAGCGGTGATGTCACGGTTCCATTCGGCCACAACAATGCCGAAAGAAAAATCGCCTGCCATGGCCAGGGTGGAAGCATCGGGGTCGGGAAGATTTTTTTTCCTGGTTACCATGATAACAGGTTATGCAAAATTTATGACGGATGGTTTACTTCTCCAGATGGAGTGTGGCCCGGGTGATGAATTTTTCAATATCCCTGGCTTCCGTCGATTCGGGGTATTTGGTTTCGATTTCCCGGTACAGTTTCAGGGCCTTTTCATAATCGCCCTCTTCTTCCAGCAGCTGACCGGCTTTCATCAGGTAAATGGGACTAAGAAAGGGATTATCTTTCATGTGAGCTGCCATCAGATATTGATCAATGGCTTCGGGGGTTTCTCCCAGTTCCAGGTACGCATCCCCGATGGCACCCTGCGAAATTGGCCCCAGCATTTCATCCTTCGATTTGAATTTCTTCAGGTACTCCAGGGCATCTTCATATTGTCCCAGGTGCAGGTAGGAAATGCCCGAATAATAGCTGGCCAGATTGGCGGCACGGGTCATTCCGTAATCGTCAATAATATCCAGAAATCCCAGATAATTGCCGTCACCGTACAGGGCCAGGTTGAACGAATCGGCTTCGAAATACCTTTCGGCCATGAACATCTGTGCCATGGCTTCCTGGTTGCGGGGAGTATGTATGAAACGCCTGTACCCCAGATATGCCGAAACCAGCAGTACAATCACGGCTACCACGGTGGTAATGATCTTCTGGTTGTCTTCAATAAACTGCTCTGTCCGGGTCAATGCATTTTCAATGTCGTGCAGTCCGTCTTGTGCAGGTTCTTTCTTTTTCTTTGCCATGGATACTATTCCTGAATGAAAATTTTGGCAAATGTAATGCTTTCTGCCATTTTATTGAAATAATTGGATGAAAATCGCTGCACGGTCAATTTGCTTTTCAGGGAATCATAATTCTTCTTACTTTTACAGTAAAAGAGATTAAGGTATGTATCTGAAGAATCTGGCGCTGGTCCATTTTAAAAATTATAAACAGGCTGAACTGGAGTTTTCTCCGCGTATCAACTGCATTGTGGGAGATAACGGGGTGGGCAAGACCAACCTCCTCGATGCCATTCATTACCTGTCGCTCACCAAGAGTTTTTTCAATCCCATCGACAGCCAGAATATCCGGCACGGGGAAGAATTTTTTGTGATCCAGGGCGATGTGGAAAAAGACGGGAAAACGGAAAACCTGTACTGTGCCTGTCGTAAGAGCCGGAAAAAGCAGTTCAAGAGAAACCGAAAGGAGTATGAAAGGCTGGCTGACCACATCGGGTACATGCCGGTGGTGATGATCTCTCCGGCCGACAGTGCCCTGATTACCGAAGGAAGCGATCAGAGACGCAAGTTCATGGACAGTGTGATCAGCCAGTACGACCGGATGTACCTTGACAATCTGATGCGTTACAACCGGGCGCTTACCCAGCGGAATATTCTTCTGAAACAGATGTCCGTTGAACGGCGGACTGACCATGCCGCCATCGATCTGTGGGACAAGCAGATGATCCCCCTGGCCGCTTCCATCTACCAGACCCGGCTGAAATTTGTCAGGGACCTGATGCCCCTGTTCAGGGAATATTATGCCATGATCTCCGGAAACGGGGAAGAGGTGGTCCTCAGGTATGAATCGCAGTTGCATGAAAAGGGAATGGAGGAGCTTCTCAGGGAAAGGCGTGATAAAGACCTGACGGTGCAGTACACCACCGGGGGAACCCATAAGGACGACCTGTGGCTGGGGCTGGGTGAACATCCCATGAAAAGGACCGGTTCGCAGGGGCAGCAGAAAACCTTTCTGGTGGCCCTGAAACTGGCCAAGTTCGGTTTCATACACCAGTTGAGCGGGAACCTGCCCATCCTCCTCCTGGATGATATATTCGATAAATTCGATAAAAACCGGGTGAAACAGATCATCCGCCTGGTGTCGGAAAAGGAATTCGGACAGATCTTTATTACCGATACCAACCTCGATCACCTGGAAGGCATACTGAAAGAAATCCCTGCCGATTACCGGATATTTATCATCAACGATACGGTCCAGCTGATATCACAGTAAATGAAACGTTCGCATACACAAACGCTCGGAGAGATTATCCGGGAGATACTGAAAGACAGTGTGACCGGGCAGAAACTCAAGGAAGTGCAGCTGATCGGGGCCTGGGAGGAAGTGGTGGGGAAAACCGTGGCCAGACGAACAAAAAACCTCTATATCCGAAACAAGAAACTGTATGTGGAACTGAGTTCGTCGGTGGTGAGGAACGAACTGATGATGATCCGTTCTTCCCTGGTCGGCGCCCTGAATAAACGGACAGGGGAAGAGCTGATCAAAGATATCGTGCTCAAATAATTTCCGGGGTTCGGAGATATATTCCCGCATGGTTATAGAAACAGGATAACCACGGCATATATATTTGGTGGAGAGTGAGGGAGGATGTCAAGAACGCAGGAAAAGCAAATACCATCCTGTTTCCGTAACCACAGACTTGCCTTCAAACCCGGACCGGATAAAATATTTTGGCATATAGACATCAACATGGCTGAATTTTGTTTTTCCGCCGGGACGTCTCTGCGTACTTCTCCTTCGCTGTGCTACGTCGAAC